>ENA-ORBV01001150-ORBV01001150.1-microbial-mat-metagenome-genome-assembly--contig:-NODE-1150-length-59843-cov-14.827578_pt1 | contig 59843 bp, 67 predicted proteins | sample MGYA00237777_ERZ505514 | MGnify/ENA primary metagenome ERZ505514 (study PRJEB26160, sample SAMN06269048) | microbial mat metagenome | isolation source: Oligotrophic lake microbial mat | place...
GTGGGGCTTGCCCAACCTGATTCCTATCAGCCTGAAGAAGAACACCACGAACATAAGCACGATCATGATCATCACGATCTATTTTGAACTGAGAGATCCTGCCCCCTGCCCCCAATTCTGGGGGTTCTGAAATTCAAAGTCCTCAGAATTGGTTAATTAGGGGGCTTTTCAGGATTGGTGACTTCTTTACCGATCCTAGGCAGTAGGTGGAATTACCATGCCACGTTGGACAGCAGGACGTTGTTTGACTAGTTCAAACCAGCGTTTGAGGTTGGCATAATCATCCAAACTGGTTCCCATAAAATCATAAGCTCCCACCCAAGGGAAAATCGCGACATCAGCGATCGAAAACAAACTACCAGCAATATACTCATGCTTTGATAGTTGCTTATCCATCACCGCATACTGTCTGTAGGTTTCTTTGGTGTAGCGGTCGATCGCGTAAGGAATCTTTTCGGGGGCAAAGTGCGTGAAAAACGATAGCTGTCCAAACATTGGTCCCACGCCACCGACTTGGAAAAACAACCATTGCAATACCTGATATCTCGAATTTCGATCGGTTGGTAGTAACTTGCCTGTTTTTTCGGCGAGATATTGCAAAATTGCGCCTGACTCGAATACCGTAATCCCCGCACTTCGATCGACGATTGCAGGGATTTTACCATTAGGATTAATCGCCAAATATTCAGGTGTAAATTGCTGCCCCTGATTGATATGAATCTGGTGAAACTCATAGGGTAGTTCGACTTCCTCTAGCATGATGGAAATCTTGCGCCCGTTAGGTGTGGTGTGAGTGTATAGGTCGATCATGTTGATTTTGCCAGCAGGTTTATACAGATCGAAACCAGTTTAGCTTGAGAGTGAGTCAGCGATCCTTAAAGACTGTTTAAAGGCTGCGTTCTAAAGCTTGGCTAAAATCTTCGTAAGATTTGACTCCGATCATCGTTTCCTTCAACTCCCCTTGTTTAAAAAACATCACGGCAGGAATACTGCGAATGCCAAACCGCTTAGCGATCGAACCGTTTTCGCCGATGTCCACTTTAAACACCTTTGCTCGATCGACATACTCACCCGCTAATTTGTCGATCAAAGGGCTAATCACTTTACATGGTCCACACCAAGTCGCTGTGCAATCTACAACCATGATTGGTTCCGCAGTTAAAAGAGCATCAAATTCGGCTTCGGTTTGAATGTATGTAGCTGTTGTAGTCATCTGGTTTGTTGCTAAGGTATTCACGATCCACTATCTATAATCGTCTACCATGACCGAAAAAGAACTGGCTGAACTTAGTGCTGAGCTTAAAATCGATCGAGATCGTTATAAGCAACTTTATGAGCAAGCTTTAGCCAAGCTCAAACAAGAACAGGCTGACCATGCCAAAACAAAAGTCAACTTGCTCAAAATATTAGGTGACACGATCGCCGTTTCTAAGCCCAGCTAGATCGATCGAGCATCTACCATCTACTCTTCAGCCCCTTGGAGCTTGAGTAAAAAGTAGCCAAAGCTAATTCCCACAAGAACTAGAACGCTGGAAAGTACGAACGCATTAATCATTTCGCCCATTTTCTTAACTGCCTAATATTTAAATAGTATTTACACTAGATTACCTGTTGAGGTGATCGATCGGGTAATAGACTCTAGGTTAAGGTAATGAATCAGACGATAGACTCTTGCCTATGCGATCTATTTAGACAAACTCGCTGAAATGCTTGAGTGACTGAGGTAACTGTGTCATAACCTGTAGGTATAATTGTTAAGACTGATGGACTTGAGTAAATAACCTCAAGCCTTGACTGGAAACATAGACTTTAAAAGGGCATTAGTTTAAGAGGCGATCGCAAATCATGGTGATGATCGAGACCAAAGCCGAACGCATGGTAATTAACCTGGGACCACACCACCCATCCATGCACGGCGTACTCAGATTGATAGTTACACTCGATGGCGAAAACGTGGTCGATTGCGAGCCTGTATTGGGCTATCTCCATCGTGGCATGGAGAAAATCGCCGAAAATCGCACGATTATTCAGTATTTGCCTTACGTGACGCGGTGGGATTATCTCGCCACCATGTTTACCGAAGCGATCACAGTCAATGCCCCCGAAAGACTGGCTAACGTGTCTGTGCCGCGTCGTGCCAGCTACATTCGCATGATCATGCTGGAACTGAGTCGGATCGCCTCTCACCTACTCTGGCTTGGCACATTTGTGGCTGACATTGGGGCGCAGACTCCCTTCTTCTACGTCTTTCGTGAACGGGAAATAATTTACGACCTGTTCGAGGCAGCCACAGGGATGCGGATGATGCACAACTATTTTCGCATCGGTGGAGTTGCCGCCGATCTGCCCTATGGCTGGGTGGATAAATGCGAAGACTTCTGCAATTACCTCACACCCAAAATTGACGAATACGAACGTTTAATCTCAAATAACCCAATCTTCCGCAAGCGGATCGAAGGTCTAGGGACAATTGGGCAGGACGAAGCGATCAATTGGGGTTTATCGGGCCCAATGCTGCGGGCCTCAGGCGTGAAATGGGATCTGCGTAAGATCGACCACTACGAGCTTTACGACGAGCTTGACTGGGAAGTGCAGTGGGACACTAGTGGCGACTGTCTGGCACGTTACTTTGTCCGAGTGCGGGAAATGCGCGAGTCTGCCAAAATGATTTTGCAAGCCCTGAAAGCTTTGCCTGGTGGCTCCTACGAAAACCTAGAGGCTCAGAGAGTTTTGGCGGGACCCAAAAGCGAATGGAACGGCCCAGATTATCAGTTCATTAGCAAAAAGCCTTCACCCACATTTAAAGTCCCAGCAGGTGAACACTATGTGCGGGTTGAAGCTCCAAAAGGTGAGCTAGGCGTGTATCTGATTGGCGAAGATAGCGTCTTCCCTTGGCGATTTAAAATCCGTCCACCTGGATTTGTGAACTTGCAGATCTTGCCTCAACTGGTGAGAGGTATGAAGCTGGCTGACATTATGGCTATTTTAGGCAGTGTGGACATCATTATGGGTGAGGTAGACCGCTAGTGTATACAGGAATCGATCTTCAACAGGCTTTGATTGACGTGCTGATGGGCTTTGGGCTGACTCAAGGTGTAGCCAAAGTCCTCTGGATGCCACTGCCGATGCTTTTAGTGTTTTTGGTTGCAAGTGTGTTGGCACTTGTCTGTACTTGGCTGGAGCGTAAAGTCTCGGCAGCCGCTCAACAAAGAATTGGCCCCGAATATATGGGACCGTTCGGCGTTTTAGTGCCACTCGCTGATGTTGGGAAGCTGATCATCAAGCAAGATATTATCCCCGCCAAAGCTGACCCAATCTTGTTTACGCTGGGTCCAGTAATCGTGTTTATTTCGGTCTTTCTCTGCTATCTGGTCATCCCTTTCGGTCAAAATCTGTTGATTTCAGATGTTGGTACTGGCATATTTCTGGTAATCGCCATATCTAGCATTGCGCCAATTGGATTGCTGATGTCGGGCTATTCGTCGAATAATAAGTACGCCTTACTCGGTGGCTTACGGGCGGCGGCCCAGTCGATTAGTTACGAAATTCCTTTGGCTTTGGCGGCTTTGGCGATCGTGCTGATGTCCAATGGTCTTAGTACGGTGTCGATCGTCAACCAGCAAGCCGACTACGGCATTTTGTCTTGGAATGTCTGGCGGCAACCGATTGGCTTTGTGATTTTCTTGATCTCGGCTCTAGCAGAATGCGAACGCCTACCTTTCGATCTTCCTGAAGCCGAAGAAGAACTTGTAGCAGGTTATCAAACCGAGTATACAGGCGTGAAGTTCATGCTGTTTTATGGCTCTTCTTATGCCAATTTGCTTTTAGCTGGACTTCTGGTTGCGGTGCTTTATTTAGGTGGCTGGGAACTACCCTTCCCGATCGATCGGATTTCTGATTGGTTTGGGATTTCCAAGAATACTCCTTGGTGGCAGATTATCACCGCTTCTTTGGGGATTACGATGACCCTACTCAAGGCTTATCTGTTTATCTTTACAGCGATTCTGCTACGTTGGACTGTGCCTAGAGTCAGAATTGACCAACTTCTAGATTTGGGTTGGAAGTTTTTACTACCGATCGGTCTGGTGAATCTTCTCCTGACTGCCGCTTTTAAAATTGCTCTGCCTAATTACTTTGGTGGCTAGAGTCTTAATTAATTACTAGCTATTACTTAAACCTGATTCGAGAAACACCATGCTGAAATTCCTGAATAAAGTTGGCGACTATGCCAAAGAAGCGATCCAATCGGCAAAGTTTATTGGTCAAGGGATGGGGGTGACATTCGACCATATGCGTCGTCGCCCGATCACGGTGCAATATCCTTACGAAAAGCTAATCCCATCCGAACGCTTTCGCGGTCGTATCCACTTTGAGTATGACAAGTGCATTTCCTGCGAAGTTTGTGTACGGGTATGCCCGATCAACCTGCCTGTAGTGGATTGGGAATTTAACGCCGAAATTAAGAAGAAAGAACTCAAGAGTTACAGTATTGACTTCGGTGTCTGTATTTTTTGCGGTAACTGCGTGGAATATTGCCCCACTAATGCTCTAGCGATGACCGAAGAGTACGATCTTTCAACCTACGATCGACACGAATTGAACTTTGATAGCGTCGCGCTCGGTCGGATGCCCACAAAAGTGACTGAAGATCCATTCGTCACACCATTGCGTGAGTTTGCCTACTTGCCCAAAGGCGTGATCGAACCACATGCGGTTTCGCACACAGAACGCAGAGCAGGCAAGCGTCCCGAAGAAATTCTCGAAGAGAGTGGCAACATTGGCAATAATGCTGAATAGCTAACTAAAACCTACTAAAAGCCCACTTAAAAGCTAATTTACAGGAGATTAAATGAATCTGGGAGAAGGAGTTCAGGCAGTATCACTGGTGATTTTGTCAGCAATGACGATCGCTGCTGCCATGGGAGTAGTCTTAATACCAAATATTGTCTACTCAGCATTTTTACTGGGTGGAGTGTTTATCAGTATTTCAGGGTTATATCTGCTGTTAAATGCTGACTTTGTGGCGGCGGCGCAGATCTTGATCTATGTTGGCGCAGTGAATGTGCTGATCTTGTTTGCGATCATGCTGGTGAATAAGCAAGAAGACTACCAAGCAGTCAAGTTGAGCTTGGTGCGGAAGATTACTACAGCTTTAGTCTGTATAGGTTTATTTTGCTTATTGGCTTTGACCGTCACCTCTACTCCTTGGCTCCTGACTCCAAATATTGCCGCAGTTCCTTCTACCTTGGTAATCATTGGCAAGCACTTGTTTACAGACTACTTGTTACCATTCGAGCTAGCTTCGGTGCTGTTACTGGTTGCCTTAGTTGGCGCAATTATTCTGGCCCGCCGCGAGTTTGTGCCCGATCCTGTCGCGACTGAATTCCCCGCCGCCGAAGAATCTCTATCGCTGTTAGAACGCCCTAGAGAGCAGTTGGTTGGGAGTTCTAGCTCAGAAAATTAAATTTTAGATGCTAATTTATTGGATTTATTGAGGAAAGAAAGAATGCCCTTAGAAGCTTTTCTGATCGTGGCGGCGGCGTTGTTTTGTATTGGTATTTATGGCTTAATTACCAGTCGTAATGCTGTACGAGTTTTGATGTCGATCGAACTGATGTTAAATGCCGTGAATATAAATTTGCTGGCATTTTCAAACTATCTTGACTCTAGTAATCTGCGCGGTCAGGTGTTTGCCATATTTGTGATTTCGATCGCTGCTGCCGAAGCCGCAGTTGGTCTAGCGATCGTCCTATCGATCTATCGCAGTCGTGACACCGTAGACATGGAGCAGTTTAATCTGCTGCGCTGGTAAAATATTAAGGCTGTCTCCAAATCACGATCGAATTTCTATGTCTGAGCAAATTAGTCTTTTCGATCTTGCTCCAGAACCCCAAACTAAAAAGTCAAGAGCTAAGCCTGCGGAGTCGATCGTGCCTCATGTTGTCTATGAGGATCTCGATCGACTCAGTGCTGAAGCAAAATCTTGTCAAAAATGCCCATTGGCTTCTACCCGTTTGAATGTTGTAGTAGAACGCGGTAGTCGTAACGCGGCAATTATGATCATCGGTGAGGGGCCTGGTCAAAACGAAGATGAAACTGGCTTACCATTTGTCGGCAGATCTGGAGAGTTACTAGATAAAATTCTGGCATCGGTGCAACTGGGAGAGCAGGAAGTCTATATCTGCAACATCGTCAAATGCCGCCCACCCGAAAACCGTGTGCCAACCGAACAAGAGGCGGCTGCATGTAAGCCATATTTGCTAGAGCAAATTCGTTTAGTCGATCCTAAGATTATTTTGCTCACAGGGGCAACAGCGGTGCGGGGCATTACAGGCGACAAGCGCGGTATCACAAAAATTCGCGGTGAATGGATGTCGTGGGAAGGACGTTGGGTTATGCCAATTTTCCACCCCGCCTATCTCCTACGCAATCAAAGCCGTGCCGAGGGTAGCCCCAAATCTCTGATGTGGCAGGACATTAAGGCAGTTAAAGCCAAGTATGAAGAACTTTTAGGGATATTAAGCGGGTGAGCGATCTACAAGCGGAATTGGAAGAACTGCTGGGATTAGCAGAGTGGAGTTGGCTAGCTGAACACGCGATCGAAGGTCGGTTGCTGATCGTGGCACCAAATCTAGAATTGCTCAGTGTGGGCTTAGCTTTGGCAGAAGATAACGTGTCGATCGTCAAACAGTGGCTCGATGATGGCTGGGTATATCGACCAACTGAAGCTCAGATCGAACATTGGACGACCCAAAATATTCAGGGCTTTACCAGTCTGATTGTGCAGCCTTTTGTATTGGCACAAGCTCCAGTTATTAATAAAGATTCGATCGACCCAAATCGAGATCGGTCAGAATAGAGATAAGTACTATCCCAAAATCCTATGACCCGCAACCTGCGCTCTTTTTTGCAGCTACTAGAACAACGTCAACAGTTACGTCGTATCACCGCCCTTGTCGATCCCGATCTAGAAATTGCCGAAATTAGCAATCGACTTTTGCAGTCAGGTGGGCCCGCCGTGATCTTTGAGAATGTTAAGGGCTCTAAAATCCCCGTGGTGGTGAACCTGTTGGGCACAGTCGAGCGCGTCTGCTGGGCAATGGGGATGGAGAGCCAGATGGAACTAGAAGCCCTCGGCGAAAAACTCGGTAAACTCCAAAGCCCCAAACCACCAAAAAAACTAGCGCAAGCCGTAGACTTTGGCAAAATCTTATTTGATGTGGTCAAGTCTCGTCCTCAAAAAGTCATGTTTGGTACAGCTCCCTGCCAAGAGATCGCGATCCAAGGCGAAGATGTCAACTTAGATATGCTGCCGTTGATCCGTCCTTGGAATGGTGATGCGGGGCGGATAATTACCTTAGGGTTAGTGATCACCAAAGATCCTGAGAATGGTATTCCCAATATCAGTGTCTATCGTTTGCAGCAACAGTCAATCAATACGATGACTGTACATTGGTTATCCGTGCGCGGTGCGGCTAGACATCTGCGTAAAGCCACCGAAATGGGTGTGAAGCTAGAAATTGCAATCGCTCTAGGGATCGATCCCCTCCTGATCATGGCAGCCGCAACACCAATCCCGATCGATCTGTCCGAGTGGATTTTTGCGGGACTCTATGGCGGTGAGGGCGTGCAACTAGTGAAATGTAAAACGCTGGATTTGGAAGTACCCGCCCAAGCAGAATTTATTCTAGAAGGGACGATTACGCCTGGAGAAGTTCTACCTGATGGGCCATTTGGCGATCATATGGGTTATTACGGTGGCGTAGAAGATTCTCCCCTGATTCGTTTTCAGACTATTACGCATCGGCGCGACCCGATCTACCTCACCACCTTTAGCGGCAGACCACCAAAAGAAGAAGCGATGATGGCAATCGCGCTCAACCGTATTTACACCCCGATCTTGCGGCAACAGGTTTCCGAAATTACTGATTTCTTCTTGCCGATGGAGGCCCTCAGTTATAAAGCGGCAATTATCTCAATTAAAAAAGCCTATCCTGGTCAGGCGCGTCGTGCGGCACTGGCATTCTGGAGTGCTTTACCACAATTTACCTATACCAAGTTCGTGATCGTGGTGGACTCAACAATTAACATCCGCGATCCACGTCAGGTGATCTGGGCGATCGCCTCCAAGGTCGATCCCGTGCGCGATGTGTTTATTCTTCCCAGCACCCCATTTGATTCACTAGACTTTGCTAGCGAAAAGATCGGTCTGGGCGGGCGGATGGGGGTTGATGCCACAACAAAAATTTCACCCGAAACCGATCATGAATGGGGTGAAGCCTTAGAGAGCGATCCTGATGTTACTGCCATGTGCGATCGACGCTGGGAAGAGTATGGATTAGGCGACATTAAACTCGATCTAGTTAACCCCAATCTATTTGGCTACGATCTCTAAATCGATCGCGTGCTAACAATGATTTTTAGACCACAAAAAGTATCAAAAATAACTAAATGCGATGTAGATCGGGATTTTTGATATTAAGAAATATTAAGCCATATTTAGAGCTTTAAGCCCAACAACTTTTTAAATAGCACTAAATGCATGACTAGCTCTGGCAATATTTTCTGCTCCGAGCTATTTTTTGCGATCCCGATTTGATCCCCACTCGATCTTTAACCTAAAATGAGCCTAGCTTGACTTAACGAAACATTAAAAAATTTATATGAATACCCTAGCGGCAATGTGTATTGCGGCGTTCAGTTCGCTGTTTTCTGGTAACTCCAAAAATACGTTTCAGCTTGCTCCTATGAGCTGGGCTGATAATTCTAGCCATGTGTCGATCGAGATGATCGAAAAAAGCTTCTTCCGTAGAGCGTTTTCTAACTTGGTCGATTTAAAACTGAAATATAACGGCAAGTGGACAATCTGGGTGAATAGACAGCAAATTCTCGCCGTCTCTAGTCCGATCGAAGCTGCATCGATCATCACCCGCCTCAGTACATTGCTGAAACGATTTGACCTCGATCCCGACCAAATAGTCCCGACATACGCTGGTGGGCGCTACATGGCAAGGGTTGGCACCGAAATGTTGTTCTTCCTACCTAATAGTGAATTAGAAAATCCAACGCTGACTCTAACGCAGTGGGTGAATAATTTGCGCGTAGCCTTGGGTGCAGAACCGCTCACCATGACTGAAGCCCAAGAACGGATGTATCGACTGGTGACAACTCAAACAAGCTTGGAAGGAATGGCATCTTGGTATGGCCCCTATTTCAATGGTCGCCAAACTGCTTCGGGCGAAATGTTTAGGCAGGCCGACTTCACCGCAGCTCACCCCAGTCTGCCATTTGATACCTACTTAAAAGTGACTAATCTCAACAATGGGAATTCGGTGGTGGTGAGGATTAACGATCGAGGTCCATATGTTGATGAACGCATGTTAGATCTGTCCCATGCTGCTGCCATCCAAATCGCCAGCGATCAAACAGGAGTTGTGCCGATCAAAGCCACAATCATGCTGAAAAATTAGTGGTTGTAATTTGGCTTGTGGTTAGGGGGCAGGGAATTGAGTGATAGGATGACTCAAGACTGACCGATCGAATTTACGGAGATTGATTTTATGGCTTTATCTGTTGGCGACAAAGCTCCAGCTTTTACAACCAAAGACACAAATGGTAATACTGTCTCCCTATCGACCTATACAGGCAAGATAGTGGTGCTATATTTCTATCCCAAAGATGACACCCCAGGATGCACCAAAGAAGCTTGTAGCTTTCGTGACTCCTATGCCGAATACCAAGGTAAGGATATTACCGTATTTGGTGTGAGTATGGATGACGAAGCATCTCACCAGCAATTTACGACCAAATTTAGCTTACCCTTTCCACTATTAGCTGATGTTGGTGGCTCTATTACCAAAGCTTATGATGTCGATGGTGGCGGCTATGCCAAGCGCGTTACTTATGTGATCGATGCAGAGGGCAAAATCAGTCACGTTTACACCTCAGTCAAAACTGACACCCACGCTAAAGATATCCTCGAAGCTTTGGGAATTTAGAACCTTAGGAACCTCACCCCTAGCCCCTCTCCTTTGAAGGAGAGGGGAAAAAGAATGAAATCTAATAATCTATCTGATATAAGAGCAACTAAAAATGAGTGCTTTTCGAGTTGGAATTGCTGGCCCAGTCGGATCGGGAAAAACCGCCTTAGTAGATGCCCTATGTAAGGCGTTGAGACAGCACTATGACATCGCTGTCGTCACCAACGATATTTACACCCAAGAAGATGCCGAATTTTTAGTTCGTAGTCAGGCGCTCGATCGAGAGCGAATTATGGGTGTAGAGACGGGTGGATGTCCGCATACGGCGATCCGCGAAGATGCTTCGATGAATTTGGCGGCGATCGAAAAGCTGGAAAAACATTTCAACAACCTTCAACTAGTATTTGTCGAAAGTGGAGGTGATAACTTGGCTTCTACGTTCAGTCCTGAGCTAGTCGATCTGACGATTTATGTGATCGATGTCGCGGCTGGGGATAAGATTCCGCGCAAAGGTGGACCAGGCATTACGAAATCAGATTTGCTGGTGATTAATAAAATCGATCTCGCTCCATATGTTGGTGCAGATTTGGGCGTAATGGAACGCGATGCCAAGAAAATGCGTGGGGAGAAACCCTTTGTATTCACCAATCTTAAAACTCAAGTTGGCTTAGAATCGATCGTTAATTTTATTAATCTCAATATTTAATTAAGCTTCACTACCAGTGGATTTCACTTTATTTCTCCAGCAATTTCTCAATGGTCTGTCGATCGGCAGTGTTTATGCCATTTTTGCGTTGGGCTATACCTTAGTCTTCTCAATTTTAGGCATTATCAATTTTGCTCATGGCGCGATCTTTACGCTCGGAGCTTACTTTACCTATAGCATTGCGGGTGGAACATTTGGGTTTAATGGATTGCTGGCGAATGCCGCTTTACCCAAAAATCTGACGACTTCATTTCCAATTGCTCTATTTTTAGGCAGTGTTTTGGCTGGGTTGGTTAGTATCTTAGTGGAACGGCTAGCTTTTCGTCCTTTACGATCGAGGGGAGCAGACCCATTACTCACACTAGTTTCCAGTCTGGGTGTGGCAGTCGTAATTGTGAATTTGATTCAGTATTTAGTGGGAGCAGAAGTTTATACATTCTCATCCAATATCTATGGAGATTTGCCAGCCGCGATTAATTTTGGCAGTATCGATCGACCGATCATGATTCGCACAGTGCAAGTGATAATCTTCAGCGTTTCGGCTTTTGTCCTGACAATTCTGACTTATCTAATCAACTTTACCAAGATTGGCAAGGCTCTACAGGCGGTGGCAGAAGATGCTACAACTGCGAGTTTGCTTGGCATCGATCCAGACTTTTTTATCATGTTTACCTTCTTTTTGTCGGGCTTTTTGGGCGGGATGGCAGGTACGCTCGTGGGTTCGAGTGTCAGTATTGCCGGCCCTTATTTTGGCATTTCCTTTGGCTTAAAAGGTTTAGCTGTGATCGTATTGGGAGGACTGGGCAGTATTCCAGGCGCGGTTTTAGGCGGGATTTTGATCGGTTCGATCGAAGCATTTGTCCCTTCCGATTTCTCTGCTTACAAAGATGCCGTAGCTTTTGCGCTCCTTTTCATCATGTTACTGGTCAGACCTCAAGGCTTGTTGGGGCGCACTTTCGCTCAAAAAGTCTAGAGCAATTTCCAAGAAAAATTCTACTGTCTCAAATTCTCTGTTTGGCTGAGCAGAGAACTCAATTATCTGTAACTGCATGAAAACTCATATAATCCCAGATCTACCGTACTAAGATTCATCTGTCTCAACTGAAGAAAAATTTAGAGATACTAAGTTGAGCAATCGTTGCATTGTTAGTCTTGACAAGATGTAAGGTTGTGCGGAGATGGTTACCTAGTAAGATAATTGTATTGCAATTGCGGCACAATTATTAGTTATGCTGAACCGCGAATTTCGTTTAAGTTATCTGTTTTTAGCGGAGATTAAGCAAGCAAAAATAGCTGGCTTCGTTGATAAGGGCATCTCTAAAAATCGATTTTTCGCAATAAGATAGAGATGAAAAGCCTATTCTCTCGTTGCTATTCTCAATAATTTTGAATTAATAGAGATGCCCATAAGTTTGGAGAGATTATTGTCGATCGCCTTCTAAAACACAACTACAAAAGTAAAAGGGAAAAGGGAAATGAGTCTTTTTGCGACGCTGACACTGTTTACCATAATGATTGTTCTTGCAGCATTACCCAGTTGCAGCGTAGCTCTTGTAATCACAAGGGCGGCAACTCTTGGCATTCGTAATGGTGCTGCTGTAGCCGCAGGAATTGTAATGGGCGATCTGATATTCGTTACTCTTGCAATTCTTGGAATGAGTACATTAGCAGAAATAATGGGAGCGTTCTTTTCTATTGCCAGATATCTAGGAGCCGCTTATTTGATTTGGTTAGGGATTAAATTGATTTATTCTAGTGGTGAGACTGAAATTTCTAGGGTAAATGATCTAGGTAAAACTACGATCGCGAGTTTTACCTCTGGTCTACTTCTCACCCTCGGTGATGTAAAGGCAATACTGTTTTACGCTAGCCTTTTCCCTACATTTGTGAATATGGCAAGCCTTACGTCGCTTGATATTGTAGTGATTTTTGCGGTTACAGCTTTAACTGTTGGTGGTGTTAAGCTCATGTATGCATTCGCTGCTCGATGGATTGTTTCAAGGTTACACACCCAGAGATCCAATCGCCTCGCAAGGACTCTGGCAGGCAGCATAATGATTGGGACAGGTACATACATCATCGTAAAGACCTAAAAACTTCTTCCGCGTCAATACGATCGTATTGGCAAGTAATATCTTTGGGGTAGGACGAGCCGAAGCCCAAGCCGTTCCTCTTTGTCAGCTCGATCCAAAGCAAGTCATTCTTAAATCCACTTTACTCAGGTCGGTATCTGTAGGTGATTCTTCGGCTTTAGAGCAATATAATCGGTTAGTCAAAACCAATACCGCCGAGCTTGTTTTGGCGCAAAAGATCGGTCTGTTCCTGCATCTAAGCATAAAAATCAGTTTCGTAAAGATTAGCGTGCATGGTTTTCTCTCCGCTCAATTTGGCAAGACTTCCTACCTAAGTTTGTTACTTTTGATCGCTATAGTACAAACAAATTAATTGTTCAACGCGGTCATGTCTAACCCCCTGGCCGCTTTTTGTTTTTATTGATTGATGATTTGATTACTTGGCGGCAACTTCAACTGGGTGATGTTCCCAAGCTTTGAGTCCAAGTTGTTCAAACATTTGAGTATCGCTGTCCAAGCTAGGATTAACTGTGGTCAAGAGTTTTTCGCTACTAAAAATAGAATTTGCACCCGCCAAAAAACAAAGTGCTTGATCGGAAATGCTGAGTTTGTGACGACCAGCCGATAGTCGTACAACTGCTTTGGGCATGAGAATACGGGCAGTGGCAATCATCCGAATCAAAACGATTGGATCGATCGAATGTCGATCGCTTAGGGGTGTACCCTCAACTGGGGATAGAGCGTTAATCGGCACAGAGTCGGGCTGCGGATCGAGGTTGGCTAAGGTATGGAGCAACTCAATTCGATCGAGATCGCTCTCACCCAAACCAACAATGCCACCACAACACACCTGAATCCCTGCTGCCGCTACTGTTTTAATCGTGGCTAATCGATCGACATAGGTTCGAGTTGAGATAATTTCGGGATAGAAGTTAGCTGAGGTATCAAGATTGTGGTTATATGCCGTCAGTCCTGCTTTTGCTAGCTTTTCGGCTTGATCGGGGCGCAACATCCCCAAGGTCATGCAAGCTTCCATGTCCAGATCGACCACAGCTTCGACCATTTGGATGATTCGATCGAAATCTTCGCCATCGGGAACTTGTCGCCAAGCTGCACCCATGCACAATCGGGTAGAACCATTTGCTTTTGCGGTCTTTGCCTGCTCAATTACGGTTTCTAGCGGCAACAGGGGATATTCTTCGATCTCTGTTTTATATCTGGCACTTTGCGGACAGTATTTACAGTCTTCGGGGCAGCGACCAGATTTGATGTTCGACAAGGTACAAAGCTGAACAGCATCGGGCTGATGTTGCTGCCGATGGATCGTTTGAGCCTCAAATACTAGAGTGGTAAGAGGCCGATCGTAAATTTGAGCGACGCGATCGAGTGAAATCAAAGCGGTATCCTATAAATCAATTTACATCTTACAAGTTTGCAGGTTTCAGCCAACTAAATACTCGATCGACGGTCAAATCAAGTTCGATAAAATTTGGTACGGGCAATCGATCGATCCCAGTCATGGCTAATGGTGGCTGGGTAGGAAAAAATATGAGGATCGATCGCTCTTTCGGATCGATCAGCCAGCCTAACTGAGTTCCATGTTGCAGGCAGTACAAGATGTTGCCAATTACTTTTGTGGCACTTCGATCGGGCGAAAGAATCTCCACAACCCAATCAGGTGGTAACGCAAAAACATGATCGAATTCGCCATCAGGATCGAATGGAATCCGACTCCAAGTAAATACGGACACATCTGGAACGATCGATCGACCGCCAAAACTACAACGCAGTTCGGGAAAAGCTAAAGCAATCTGATTCGGTTCAGCTACTTGGTTGACTGCTTGGCAAAATTTAAGCTGAAGTCGAGAGTGTTTGCCTTGAGGCATGGTTTTTTGGTGGATCTGACCATCGATAAATTCACTTGCAGGCTCTGTCTCTGGTAGCTGCAAGAATTCTTCTAGGGTAAGTATTCGATTTAGTGTGGTTGTCATTTTTATTCACCACTCACGGGTCAAAACATTCTACAAGTTAATTGAAATTGCTTCGACTGGACAGGCAGGGATGCATTGTTCGCAAACGATACAACGCGATCGCATAAAATTTAACCGAAATGTCGCAGGATCGAGCGTCAACGCCTGAGTGGGGCAGACACCCGTACACAGCCCACAATCGACACATAGATTTTCATCGATCATAATCTCGCGCCCATGCAGCGAAACATCAATGCCCTGGGCCCTAATCCATTCGATCGCGGCCTCTAACTGGTCGATATCGCCCGATAATTCCAGCACCATCTTGCCCAACTGGTTGGGAGCGACCTGCGCCCGAATAATATTTGCCGCAACATTAAACTCCTTTGCCAACCGATAGCTAATCGGCAGATTAATGATCCGTTTGGGCACTGTGAGGTTGACTCGTTTTTTCATAATCTTTTGTGGTTAGCTAAGAGTGAATTATCGATGCAGGTGCAATGGCGAAAATATTTCTTTCCGCAGGACATGGGGGCTTTGAAGGCTCATTTCGCGATCCAGGCGTAATCGCAGGTAACACGACCGAAGCCGTAGAGATGATTGCCACTCGCGATCTTATTGTGGCAGAACTACGCGCCCGTGGTGTACCAGTGACATCAGCCAGCGACAATCTCAGCCTAGTTGGCACAATTGACTGGATCAACTCCACCGCAACCAGTCGCGATGTCGCACTCGAGATCCAAATGAATGGTTCTAGTGTAATTACAACTAGGGGTGCCAGCGCATTTTTTGTTTCGGGTAGGAGCGATCGACAACGCCAAGCATTGCGGATAATTAATTTTCTGCGCCGCCGTATTCCCGAACTACCCAGTCGGGGTGTGCAACCAGACTCTAACGCGCCATTGGGTAGACTAGCTTTTTGCCGTGATATTGTCTCGCCTTCAATTTATTTGGAACTGGGTTTTTTAACAAATCCTAGCGATCGACGACTGATTCAAACCCGCCGCCGTGAATTTGCTCTGGGTTTAGCGGATGGGCTGCAATCGTGGTTGCGAGAAGTGAATGGTCAGTAAAACTAATCCAACACGGTAATTACTCAACAACAACAACCCATAAACTATCTTAAGAACTGTAACATTGCTAGACTACGACAGTAGTGCAACTAGTAACAAGCCGATGGAAACTCAAACTGAGGGCAAGATTGACAGTATGCAAGCTTCAAAAGGTCTGAAAAAATGGACTGTTCCGATCATCGCGATCGCCGCAGCATCTGGGGCATTGGTATTCACAGCATTTTATACCTTGAACAAAGCCAGTAGTGCTCAGCAAATCGATTCAGCCCTAGTCAAACCCAAGCCACCAGAATCAATCAGTTCGCTCGGTCGGCTAGAGCCAGAAGGAGAAGTGCTCAAGGTTGCCCCACCCTCGGCTTTAGGTAGTTCGCGGATTGTCAAACTCCTAGTCAAAGAAGGCGACACGGTTAAACAAGGTCAGCCCCTTGCAATATTGGACAGCTACGATCGATCCAAGATTGCCGTCGCTCAAGCCGAAGCAAAAGTGGGAGAACGCGAAGCCAGCCTAGCCCAAGTCAGAGCAGGCGCAAAGTCTGGCGATATTCAGGCACAAAAGGCAAATCTGATGGCAAAGAAAGCCACCAAATCGCGTTTAAACTTAGAACGAGCTAATGCTGAAAGCGATCTAAAGCGTTATGAGGCACTGCTCAAAGACGGAGCCACAACAGAAATTACCCGCGACGGTTTTGCGATTAAAGTCAAGAGCTTCACAGAACAAATTGCCCAAGTTAGCGAAGAAATCAATCAAGCCGAAGCATCGCTCAGTAGTGTCTCGGAAGTGCGGTCGGTTGATGTGGAAGTAGCGCAAGCCCAGCTCAATACTGCCAGAGCTGATGTCGATCGAGCCAAAGCTGACCTCGCTCTCGCCGAAGTTCAAGCCCCGATCGATGGACAGGTGATTAAAATTCATGCCAAAACAGGCGAGGTAGTCAGCAATACTGATGGCTTAATGGAACTAGGCAATACAGGGCAGATGTACGCCGTCGCTGAGGTCTATGAAACCGACATCATTAAAGTCAAAGCGGGTCAAAAAGCTACGATTACTAGCGAGGCCTTTAAGGGCGAAATTACGGGTGTGGTCGATCGAATTGGTTTGAGAATTGCCAAGAATGATGTACTCGGTACAGATCCTGCTGCCAAAACAGATGTCAGGGTGATTGAAGTCAAAATTCGGCTCGATGACAGTACCAAGGTCGCTAGTCTGACTAACCTGCAAGTCAAAATCAGAATTAAACTAGTCTAGAGATCTGAACCAACTTCCTAAAGGCGAGGCAAGATTATGGCAGCTTTAGAACAAACCCAAATCGCAGTTCTAGATCCAGAAGTTACAGACTGGGAACCAACTCCGCCACCGACTGATTTAATTTTTGATGATGGAGAGCCATTGGAAACTAACCGCCATCGGACTGCGATGAATACCTTGATTCGATCTCTACAACAGGCCTGGAGCGATCGACAGGACTATTTCACAGGCGGCAATATGTTTGTCTACTTCAGCGACAAACAGGTGTTTAACAAAGACTTTCGTGGGCCAGATTTCTTTGCCGTGTTGGATATCGATGGTAGCTATACACGCGAAGGCTGGGTGGTTTGGCTAGAAAACGGTCGTTACCCGAATGTGATTGTCGAACTGATGTCATCCAGTACTGCCAAAATCGACAGGACTGTGAAGAAAGATCTATACGAACGGACATTCCGCACACCTGACTATTTTGTGTTTAGCCCATTCAATCCCAAATCGCTGCAAGGTTGGCACTTAGACTCTAACCAGAAGTACCAGTCGCTTCAATTCAATGCCAATGGCTGGCTGTGGTGCGAATCTTTAGGATTTTGGCTCGGCACTTGGGAAGGCGTGGTCGATCGAGACCATGCGATCTGGCTGCGGTTTTTCGATCGCGACGGCAACCTCGTCCTGTTACCCGAAGAAGCGGCACAGTTAAACGCCGAACAAGCTCAAATTCAAGCCGAACAAGCCCAAATTCAAGCTGAGCAAGAACATCAACGGGCAGAACGACTTGCTGCCAGACTGCGATTGCTAGGCGAAGACCCCGATACTCTCTAAAACCAGACTAACTAAAATCAGAATCCTATGATCTTTGCTGTACCTCTAGCCTGGTTACAACTTACTTATGAGAAAAGCCGATTGCTGGTGGCGATCGCTGGAATTACGTTTGCCGTGATCCTGATTTTCATGCAGATCGGGTTTGCTGATGCCCTATTTCTCAGTGCCGTGCGCTTACATAACAACTTGCGCGGCGACATCGTTTTGATCAGTCCTCAGTCTACCAACTTGGTGGGGATGCGGAATTTTTCGCAACGGCGGCTATATCAGGCTCTGGGCATCGAGGGCGTAGAGACGGTTAATCCGATTTATATTGGATTAGGTGCTTGGAAAATTAACGAAAGTGACTCTGGAGCTACTCGCAATATTTTGGTGCTGGGAGCCGATCCTAGTGTCGAAGTATTCAAATTACCTGGCGTGGACGTGGCATCAGATCCTGTGAAGAAAACAGCTTTAGATCTAACCCCAGTCCAAGCTGCCGATGTGGTTTTGTTTGATGCTGATTCTCGACCAGAATTTGGTCCGATTATTAAAGAGTATAGAGAGGCAGCGCAAACAGGTGGAACGGTTACCAGAGAAGTTGCTAATCGTAAAATTACAATCGGTGGTTTTTTCGAGCTTGGTTCTTCTTTTGCTTCTGACGGCACGATTTTGACCAGCGATCTAAATTTTCTTCGCATGTTTGACAATCGCCGTGCAGGACTGATTAACGTCGGTGTGATCATGCTGAAGCCTGGGACAAATCGTGAAGAAGTAATTAGTAAACTCGTCGCTCTTTTGCCTGGCGATCGAGTCTCAGTCGTCGATCCCGATCTGAAGATCGAACCCCAAAAGTTCAAAACCGAACTCACGATTGCCGATATCAAGAAGGGCGATATCATCACCGATGATGTCAGAGTTTTGACGATGGATCAATTCATTGCCTTTGAGCGAGGTTACTGGCAGAAAAGTACGTCGATCGGCTTTATTTTTTCGCTCGGTGCGATTATGGGCTTTATCGTTGGTGTGGTAATTGTGTACCAGATTTTGTATACCGATGTGTCCGATCACATTGCTGAATATGCCACGCTCAAAGCGATGGGATACAGTAACTTTTACCTGTCGAAAGTGGTGTTACAAGAAGCTTTTGTGTTGGCAATTCTGGGATTTATCCCTGGTTTTGTTGCCTGTATTGGGCTGTATGCTATGACTAAAAACGCCACCCGTTTGCCACTGGATATGACCCCAGAGCGAGGCATTCAAGTTTTGCTGTTAACGATTGCGATGTGTGTGATTTCAGGCGCAATTTCGCTACGAAAAGTCCAATCCGCCGATCCCGCTGAGATCTTTGGTTAGAAGGGTGCTAGAAATTATGCTGTCGATCCGATCGCAAGTTAAAGTAAAATTGCAGCTAGTTTAACTCCTGTGCAATAAAAGAAAGGGGCGGTTGTGGATAAGGGAACGTTGGTTGAATTTCGTCTACATGGCGATCGACGTCTAGCAGTAGTCGATCGACTCGAAGGCAAAAAGCATTTACAAGTAGTTGACGAAAATGGTACGCCCCACACACTTCACCCTCGCGAGATCGATTATGTCGTGCCGATGTCGCTTGGCTCTGAGACCCAGTTATTTACATCACGGCAGATTTCCAACTTTCATCAAAAAGTCCAACCATTCCTCGATCCATCTAGCTTAGAGGTAGCTTGGGAGATTCTGACTGAAGAAAATCGCTCCACCAACCCTAACGATCTGGCAAAGCTTTTATTCTCTGAGGTCAGTCCCGCCACTTGTTACGCCTCCTATTGCCTGCTGAGCGATGACAAACTCTATTTCAAGCTCAAAGGACAGGTCTACGAACCACGTCCCGTCGCTCAGGTTGCCGAACTCAAACACCAAGCAGAGGCGCAACAACAAAAAGCCCGTGAAGCTGAAGTGTTTCGCCAAAAAATGCAAGAACGGATCGCTGGCGGTAATGTGGAGTGGACAAGCAGCGATCGACAACGTTTAGAAAGTCTGGAACGCTATGCCCTGAATGGTGAAGAGGCAACAGATAAATCTCAAGCTTTCGAGCTTCTTACCTCAGTTCAGCGCGTTAGAAGTGAAGCTGCGGCGTTTCAACTCCTGGTCGATTTAGGGATTTGGGATGCTCACGAAAATCTATTCCTCAAACGGAGTCAAATCCCCACCCGATTCTCGGCGGAGATCACCACCAAAGCCCAAGAGTGTATTGCCAATCCGATCGAAGACATCGAGCGCACCGATTTAACCCATCTGCATATCTACACGATCGATGATGAAAGCACTACCGAGATCGACGATGGACTCAGCATCGAAACCTTAGCTAACGGTCAAAAACGCCTGTGGATTCACATTGCCGATCCCACCCGCTGGATTCAGCCCAACGATCCACTCGATCGAGAAGCGCGCCGACGCGGTACGAGCATCTATCTAGCTACAGGCATGATCTCGATGTTTCCCCCTGAACTAGCGACTGGCCCCATGAGTTTAATTCAGGGACAGATTTGCCATGCCCTATCGTTTGGGGTGGATTTGGACGATCGAGGTGACGTGAAAGATTTTACGATCCATGCCAGTTTAATCAAGCCAACCTATCGCCTCACCTACGAAGATGTGATGGATATGCTGGAAATGGGGATAGAAGAAGATATTGAGTCGATCGCCCACTATGCCAAACTCAGAACCAGTTGGCGTTTATCCCAAGGCGCAATTAACATTGACCTCCCCGAAACGATCATCAAGGTCAACCCCAATGACACTAGCCAATTGACCTTGGAATTAATGGAGGACTCGTTTGCCCGTCAGTTAGTCGCGGAAATGATGATCCTCACAGGTGAAATTGCGGCAAAATATGCCCAAGCCAACGAGATTCCGATCCCCTATCGCTTTCAGGCGCAGCCCGAACTCCCAACCGAAGAGGTTTTGCAACAACTGCCGCCAGGCCCAGTTCGAGAATTTGCGGTTTGTCGCTGCATGACACGCGGTGAAATGAGTGTCTATCCTCTGCGCCATTGCTCTTTGGCTCTAGATGCTTATTCGCAAGTAACTTCCCCAATTCGACGCTACAGCGATCTGCTCGCCCATTTTCAAATCAAAGCTCATCTCAGCGATCGACCACTGCCTTACACAGTGGCAACTCTGGGCGATGTCCTGAATATGATCGACCCTGCGATCTATGATGCCTCGGCACTTGAGAAGCAAACCACGCGCTATTGGAGTCTGGAATACTTCCGTCGCAATCCTGACACCGTATGGCGGGCCTTATTACTCGACTGGCTAAGAGAAACCGACAAGCTGGGACTAGTCCTGCTCGAAGATATTGGGCTAAAGCTACCGATGCGGATGAATCGGACAATCAGTGTGGGCGAAAGTATGACACTCAGAGTCAGCGATGTCGATCCGCGTAAAGATCTAATTCAGTTCCAAGAAGTCCAGAAAGAATTATTAGCTGACGAGCAATTGTCTATGATCGATTATCAATAACCAGTAATTTTCAACAAGAGTGAACTACGAATCTGCACGCATCTATCTGATCAACCAAGGTTTAGGCGGTTCTGTCAACAGCACTGAGAGCAAAGATACTTTCCTCCAACGCTTACAGCAGGGCAAGCCTCCCCTCCCAGGACAAGCGACGACTATTCTCTCGGCGTTGCGAATTGTGTTTGACAACTTAAAGGGACAAGAACAGCTCGATCGAAACCTAGTTCATGCTCTGTATAGTCTGGCAGTTCATAGTCCACAGCTACTCAGTCGATGGCGCGGCATGGGGAAAGTTGCACCGCCCTTGCTCGAAGACGATTTGCAACGGATCGCAGTCGGTGTAGAAAGCATTTTTAGCGATCGCTGGCAACTTTAAATATCTTGAGAATTTAGATCGATCCCTCAATTCGAGGTGTGTAACTGCGACGAACTTCATTTTCTGGGATCGGGTTGACCGATCGCACATAGATCCAGTCAGGAGCTTTGACAACTTTTCGATCGGCAACAGTGGCGCAGATACCAAAGTTAGAAGCAATTAGCATCGACTCCAAAATCAAGCCCGCGAGTTCGAGCGACTCTCTGAGAGCGGCGGCTAGTAGAGGTTGAAAATTATTTTCCACTGGTCGATCGGGGAAGGCAAAGTCATCGGGTAGTTTTTCCCAAGAGATCGTTGGTAGTGTTACAGTTCTCTGAACTTGAAGTTGTGTCATGATCCACTTAAACCTGCGATCGCCAATGTTGCTAATTAAACCAAAGCCTGTAATATATTGCCAAGGTTTCTAGTTTTGTTTACGGCTTAGATCTTGAGCTTCACGGTTCTTATTATTTTTCATTGTAGAGAAAGGTATTGCTGCATAGTTGGGAAATATAATAAGTATTGGGGAAGCTGTTGGAATGGAGAAGTTTGTTTAGCGAACGCTATCTAAATTTCGATCCATCGCTATAAGTTCAGTGAGGCTGTTTCTTTGACGCAAAGTATTACGATCGTTACTCAGTTCTATCCACCCGACTACGCAGCTACTGGGCAGTTTGTGCACGAGTTAGCCAGCGCATTAGTGGGGAAGGGCTATCCTGTCAGCATATTTACAGGAAAACCAGGTTATGCATTTAAGGAAGCGGATGCCCCACGAGAGGAGTGGAAAGAAGGAGTTTTAGTCAGGCGCACGCGAGCATCTCAAATATCGCCTAAACGGATTAGAGGCAAGGTAATTAACAGCATCTTTTTCTGGCTTCGCAGTGCGATTAAGCTCAGAAACAAAGTTGCGAGGGGATCGCACTTATTAATTACATCTGCGCCACCATATTTGGGGCTGGTGGGCTGGTTTTACCACAAGATCTTTGGTCATGCCTATTCTTGCTTAATTTACGATGTCTACCCAGAGGTGGCTGTCAGACTCAATATTGTCCAGCCAGATCACTGGATTGTCCGACTTTGGGAGGCGATTAACACCAAGGTATGGCGGCGAGCATGTACTTTAATTGTGTTGAGTGAGCCAATGAAGCAAATTTTGGTCGCTAAAAATCCAGAATTTGCCGACAAAATTCATGTCATTCATAGCTGGGCCGATCCTGACTTGATTAAGCCGATACCTAAAGATCATAATTGGTTTGCCAAAGAAAATGGACTCGATCGAAATTTTACGGTGCTTTATTCTGGCAATTTGGGGCGTTGCCATGATGAGATCACGATCTTGAGTTGCCTTTATTTACTCAAAGATGAACCTGGAATCAAGTTTGTATTTATTGGCAATGGGGCTGGCAGTGCGCCAATTCGTGAGTCGATCGAGGCAGGAGATTTACCAAACGTCTTGATGATGCCTTACCAAGAGAGGGAAGTGCTGCCATATTCACTTACCGCTTGCGATTTATCACTTGTAAGTCTGAAGCCGAATATGGATGGCGTAGTTGCACCTTCTAAGTTTTATGGCATTTTGGCAGCAGGGCGACCTGTAGCAGCAATTTGTGACAAGGATAGCTACCTCACCGAGTTAGTGGCTGAAGGAAACTGTGGTCAATGTTTTGTAAATGGTGATGCTCAAGGTTTAGCGGACTATATTCGTCAACTCCGAGATCATCCCGATCGAGTAGAGAATTTTGGCAAGAATGCCCGCAGTTACTTTGAGCAGAACTTCACCTTAGAAAAAGCAGTGCCACTTTATCTAGAGGCTTTGGGGCTAACTCAGCCAGAACTGTACGGGGTTAAAGCTGACTTATTTCCTGCTGCTGAGCTTCATCCTAAATCCAGCTAGGAAACCACATCAACAACCGAAATTCTAGAGGTGAGATCGGTAAGCCCAGATAGAACGGCAACCAGAAAATCCAGCCCGCGATCGAGATCGCCACGATACTTCGAGCGCAATTTTTGAGATATTTAGCTTCTTGTCGCCACAACCAGTCAACGATCAGCGCGATCGACATAAATGCAAACACCGATGCTGGCATGTAGTGGTAGATGAATGTGCAGCGTTTACTCAGACTCCAAGGCAGCAGATGCCCAGCAAAGCTTGTAACCAAGTAGAAACTAGAATGCAGATCGAATACCCTTTGCCTAGTGGTTTTTAGCCAAATCCCAAACGGTAAACCACCAAGAATCGCGATCGAACCGATCCAAGCCAAAAAAGGATTACCCATCGCCACAACATCAATCACATTGCCATTAGGTAGTTGTTTGTAAAAGTAGGAGATCGGGCGGATCGTCCATAGCCAAGTCCACCAACTAGAGCAATAAGGATGGATCGGCTCAGTTTTGCCCACACCGAGATTTTGATGAAATGCCAGAATGTTCTGATGGATCTCAAGCAGGTTCATCTCAGGATTGAGCAGCAAATGCGGTATCCAGATCGGCAGATACACCCCAAAAGGTACGATCAGGAGGGTAAGAGCTTGAGCGAGACTGAGTTTCTGACCGTATTTAAACCTCGCTAAAATTACGATCGAACCCCATCCCACGAGATAAGCAAGCCCACTCCACTTCACACTGGCAGCAGATCCTAACATCACGGCGGCGGCGATCACCCACAACCACCGACGACGCTGTGGCTGCAAAGCGACTACTAAGCAGAGTTGAGATCCCATGCCAAACAGCACCACATAGATGTTGATCAAGCCATAGCGAGATTCGACTAGTAATAAGCCATCAAGTGCGGTGAATAGTCCTGCTAAAAATGCCCAACGCAGACGACTACTAGTACGCTGCCAATTATCCAACTGGTAGACCAACCCAAAGGTGACTAATGGCACTAGTGCGCCTGCTAAAGCGGTGATGCAACGGTAGCCGAAAGGGTTATAGCCAAATAGATGGATGCCTAGGGCAATTAAATACTTACCAAGTGGTGGATGGGCATCAAAAAACGGCTCACCTTGCAGATAATTTTGGGCAAACTTCGGATAGTAAACTTCATCAAACACAATTGGGGCGAGCCGATCTAATCCCCAAAATCTGGTCAGGATCGCAAACAACGCCAGTCCCAACAATGCGATCGACACATTTGCTTGTGGTTTTTTCCACCAAAAATCTAGTTTTTGCCACATCTATCCAACTTGGTCGGAACTAGAGTTTATCGTATCGCCCTAGAACCTGTTCGATCGATAAAACAAGACTGGTTTTAGACAGTTTGACGAAATAGATTAATTTTGGGTTAACTCAAGGTTATTTTTACTCAGTTGCAATTGCTCTTGCTGCCGCTCTATATATTAATAGGGGTTATAGGTTGTAGCTAATATGACAGAAATTCAGAAAAAGGTTCTAGTCACACAATTGTCAGAAGGACAAGGCAAGCTCTGGCAAGCCGCACTGACATCACAAAAACTTGAGGTGTTCTGGCAACCTGCTGGCATCGATATCGTAGAACTATTTCAGCAGATCCAAAAAGAGGGTAGAGAATTGCCCAACCTGCTGATTATGGACATGGGAATCACTAACCCTAATTCCACTTCTTTACAAGCTGTGTCAGTCTGCCGATGGTGTGCCGAACATCAACCAAACCTTAAGGTGATTTTGACCAATCCCAGACAGGACAAAATTAAATCTGTGGAGCGTAAATGGGCAAACCGCCAAGGTGCGGCAGGCTTACTGCCTAGGCTCTACAAAGATACAATTTTAGATGCGATTGCCCAAACTACAGCTATCCTCAATTGCCGCTTGATTCAAGAGCCGCTCGATCGACTAGCAGAGACTTTAGCTGAGATCGCCGATCATGAACCAGTGTCGCGGCGTGATGATGGAGCTAGTGTCAGAGAAGCTGCTACGGCTGAGTTAGTCCGCAAAATGGCACTAATTCCGCTGATTGTGATGTCTGACGACCCAGAAATTCCCCAGTCAGAGATTTCCAACCCAGACATTTCCTTAGCAGAAACGCTCCAAGGTTTGACTTTACATGATGTCCAGATCGAGATCGATCGACCAGGAGCTGAAGTATCGCAAATTTTTAAAGATATGCCGATGCTGCCAGGAGTCATACTCACAAGCAAAGGTGAGTATGCGGGCATGATTTCGAGAACGCGGTTTTTAGAGTACATGAGCCGTCCCTTTGCCCTAGAATTATTTTCGCGGCGACCAATTCGAGTCCTCTACGAGTCAGCCCAATATGAAATGCAAATCTTGTCTGGGCAGATGGCGGTGGTGAATGCCGCACAAGCATGTTTACAAAGATCGGCGGAAATGATGTACGAGCCAATTGTGGTTCAGATTGACGATCGAACCTACAAACTATTAGATGTCCACGATCTGTTTATTGCCCAGTCGCAGATTCATGAACTAGCGACTAAACTACTACGCGAACAAACCCAAGCGCGGATGGTACAAACTGAAAAGATGGCAAGTTTGGGGCAGATGGTGGCTGAAATTTCCCACGATCTGCGTAACCCCGTTCAATATATTCACGGCAACATCGGTTATCTGTCAGGTTACTGTAATGACTTAATCCGACTGTTGGGAGCTTATGACATGGAGACTGTCATCCCGTCTGAGCGAGTCACAGCGATTAAGCAGGAAATTGACCTCGACTTTTTACTTCAAGATTTGCCTAAGGTAATTGGTAGCGTTAACGTGGGAACCGATCAGCTTAAAACCTTGGTCGGTGGGCTTCAAAGTTTCTCGCATATGAGTGACAATCAGGCGGCACTTTTTAGTGTGAATGAAAACATCGAAAACAGCTTGGTAATCCTGAGCAATCGCCTCAAGGACAATATTGAAGTGGTGAAGAATTTCGGTGACTTACCAGAAGTAATGGGCTACTCAGGTCAAATTATTCAGGTATTTATGAATATTCTCAGCAATGCTGTTGATGCTTTGAGTGAGTATGCCGTAGTTAAAACTTCTGAGTCTAACGATCGAGAGACAAATGGCAATGGCGCGGTTGCCGTCAAAATTAAACCTTGGAAACCCCAAATCGAAATTACCACCGCAGTGATCAGTCCAGATATGGCAAGTCCTGTCGATCGATGGGTTTCAATTCGGATTGCCGATAATGGGCCGGGGATTCCCCAAGACATTCAGGGCCGAATTTTTGAAACATTCTTCACGACAAAATTAGCCAACAAAGGTACAGGTTTGGGCATGGCGATCAGTTATCAGATTGTCACCCAAAAACATGGTGGTAAATTGACTTTGCGATCGCCTTTTAACGGTACAACTGGGACTGAATTTGAAGTCCTGCTACCTCTCGATCGAAGCTAATCCATCCCTGCCTTCGACTTCGCTCAGGCAACTAGCAGCTAAACTAAGCTATTAACTAGTAGTCTTAAAATCTCATGTTCGGATCGATCCAACTCTGGTTTTTTCAGATCGAACAATGGTCTGATGCCATCGTCAATGCTCAGCTCCAGCACCTCACACCTCTCAGTGTCGGTTTTGTGTTTCTGGCGGGTTTAGCTACGAGTCTCACGCCATGCACATTGTCGATGTTGCCTGTGACGATCGGTTACATCGGTGGGTTTGAGTCTAAAAATAGTTGGATGGCAGCGTTTCAATCTGCTTGGTTTGCCCTGGGGTTTGCCACAACTTTGACTGGATTTGGCTTAGTGGCGGCACTATTAGGAAAAATCTATGGTCAAACGGGATGGATCTGGTCGGTGGTGATCGGAGTCGTGGCGATTGTGATGGGATTGCAATTGCTTGAAGTGCTGCCCATGCGTTTACCAAACTGGGGCAATATCGAAATTTCGTCAAAACTACCGACGAGTTTGCGTTCTTATGCGATTGGGATGACCTTTGGCTTAGCCGCTTCGCCTTGTAGTACACCTGTTTTGGTCACATTACTAACTTGGGTGGCGGGTAGTGGCAACATTACCCTAGGTGCGGGAATGCTCTTAGCTTATGCGATCGGATCGATCGTGCCTTTGGCGATCGCGGGAACCTTCACGGGTGTAATTAAACAAATGCTCACGATCCGTCAATGGTCAGGCTGGCTGACTTGGACAAGTGGCATTGCTTTGATTGGATTCGGCACTCTGTCTATTCTCAGTCGGATCGCTTGATCCCAATCTTGCCGATTCTGTGCCATTAGTTATATTGGCTAGTTGAATTATTTGTGTGTTTTGGTTGATTAGAACTTTATGGCGTATACGATCGCAACTGATATCTGTGAAGGAGTAGCGGACTGTGCTCCTGCCTGTCCTGTCGCCTGCATCCAACCTGCGTCTGGATTTAATCTTAAAGGGACACCTTGGTACTGGATCGACTTTGATACCTGCATCGACTGCGGTGTTTGCCTCACAGTTTGCCCAGTTGACGGGGCGATTTTGCCCGAAGAACGACCTGAGTTGCAAAGAAGGGAGTAGGCATAAACTACTCATGGTACGATAGTGCTGAAACTAAGTCAGTCTATTGAGTCTTCTGGCGATTATCCCCACCTTTTCATTTCTATGATTGGGTAAGATAATTCAAGCCGAAAGTCGTGTGTGAGTGGGAATTGCCCCACTTTTTTTGTTTTTATTGAGCCTTTTATGAGTCATCCGTTAGTTCCACAGATTTTGCAGCTCGCTGAATCGATCGCCTCTGAACTTGGTTTAGAAGCGATCGATGTCATCCTGCATACCCATAAAAATCCTCATGTGTTGCGCGTTGATATTTTCAACCCCAATCAGCACACTGGATTAGAGGACTGTGAACGCATGAGTCAGGCTTTGTCAGCCGCCCTCGATCGGGAAGAAATTATCCCCCATGCCTTCGTGTTGGAAGTATCTAGCCCTGGAACCGATCGACTCCTAGAGATCGATCGAGAATTCATTGCGTTTAAAGGCTTTGCAGTGAAAGTCAATACCAGAATTCCCCACGAGGGTAAACAAGAATGGACTGGCAATCTCGTCGATCGGGATGAAACTAACCTGACGATCAGTCAAAAAGGGCGACTGGTTAACCTACCCCGCGAACTTGTATGCAGAGTGGAATTAACTTAGCAACATCAAGCCGCCAATGATCTCGATCTCGATCGAACCAAAAATTAAATTTACCGAAAAGTTACAGAAAGGAGTATTGGTATATGTCAATCGTCAGCCTCCCAGGATTAGGCGGTATGGTCGAAGTAATCAGCAAAGAACGCAACCTACCCAAACATGCGGTTCAGAATGCGCTACGTGAGGCTTTGCTTAAAGGCTACGAACGTTTCCGCAAAACTTATCGCTCCGACATCAGCATCAATTTTGAAGAAGAATACTTTGAGAACTTTGATGTCGAACTCGATATTGAAAATGGGGGATTTCGCGTACTCGCGACCAAAACGATCGTCGAAGAAGTCGAAAACTCCGATCATCAGATTTCCCTCGCCGAAGTGCGCGAAGTTGCGCCCGAAGCCCAAGCTGGTGGCACAGTCGTGGTTGATGTCACGCCAGGGCAAAACGACTTTGGGCGGATGGCAGCGATCCAGACTAAGCAGGTGCTTGCCCAAAAACTGCGCGATCAAGAGCGTCGGATCATCCAAGAGGCATTCCAAGACCTAGAAGGTGAGGTAATCCAGGCAAGAGTCCTGAGATTTGAGAATAGCTCTGTGATTATGGCAGTCAAAACTGAGAACGGACAGCAAGAGATTGAAGCGGAACTGCCCAAGCGCGAACAGTTGCCGAGTGAACGCCCCTATCGCCCCAATACGACACTCAAGGTCTATTTGAAGCGGGTCTATGAAGGATCGAGACGTGGTCCTCAGTTGATGGTTTCTCGTGCCGATGCGGGTTTGGTCGTTTATCTATTTGCCACCGAAGTCCCCGAAATTGAAGATGAAATCGTGCGGATTGTTGCCGTCGCGAGGGAAGCAAATCCGCCTTCTTACTCGGTGGGACCGCGCACCAAGATTGCGGTGGATACCTTAGAACGAGATGTCGATCCTGTCGGTGCTTGCATTGGAGCTAGGGGAGCGCGGATTCAAGCTGTGGTTGCCGAGTTGCGCGGTGAAAAGATCGATGTGATCCGTTGGTCGCCAGATCCTGCGACTTATATTGCCAATGCGCTCAGCCCTGCACGCATCCATGATGTCCGCCTGATCAATGCTGAAGATCGACAAGCTCATGTTCTGGTTCCAGACGATCAACTGAGTTTAGCGATCGGCAAAGAGGGGCAAAATGTCCGTCTCGCTGCGCGTTTGACAGGTTGGAAGATCGATATCAAAGATGCTTCCAAATATGACTATGAAGCTGAAGATCGTAAAGCGGCTGAGGAAGCGGCGAATAGAGTTTCTAGAGTTGTGGAAGAAGAATACGAAGATGAGATTGAAGAAGAAGTAATAGATCGGGTTGAAGAGACCGAGGAATCATAACTGGAACTGGTTCCATATCATGGGAATAATCCTTTTAGGTCACAGCGATTTTGGGGATAAATCACCAAAATCGCTGTGACCTATATATTTCAAATGTTTTGAGTTATTTATCCCATCCAGCGAAACCAGTCCCTAATAGTTTTTTGAGCAGAAATTATGGGCGATACTGGATTCGAACCAGTGACATCTTCCGTGTGAAGGAAGCGCGCTACCACTGTGCTAATCACCCGATGGGTTTCGATTGTATCATTCTCGGCTGGAACTTTGGTCTTAAACTTCGACAACTTGTCCAGTCAAGGCAGCTTTTTCGGCAGCACAGGCTACAGCTAAGGCGTGGAGAGCATTGGTTGCATTGGTATAGAGAGGTGTACCGTTAAATAAATGCGATAGGACACCTTCGGTATCAAGTTTAAACAGACCTTTGGGAGCTTCGGCGGGTAATGGGGTTTCACCGTCAACTGTGATTAACTTACCGACTTCTTTCTCAAACAAGATCGCCCCATCCTGTCCTTGGATCTCCAGACTGCGCTCTGACTTCCATATTTTTTCGCCTTTACTGTAACCGACATCGGCGATTAAACCACTGGCAAATTGGAGTTGAGCATTGCAGACACAGGAAGAAAATTGGCGGGGGAGGGCTTTACCGTCATAGCGTAACTGACATGAAATCGATCGAACCTTGCCAAAAACTGCGGTCAATCTGTGAATGCGTGAAATCGCCGCAATCATCGGAAACCCGAACAGTTCAGGCATATAAGTCCATTTATCGGGGGCGGGTCGTTGTGGACTTTGGGTGACGTAACGAGCATAGAATGGCGCGCCAATTTTGGGTAAGGCTTCGATCGTTGATTGATGCACACTGCCCAGCAATTCGAGATGCTCGACGTGAAGTAATAGCTGTTTCTGAGCCGCTAGCTCGACCAGATCTTGGGCTTCATCGATCGAAAATGCTAGGGGATATTCAACAATCACATGCTTGCCAGCACGGAGAGCTTTGGCAACCACGGTAGCATGATCGCGGTTGACGGTAGCGACAACGACTAGATCGATGTCAGGACGCATTACCAGTTCCGACCAGTAATCGTAGTGAGTCATGCCAAATTCTTGGGCGATCGATTGACCTTTTTCAGCATTACCTGCGATCGAGATTAATTGCACTCTCGGATCTTGCTGCAAGATTTCTGCCCGCAGTTTTGCCACAAAGCCAGTACCGACGATACCAATGCGGAGAGGATCGCTTCTCAGATAAGTAGGTAAGTTCATGAATTAGCGTAAACGGCGCGACTTTGATGGCGGCAGACGCTTGAGATTGACACGGAAAATCCGACGACCCGTAACGTTATTTACCCACAGTGCCGCTTTATTCCAAATTGGCTCAGTAATAAACCGATTTCCCAGTGCTGCCAACGCAACCATGATCGCGACTGGAAAGATCGAGCCAAACGGATTGCTATCACGACTTCCCATGATCAGAAAGATCACAGAAGTGACGAGGGATGTAACTAGCAGAAACTGGAATTTAGTCATAAACGATCCTGACTTTAACGCATCGATTGAACATTTAGTAAGGCAATCATATCAAAGCATTTCCGTAAATGCTTGAACCCAATCCTTAAAACTATTTTACCCGCTACAAACTAAAGATGACATTCGACTATTTTTTTTCAGAGTTAGGAGTTAAAAGGTAAGTACTGTCTTTGCCATTATGCTTACCCCTACCAATTATCAGTCTTTTGTCGTTAATGTCTTTTGCCTCTTCTAAAACCCACCCAGATTTTTTGGAAATTAAGTTATTCAGGTCTTTGCTCTTGCCATTGCTGCGAACATAAGCATGTCTGGCATACTTATCCTTAGGAGTTGTGACAAACCCAGCACCAACTATTGCCCCAGAAGAGTTGATCGCTTCGACAGTACTATTCCTTAGACTGTTAGGAAGCTTTCCTACTTCAGTCCACTTCCTGTTTTCATAAATATAACCAGTTCCATATCTGTCGCCTAGACCCGCAATTACGATGCCAGAGTTGTTGATGTATATCCCCCCAGTTATCTGTCCACGAGGAGGAGGAGGTGCACCGAGGTTAGTCATCTTGCCATTTTTGTAGAGAAAAACGCTGTCATAGCCATTTTTTTGCGCCCCGCCTACTACTTGTCCAGCATCATTTATTCCACCAACAAAACTTATTTCTCCTCCTAATGTGCCGATATCAGTCATTTTGCCTTTGGCATAAATGAATGCATGAGAGTCAAATGAGTGATTTCTTCTGATTGAATTCCCAACTATTTGACCAGCATTATTGACCCCAAACGCACTAGATGCAGTGTGTTTAGGTAGTGTCCCGAGGTCATTCATTTTGCCCTTGCCATAGAAAAAAGCATGAAATTGTCGGTTTTTAGTATCCGAGCTTCCGACTATTAGGTCAGAATCATTGATATCACTAGCTATACTTTTTTCTCCGCCCAGAGTGCCAAGATCGATAGTTTTACCATCTTTGTAGAGCACAGCATGAAAAATATATTCATCTGGCTTAGAACTGGGAATCTGGATTGTGCCAACAATGTGACCGAGGTTATTAATGCTATTAGGATTGATACCCGCTGGAAGCTCAGTAATCGAATAACTTAAGGTCGAAGCATTACTAAATGAGGCAATTATTAGAGTAGTAATGAAGGCAATCAAGGCAGTGATTAGCTTGGGGAAATGATGTGCTGGCATACTTAGTTTTACCTATTGCTCTATGAAAGTAGTGCCGTCAGTCGCGATCGATAAACATTGCTTTTGAGCGATCATTCCCAGTCCTTGCCAAGCATTCACCATGGCATCACCGATCGAATTGATTCGATCTGGGCTACCTAGGGCAAGTAAAGTTGGGCCCGCACCACTGATCACCAAACCATAAGCACCTGATTCGATCGCGGCGGTTTGGACTGCTTCCATGCCGGGGATTAAGCTTTGACGATAGGGTTGATGCAGCCGATCTTGCAGAGCCGATTGCAGCCAGTCAGGGTTTGCGGTAATTAAAGCCTGAGTCAGTAGGGCTAAATGAGAAGCGTTGAAAACCGCATCTTTGAGCGCAACTTGTTTGGGCAGAGCCTGACGCGCCTTAGATGTGGAAAGTTCAAAATCAGGAATTGCCAAGGCGATCGACACCTGTTCATGCCAAGGCAAAGCGCAATATTCCCACCCACCATTCAGCTTTGAGGCAATTAGCTGACAACCGCCCAGCATCGCAGGTGCAACGTTATCGGGATGTCCTTCAATTTCGATCGCCATATTTAACAGATCGTTCTGACTGAGCGGCGACCCAGCCAACAGGTTGCCACCGACTAGTCCACCAATAATTGCGGTTGCCGAACTCCCCAGCCCTCTTGCCAATGGAACCTGCGTTTCAATGCCGAGTGAAATTACTGGCTTTGGCTTCCCGATTCGATCGAAGAATTGCTCAAAGCTTTGGTAAATCAGATTATTTTTGTTTTTGGCAATCTTATCGGCAAATAATCCAGAAGCTGTAATTCGCAGTTCTTCGGATACAGCAAACTCAAACTTATTGTAGAGATTCAACGCTGCACCCAAGCAATCAAACCCAGGGCCGAGATTGCTGGTAGTGGCTGGGACAGTGACAACAAAAGACATGAGATCTGAGGATATCCGTGGTTGAAGTTCAGTATACAAGCCAGATCGTCATATTCTTCATGCTTCTGGATTAAAAACCTGTTCGATCGATGTGCTGGCAAAGATGGGATTTCTGAAAAATGAATAAATCTTACCAAATTGAGATTAAATTCAGGATGAATTCTGGCAATACATCTTCCCCGCTCAGAATCTTCGGAGACTCTAAAATTTCTATACCTTGTCCTAATCTATAAATTTCTACCCACTGATTCTGAGGATCGATTAGCCATCCCAACCTCACCCCATTAGTGCGATACTCTTGCATTTTCGCTTGAAGGGTTTTGAGGCTATCAGTCTTCGACCTCAGTTCAATTACAAAGTCAGGAGCTACCAGAGGGAAAGTAGTATCAGGCGGGATATTTTCGAGTTTAGATTTTTCGATCCAAGTCACGTCAGGCGATCTGACCGCTCCAGATGGTAATGTGAAACCACCAGAAGAATCAAATACGTCGCCTAATTGGGTGCTTCGGCTCCAAGTTGCAACCTGATAGTATAAGTCTCCATTTTTCTTTGAGCTTTCATATCCCGCTGGTGCCATTGTGACTAATTCTCCTGTAGCTGTTAGCTCCAATCGCAAATCTGGATTATCTTGACACAATTGCTCGAACTCTTTATGGTTAATGCGAAGAGTTATCCGAGTGGTATCAACTAACAGCGATTTGGTTGCTAAGGATTGCATAACGATTAATTAGTGCTATTTCCTACTGGCTAGGATCGGTTGTCCGCATCCTAAATATAACATCGTGACACGCTCAAAGCCTAGATCGGTCTATGTCTGAAATCGATCTCACCGATGTATTTCGTCAAGTAACCGAGACAACAGCGAAAACCTGCCGAAAAGTTTTGGGTGATAGTGAGGAACACCTCACCCGATGGCATGACGCTAACATGCTGAAACTGGTTTTAGTGTTAGAATCATCCCGAAAATCCGTCTAAGCTTGCATGCATACTCACAGGCGAAAAAGTTTTCTCTCCCTTCTACTTGTAGTTGCTCTAGCTGGTGCATGTGGTGCTCCACCCCCACAAGGCGCACCTCCTAGCCTACCTGTCAAAATTGAGGCGGTACAGTCAGGTGTGATCGACGATAGCTCTGACTATGTGGCAACAATGCAATCTCGCCAGTCGGTGTCGTTACAGCCGCAAGTTAGCGGTCAGGTACAGCAGATTTTGGTTAAAGCTGGCGATCGAGTTGAATCTGGAACATTATTACTAGTGATCGACCCCTCCAGACAAGAGGCGGTAACGAATAGCAGTTTGGCGAATATTGAGTCAGCCAGATCGACTTTAGAAGAATCCCAAGCCGACTTAGCCAACGCCGAAGATCAACTCAAATCGTTACAAGCAAAGCGGCAATCTAACCTCTCGACCATCGCCAATAACAAAACTAACTTCGATCGAGACAAACAGTTGCTCAAAGAAGGCGCGATCACTCGCCGCGTGTTTGACGATACCGCGACCCAGCTCAAAACCGCCCAAGCCGATCTTGATGGCACAGAAGCTGACATTCGGGGACAACAAGCAAATATTAGAAAAGCCAAAGCTTCGATCGGGCGCAGTCAAAATCAATTACAAAGCTCTGAAGCTGATGCTAAGCAACAAAAAATTCAGCTCACTTACTACAGTCTTAAAGCTCCTTTTGCGGGTTCTGTTGGTGACATCCCAGTTAAAGTTGGTGATTTTGTGAGCAATTCCACCAAGCTGCTAAACCTCACCCAAAATGAGCAACTGGAGCTACAAGTAGCTGTGCCAATCGAGCAAGCCTCACGCTTAAAAAACGATCTGACCGTGCAACTAGTTGACAAAGATAACAAACCTGTAGCTACAGGCAAAGTGTTTTTTGTTGCGCCTAATGTTGACGTTGCCACTCAGTCGATCTTGGTCAAAGCCGCTTTTAGTAATACTGAAAACAAGCTGCGTGCCGATCAATTTGTCAAAGCCAGATTGATCTGGGATAGCCGTCCAGGGGTTTTAGTCCCAACTGCGGCGATCTCACGGGTGGCAGGACAAAATTTCATCTTTGTCGCTCAATCAGCCCCAGACGATAAAAAAACAGATCGAGCAGCTAAACCCGAAAGTAAACCACCTTCACTAATTGCCAAACAGCAACCGATCAAACTCGGTAAAATTATTGGCAATAGCCAAGAAGTCACTGAGGGGCTGAAGTCTAGCGACAAGATCATCACATCTAGCATTCTCATCCTCCGAGACGGGATGCCAGTTGTCCCCGCCACTGAAAAAGCCGAAGCCAAGTAGGAAGAAATTTTTAGCTAAATCAGCCTACGCCGCAGACTTATTCGATCCAGATTCCCTAGCCCTTACTAGCTCATGATTCTATCTATATCTGACTTCTTCATCAGGCGGCCAGTATTTGCCACGGTTTGCTCGGTAGTCATTACGCTATTGGGTGCAGCTTGCATTTTCATTTTGCCAATCGCCCAGTACCCCGAAATTACGCCGCCACAAGTTAGCGTTAGATCAGCCTACATTGGGGCTAACGCTGAAACCGTCGAGTCTACTGTGACTAATGTGCTGGAACGGGAGCTGAATGGGATTGAGGGTGTGAAATACATGACCTCTACCAGTGGTAATGATGGCAGTAGTAACATTACGCTCACGTTTGGACTCGATCGAAGTAAGGATTTGGCGGCGGTTGATGTCCAAAATCGGGTGTCTTCGGTAGTCTCGCAGCTTCCTGGTTCGGTGCAGCAAGTCGGGGTGAGAGTCAGCAAGCAGTCCAGTGGTTTTTTACTGGCAGTGGGAGTCTATGCCGAAAAAGGGGCTGATGGTAAACCGAGATACGACGATCTATATCTCAGCAATTATTCCGATCTCTACATTGTTGATGCGCTCAAAAAAGTTAAGGGGGTTGGCAACGTCCAAATTTTTGGCGAACGTAAATATGCGATGAGACTGTGGCTCGATCCTAGTCGAATGGCAGCACGGAAATTAACCGCTCAAGATGTCGTCACTGCCATTCAGCAACAAAACCTACAGGTCGGTGCAGGCTCGATCGGTCAGCAACCAGCTCTGCCAGGTCAGGAGTACCAGTTATCGATCGCGGCGCAGGGAAGACTTAAGGACATCAGTGAATTTGAAGATCTGGTGATCAGTGCTTCGGCAGATGGCACTTTAATCAAGCTCAAAGACATTGGTAGAGTGGAATTAGGTGCAGAAAACTACGCCACGATTTTACGATTCAACCAGATTAGAGGTGTCGGGCTGGGTGTGAGCCAATTACCAGATGCTAATGCGCTTGATGTCCAGCGGAATGTCAAGAAAGTGCTCGAAGAAATCAAGCCGACTTTCCCACCAGGACTGAATTATGAAATTGCGTTTGATACGACGCTATTTATCCAAGCAGGGGCGGAGGAAGTTGTGATCTCGCTGTCGATCGCGATCGGTTTGGTAATTTTAATCATTTTCCTGTTTTTGCAAAATTGGCGATCGACCTTAATTCCTGCGATCGCGATCCCTGTGGCTCTGATCGGCACATTTTTGTTTGTCAAGCTGCTCAATTTTAATATCAATACTCTCACCCTATTCGGTTTGACCTTGGCGACAGGGCTAGTGGTTGACGATGCGATCGTGATTGTTGAAGATGTCACCCGCCGCATTCAAGATGAGGGCGTAAGACCAGTTGAAGCGGCAATTCAATCGATGAATGAATTGCTCAGTGCGGTTGTAGCAAGCTCGCTGGTGCTGATAGCAGTATTCGTCCCCGTAGCATTTTTCCCAGGCACGACAGGTCAGCTCTATAAACAATTCGCCTTAACGATCGCATTTTCCATTACAGTCTCAACCTTTAACGCGATTACGCTGACACCTACCTTGTCGGCATTATTATTGCGGCAAGAACAACCGCCGAACAACTGGTTTTTTAATGCGATCAATCGGTTTATTGATGGTGGTAGAGACGGATACGCTTGGATTTTGGCTAAATTGACTGGGCTAAAAGGGATCGTCTTGGCTTTATTTGTGGCATCTCTGGCAGTGACTTACTGGATGTACCATATCGTCCCTACAGGTTTTTTACCTCAAGAAGATCAGGGCTACTTTATTACAATCGTCCAAGCCCCAGAAGGAGTATCACTAGGCTATACCGAAAAAGTGCTGGAGCAGATCGAGCAGATTATGACTCGACCCAAGGTGGATCGAGATGGCAAGGTCGTCACCGATCGAGATGGCAAGCCTGTCCGCGCCTATCCTGAAATTGCCAATATCTTTGCGGTCGGTGGTTTTAGCTTCAGTGGTACAACCCCAAATCAGGGTATTGTGTTTAGCACGTTAAAGCCATGGAAAGAGCGATCTCGTTCTGCTAAAGAAGTGATCGGTGGGTTCGCGCCAATGCCATTTGGGCTGTTGCCAGAATTACTCTCAATTAAAGATGCGATCGTCTTACCATTCCCACCTCCTGCGATTCTGGGATTGAGTAATGTCGGCGGATTTGAATTCCAACTTCAAGATCGAACTAACCAAGGATTTCCAGTTTTAGAGGAGGTTTTAGGCGGATTCATGGCAGGAGCAAGCACCTATCCAGGTACACCTGACAAACCCGCACCGCCGCAGATCGTCGGTTTGCGACCTGACTTTAGCGGTAATACGCCCCAACTAAGTGTCGAAGTCGATCGACAAAAAACTAACGCTCTCCAAGTTTCGCTCGAAGATATCTTTAACTCGCTTCAGACCCTACTAGGATCGAGATATGTCAACGATTTCAACCAGTTTGGTCGCACCTATCGGGTTTACGTTCAGGCTGATAAGGAGTATCGTTCCACGCCCGAAGACATCAATAAAATCTACGTTCGATCGAAACTAGGAGAGATGATCCCGCTCAGTAGTCTGGTCACGGTCAAACAGGTAATTGCGCCGTCAATCATCAATCACTACAATCTGTTTCGATCGGTGCTGATCTCTGGCAACCCTGCTCCAGGCGTGAGTTCGGGACAGGCGATTCAGGCGATGGAGGCTGTGGCGAAACAAACCCTCCCTGCGGGATTTGGCTATGAGTGGACGGGTCTATCGCTCGAAGAAATCAGTGCGGGCGGTCAAGCAGTCGCGATCTTTGGCTTAGGACTGGTGTTTGTATTTTTGGTGCTGGCAGCCCAGTATGAGAACTATATCGATCCTGCGATCATCATGCTCACTGTGCCTCTGGCAATTTTGGGCGCGTTGATTGCTGTATTTTTCCGTGGCATCGGTAATGATGTCTATACCCAGATTGGTTTCGTCATGCTGATCGGGATGGCGAGTAAGAACGCAATTTTGATCGTAGAGTTTGCCAACCAGTTGCGCGATCGAGGGCTGAGCATTACCAAAGCGGTGGTAGAAGCTTCAAAACAACGTCTGCGTCCAATTTTGATGACAGCGCTTTCAACGATTATTGGGATTTTCCCTCTGGCGATCGCCACTGGCGCGGGTGCGGCGGCGCGTCAATCTCTTGGTACGGCGGTGATTGGTGGGATGTGCATCGCCACGGTGCTGAGCTTATTTATTGTGCCAGTACTTTACATTACGATCAAAACTATCCAAGAACGAGTTTCACGAGGTTTGTATAAGCCTTCGCCTTCGATCGCTGGGGATGTCGATGGTCATTTAGCGAGTGAATTAGAAGGTCGATCGAATCATCACGAAACTAATGGTTTCGATCGCACCAACCACGGATCGAATCATAGCTCTAGTCATGATTCCAGCCAGTCATCTACTCCAGATCCTGAAGCATCAGAAACAGACAAATAAGTGTAGGTTGAGAACTCTAATCTACATTCGATCGTTGGATATGGTTTTAGCTAGTCGTGCTGCAATCACATAAAATTGACGGATAGAAAGAGGTGAAAATAACGATCAAAGATGCGGCAAAAAAACTGCGAGCTATTTTTACGGTAAAAAGATGACAGATAATGTCGATCGAAGCAAAACTGATCCGTGAAATTGAGTGCTTGTTGGGGATATCTCACGAATACCCTACTTGCCGAAAAAAGTATCGTAGGTGAGTTTCAGAATCAAGCCCGAAACTACGACTAAAAACAGAATCCTGATAAAACCTGAACCCTTTGCTAGAGCTAATTTTGTGCCGATCAGTGAGCCGAGGATATTACAAACCGCCATTGGGAGTGCGATCGAATAGAGAATGCGATCGGTAAAAGCAAAGTAGATCAGAGCCGAGAGATTTGTAGCAAAATTCACCACCTTAGTAGAAGCCGAAGCAGTGAGAAAATCGAATCCCAAAACACCGATAAAAGTGAAGGTGAGAAAGCTGCCTGTACCAGGGCCGAGAAAGCCATCATAAAAGCCGATCGCCATACCCATGACAATTCCAATTATCAAACGGGTATTAGGCACAAACTTAGGGGCATGGAGTGAGCCGAAATCTTTTTTGACCAATGTATAAATCGCCACCACAATCAGGATCACCAAAATCACTGGACGTAGCATTTCAGGCTTCAGTAAACTGGCAATCCTAGCTCCAATTGCGGAAAAAATAAAAGCAGCGATCGAAGCGGGAATTGTCGTGCGCCAGTCAAGTTTAACGGATCGGCTGTACTGCACGGCGGCAACGGCTGTACCTGCGATCGAAGCGACTTTATTTGTTCCTAGTAAAGTGGCGATTGCGGTCTGCGGCATAATCACCAACAAAGCTGGGAGCTGGATCAAACCTCCACCTCCAACTGCGGCATCAATTATACCTGCCAAAAAAGCAAAGCCACAAAGCAAAAGGATATCTATTTGAGTCCTCCTAATCTATCTCTAATTTCTGGCCTTCTCTCCTCACAGGCACTACAAGCGATTAGTCTTGAAAGTATCACATTGATCGATATCACCTGACTTGAGCCCGCGTGTGAACCAATTCACCCGTTGTTGAGATGTCCCATGCGTAAAGGATTCTGGCACAACATTTCTCTTGGCCTGCTTTTGCAAATAGTCATCGCCAATCTGCGTCGCCGTATTCAGTGCAGTGCTGACATCTTTTCGATCGATTAAACCTCGTTGTGCCGAATTGAAACCCCAAACCCCAGCCAGACAATCAGCCTGAAGCTCAACCCGTACCGAAAGCTCATTCGCTTTAGCCTTGCTGGCACCAGACTTTAACTGTCTTACCTCACCTGATGTCCCCAGCAAATTTTGGACATGATGCCCCACCTCATGCGCGATCACATAAGACCTCGCAAAGTCAGCATTTTCACCTGCCGTAGCTTCAAGGTATTGAAAGAAAGCCATGTCTAGGTAAACTTTCTTGTCAGCAGGACAGTAAAACGGCCCCGATGAAGTTTGGGCAGATCCACATGCCGAGTTGACACTGCTACGAAACAACACGAGTTTGGGCGGTTGGTACTGGGTGTTGAGTTGTTGCTGAAAGATCTTGCTCCAAGTATCTTCGGTGTCGCCCAAGATGGCTTTGACAAAATCTGAGTCTCGATCGTTGACTGGTGGAGCTAATTTTTTTGATGTGGGAGCACCTGTATCAGTGTTACTACTTTGGAGAAACCCCAAGATCACAAGCGGATTGACTTGTAAAACCAAGCCTGCGATCACAGCAATAACTACGCCGCCTATACTGAGTGCGCCAGTTGGTGAGCCAGATCCAGAACCAGATGAATCATTGCGTTCATCCTCCACGTTGTCGCTGCGGCGCATGTTATTCCATTTCATCTTGCTGCCTCTGCTCTATACACTTCATTATATTGATGATAGTGTAAGCCACATCTTTACTGTTTTTTTACTCACCAAGGCAAATCGATCGAATTAAAATAAAAACTTGGATGATTTCAATCTTACGGAGGAAGTCGATCGATCGAGATGAATTTAAAGTGTTTAATCGTTCAATCACACCGTATTTGCTTGATCGGAGCCTTGCCCCCGCCTGTGTATGGAGTATCTCAGGTAAATGCTGAGATGCAAAAATTGCTGACTCAAGCTCAGGTCAACTTATCCATTATCGATCTTGCACCTGACTCATTAGAGCGCAATTGGCAGGTCAGGCTGGCACGGTTTCGTAAAATTATCGCAGGACTCTACTCATTGATGGGGATTCTGCGTCAAAGTCAGAAATTAGACCAGAAATTAAGCATCTATATTGGGCTGTCGGGTGGATTTGGGCAGCTCTATGAAGCTCTATTTATCGCTTTAGCTCGACTATTTCAGGTGCAGATTTTCTTACATCATCATAGTTATGCTTATCTCAACCGTAAGTTTTTACCGACTCAATTATTAACAAGATTAGCTGGAATAGATTCTATTCATATTGTGCTCTGTAAGAATATGGAGCGAGAATTAGTCCACCTCTATAAATCTGTCAGCCATACATTTATGCTCTCTAATATCGTGTTTATTCGATCGAATATCTCCTCACCTGTTGACCTTAAACCTAAAGTTGCGCTCAAAATCATTGGGTTTCTTAGCAACATCGCCGCCGAAAAAGGAATTATGGAATTTCTTGATGTGGTTGAGCAGCTAGAAAAAAATGGAGTTGAATATAAAGCTCTGATTGCAGGTCCCTTTCAAGATCGAGAGATTGAGGCACAAGTTATAGCGAGATTATCCCAACTTAGTCATACTGAGTATATTGGAGCCAAGTATGGGGATGATAAAACTACTTTTTTTCAAACTATAGATTTGCTGCTTTTCCCGACCAAATATGCTAATGAAGCCGAACCATTGACAATCTATGAAGCGATGTCATTTGGTGTTCCCACAATCGCATTTGGGCGTGGTTGTATTGACTGCGCGATCGACTCAAGTACAGGATTAGTGATCGATCGATCGGAAGATTTTGCCACTAAAGCTGTAAATCAGATTGAATTTTGGCAAGATTCACCCCAATTATTTCACCAAACATCAGTTAACGTACTAGAAAAGTTTACCGATCTGTGTCAGAGTAACCAGAATAAATTAGCAGAGCTACTGCAAAAGCTAAGCTCAGAGACTTCTTCCTCAATCCTTAGTTAAAATTGGTGTATGGGAAAACTCAATACAATTGTTTCTTTGCTAACAGACTTTAAAGCGATTCGATCGATCCTTACTTGGTCGATGTTTTCCGTAACTTCTTATCAGATGATTTCAGGATTGGTGAAGCAGGGAATTGCGCCTAAAACAGTGATTGATGTCGGCGCAAATGTGGGGCAGTTTTCGATCGCGTCAGCGCATTTATTTGGAGAACTAGATCGTGTCCAAATTCACTCATTTGAGCCTTTACCAGATTGTCTGCCAAAACTTCAGCAAAATTTATCTAAACTCAAAAACATCAAAATATATCCGATCGCTTTAGGAGATCGAACTGGCGAAGTCAGATTTAATATCAACTCGCATCGACACTCTAGTTCGATTTTGGCTCTAGCCCCTGCCCACCATCAAGCTTTCCCAGATGCCTTAGAAACTGATTCGATCGATGTGCCATTATCAACTCTAGATCTAGTATTTGCGGATATTCAACTGGATTCTCCGACTTTACTGAAAATTGATGTTCAGGGCTATGAAGCTAATGTTTTACGAGGTGCAGCCCAAACACTCAAACGGATCGATATGGTGATTTTAGAAGCATCTTTTAAGCAGATGTATGATGGCGAATTACTATTTCCTGATTTACTCCAATTCATGACAGAGAGAGGATTTCAATTTAGCCGTCCTGTTGGCTGGCTCACCGATCCAAATACTGATGAAATTCTCCAAATGGATGCTCTATTCACGCGCATTCATCAATAAAAAACCAGAAAAAAAGAGAAGAGATCCTAAATGCCAAAGATTTTGTATATTGAAGATAATGAGATGAACCGAGATATGTTATCCAGACGCTTGGAACGTAAAGGCTTTAAGGTAATTGTGGCTGTAGACGGACAGCAAGGCGTAGAGCTGGCGCATACCGAAATGCCTGACATTATTCTGCTCGATATGAGTTTACCTGTATTGGATGGTTGGGCAGCAGCACGGATTTTAAAGGATTCAGCCACAACTCAAGCGATTCCAATTTTGGGCTTAACGGCACACGCAATGTCAGGCGATCGAGCAAAAGTGATCGAAGCTGGTTGTGATGATTACGATACTAAACCTGTTGAACTAACTCGACTGCTTGGTAAAATTGAGGTTTTGCTGGCAAAATCACTGCCATAATCGTTAAAATCTTCAGAAATATTAGTTAAATTCTGTTCTAAAAAAATTAAGAGCTATAGCAGTGAGAAATCCTTGGTGGTGGAGTTTGTCGTATCGATCGCCTTTGATACTTTGCTTGAAGTGAGAATAAAGGCTTTTGAGAATATGCTTCCTGCCATAATGGAGCAGTTCAAATAGCCCTTCTGACCTGCCCTGCCAGTAAAAGCGGTTCCTAAACCACTCTTCATTAAGTCGATCGCCCCGAATCAGATGATCGACTTCGGCATCTGGGACGTAGAGGATGTCATAGCCCTGTCGATCGACGCGATAACACATTTCGATGTCACCATAGCTCATGAGGGAATTGCCCTTTCGATCGAAGCAGTCGAGAAATTCACCACACTTAGTAAAGGCATCGCGCCGAAATGCCATGTTTGCGCCTCTGGGATACTCGTTGTATTTCAGTTTGAGTACTTGCTCACCATGATCGAAGTTGCTGATGTAAATTCCCAACCGTCGATCTAACCAGTCAGGTGGAGGGGAAGTGAATTTAGCGATTACTTTCCCGCCTAACGCATATGCATTGGGATGATCGGAGAAATGTTGGACGATGTTCTTCAGCCAGTAGGTTGGTACGATCGCATCATCATCGAGGAAAACGAGAATTTCGCCACGACTGTTGTTAATGCCGCAGTTCCGAGCGTTGCACAGACCGAGCTTTGGCTCACGCACATAGCGGATTCGATCGACATGATCTGCCTGAAAACTTTGCAAGTGTCGCTGATTTTCGGGGCTAGAAAGATTATCAACAATCAAAATCTCGTGCCGATCTTGAGCGAAGTCTAAAGCAAGTAAAGAAGCGATTGTCTCGGATATGGCAACGCCGCGATCTTTCGTCGGCAAAATTACAGATACTTTCACGATTCAAACAGAAAACATTGAACGATTAACAGTAAACAACGAATAGTTAACAACTGCAACCATCGATCTCCAGTGTTCCAGACCAAGACAAAAAATTTAGACCCAGAAATCTGTGTTTAAGATCGCATCAATATGATCTGCGCAAGTCCATTCGTCAGGGAAGGAAATATGGCGATATTCTTTACGCACGGTGTCGATCGCGAGTTCCCAAGCATCCGCAAAGCTTTGTTCCCATCTAGTTTTAAGGCTAGGGACTTGTTTGAGCAAAACCTTTAGCTCGTTGCGTTGATTGCGAATAGTGCGCTCCCAGCCATTGTAATCGTCAAGTAGTGACACATACATCCGCTTTAGCAGGTGTTCGAGCAGCGTGGTCAAGCGGCTGATCAGTTCCTTCTTTTGCGAAATGCCCAAAGACTCGACCTCCTCGATCAGATTTACTAGATCTAAATGCTCAAAATCTCCAGCTTTAAGCTTGGCTACAGTGTCATCCACCCATAGCAAAATATCGCGATCGTAGAGAGATAAAGTCATAAGTTTTCTCCTAGTTGTGCGTCGAGCCATTAACGAAACTCACGGCGAAACTCACGGTGAATCGCACTCATCGGCATAGTTTTACCTTTGTCCAAATACAGAGAAATCAATGTCGCAACTGGAATGTGAGGGAATATTGCACTAATCTCCGATTCCTCATACTTGCCGTTTTGGAGTAAGTAAATCGTGAGTTTGCCACCCTCACATCGCCAAATCTCTGGAACCCCGATTGCTTCATAGGCGCTCACCAGAGTTTTTGAGGTTAGGTCAACTTCGATCGCTAAATCAGGTGGCGGATCGATCTCGAGATCGACCCGTTTCATCCCCACAGCAGCCCTGTAGTTGCGAATGTAAAAGCAATCATCTGGTTCAATCCCAGCCATTTGAGATCGCTTTTTAAACGTAGTTGAACCGAGAGATTCCCATTCCATTTCTAGATGATCGAGCAAGATTTTGAGCAGGTCGCCGATTATGACTTTGAAACGTTCATGTTCTGGTAAAGGCATCCGAATCTCCAAGGTTCCATCGTAAAAAGCGATTCGAGATCGGCGTTTTTCGCCAAGTTCGGTCAAAATCGCCTCAAATTTTTGCCAGTCGATCTGGTGCAGGCAAAGACTTTGACCTGGGAGAATTTCAATTCGATCGAGAGGAATCGTAATGCTCATTTAACTTTCTCCTGACTTAAATTCAATTCGACGGATTCGATCGAGCTTCGTCAAGCTCAAAGCAATAGTCCTCAATCACTGGGTTGGTTAATAATCGATCGCAAGCTAGGTTTAATTTTGCGTCAGCATCTTTCTCATCTTCGGCATCCAAGACCATTTCGATATACTTGCCAATTCGTACCGACTCCACCGCGAAGTCCATTTGGGTCAAAGCCGACTGCACCGCCGTTCCTGCTGGATCTAGCACTGAAGGGCGTAATGTTACGTAAACTCTTGCTTTGAATTTCATAAGTCTTAGAATTACTGTGAAATGCGATCATCATATCAGTTAGCCAAATCTCGATCGACACCCCACTAATTCCTAGCAATCAGGAATAAAGCTAAACTAGGGTTTGTGATTATCAAATAACATTCGTCAGCCCCAGTATTTTTATTTATGTCAGCTAATATTGCTTATTTTGATTGTCCTGCGGGAATTGCAGGCGACATGTGCTTAGGGGCCTTGGTGAGTGCGGGAGTGCCGATCGAATATCTCAGCGAAGTTCTAGCGCGGTTAACAATTGGGCACGAAGTAAAGTTACGCGCCGAATTAGTGCATCGTAACGGACAACAAGCGACCAAGGTACATGTCGATCTACTTGGTGAAACTGGCTTGGAAACGGATTTTAAGCATGGGCATCATCGTCATTTACCCGAAATTGAGCAGATGATTCGCCAAGCCAACCTCTCACCTCAAACTGAAGCCCGTAGTCTGGCAATATTTCGACAACTGGCGATCGCCGAAGGTAGCGTGCATGGCATTCCTCCTGAACAAGTGCATTTTCATGAAGTGGGAGCATTGGATGCAATCGCCGATATCGTTTGCACCTGTGCAGGATTGGATTGGTTGGGAGTAGAACAAGTGTATTGCTCGGCATTGCCTGTGGGTGGGGGCTTTGCGCTATGTGAACATGGTAAATTGCCTGTGCCTGTTCCCGCCGTGCTCAAGTTATGGGAAATGCATGAGGTGCCAGTCTTTAGTAACGGAATTGAGAAAGAACTAGTGACACCGACTGGAGCGGCGATCGCTGTAACCTTGAGTAAAAAATTTGGTGCGCCGCCAGAGATCGAGATCAAAAAAATTGGCTTAGGTGCTGGTTCGCACGATTTAGAGATTCCCAATATTTTGCGATTATGGCTGGGCAAGAAAAGCAAGAGCGAGAAAAGGTCTAAAAAAAAACAGAAACGATCGCGGTCTTAGAAACTCAAATTGACGATCTGAGTTCTCAAGTGATTGGTTATGTGATGGAGCAACTTCTCAGTGCAGGGGCGTTGGATGTATTTACGCAGTCGATCGGGATGAAAAAGTCGCGTCCAGGCATTTTGATTACGGTGATTTGTCCATTCGATCGAGTCACCACTTGCGAAGACATCCTATTTCGCGAAACCAGCACTTTAGGGATTCGCCATCGTTGGCAAGAGCGGGTGATCTTATCTCGAAAGATCGCTGAAGTTGAGACAGTCTACGGTAAAGCCAGAGTCAAGTTCGCTGAGCGTGATGCGGAAATTCTGACAGTTCAACCTGAATATGAAGATTGCGCTCACCTAGCCCGAAAACATCATGTTCCACTTTGGCAAGTTCAAGATGCGGTTCGAGATACTGCTCTAGCTACACTTAGAAAAGATGAGTTGACAAAATTAGAGGTTGCATATGAGAGCTAATCGATTCGTTGCATTTGGACTATTAATAATTCCGATCGGCGGCGCGATTGCTTTGTTAGCACCTCTATTTTTTGTTCTGATTACGGCTTTTGCTCCACCAGATTTTAAGCCGACATCCAGCCTGATCCCGACAACATGGACATTGGATAACTTTCGTCGGGCTTGGCAACAAGGAGATTTTTTGCTGGCGTTTGCCAACTCGACTTTAATTGCGATCGGGGTGACAGCATCTCAGACATTTACTTCGGCTCTGGCAGGTTATGCCCTAGCGCGGCTCAATTTTCGTGGACGCAATGGCGTTTTGCTGTTGGTGTTAGCTACTCTGATCGTTCCATTTCAGTTGTTGGTAATTCCGATCTTTTTGGTGCTGAAATGGGGACATCTAATCAATACATACGGGGCATTGATTTTGCCCACCGCCGCAAATGGATTTGGCATCTTTTTATTACGGCAATATATCCAAACGATTCCAATTCAATTAGAAGAAGCGGCGACACTGGATGGGGCAGATCGTTTACAAGTGCTGTGGCAGATTATCTTGCCTCTAACCCGTCCTGCCCTAGTGACTTTATTTCTGTTTACCTTCATAGGCGAATGGAACGACTTGTTTAAGCCTTTAGTATTCACCACTCGCCCAGAATTAAAAACTGTACAGCTTGTCCTATCCAGCTTTCAAGAACAATTCACCGCAGACTGGCCGTTACTGATGGCTGCCGTGTCGATCGCGACGTTGCCTGTAATGGTGTTATTCTTCCTAGGACAAAATCAAATAATTCGCGGTGTGTCGGCAACAGGCATGAAGAGTTGACATTCGATCGTTGATAATTAACTCAGTTCACCCATAAAAGCAAATTCTTCAGATATGGATTCTAGCCAGCTACCCGACTCGATCGATCGAATATTATTAACAGTCACAGACGTGTTTGCGGGATATGTCGATGGTGTAAACATCTTGCAGGGCGTGAATTTGTCGGTGCAGCGTGGGGAACTGATTACTGTGATCGGGGCGAATGGGGCGGGGAAGTCCACTCTGGCGAAGATGATTTTTGGACTCGTACCAGTTCGATCGGGCAAGGTAAATTTTGCAGGGAAAGATATTACTGGGATGCAGCCTGACAAGGTGGTATGTGAAGGGATGGGCTATGTGCCGCAAGTATCGAATGTGTTTCCATCGCTCTCTATTTCAGAAAATTTGGATATGGGAGCTTATTTAGCAACAGGGAATATTCAAGCTTTGAAGCAGCAGATTTACGAAACATTCCCAGTCTTAGCAAAGCGACGTAATCAACGGGCGGGGACGCTCTCTGGTGGGGAACGCCAGATGCTAGCGATGGGTCGCGCTCTGATGCTAAATCCGAGTTTGTTGATTTTAGATGAGCCTTCTGCCGCCTTATCGCCAATTTTAGTGCAGGATATTTTCGATCTCGTCCAACGGATCAATGCTGATGGTACAGCGATAATTTTGGTGGAGCAAAATGCCCGTAAAGCTCTTTCGATCGCGCATCGGGGTTATGTGATGGATTCAGGACGCGATCGATTTGAAGGTAAAGGTTCAGACCTACTCAACGATCCTAAAATCGCGCAACTCTATTTGGGTTTAGGGCATAATCGCGGCGCAGAGATCGAAGCTGCTCCAAGTGAGACAAATCTTTAATCAGCATGACGAATGGATTGACTATAAAATCAGGAGAAGTTAACTAATGTTTAAGTGTCACGTTTGTGGATCGTCTGAGTCTCATACTGAATATGTCAGTGAGGTTTTGAAATTGGCAACAAGTTTCATCTTGTCGAAAATATTCCTGCTATTGTTTGTTCTCGCTGTGGAGAAGAGGTTTTTAGCAATGAAACATCTGAGACTATTAGAGTTATGCTGCATGGAGAATCTAAACCAGTTAAGTCAGTTGTTTTAGATGTTTTTTCTTTTCAACGAGAAGTAAAAGCTTCTTAAGATATTCTGTGTTTTCATTAAACTAGGAGAAATAGGAATGAGTCAAGCCAAAATCGCTCAACTCTATCTCGGTTTAGTAACCTTGTTTAAATGATATCCTACATCTTAATTAATCTAGTGACTTCATTAATTCATGCTTGCACATCTCTCAAATCATTACTGGTTGACTAATACTCACGTTCCCGCCTGTCTTCTGGCTGAACCGCAAATCGGCTCAATTAACAGAGAAGGTTTAGTTTCGATCGATCTAGAGATATGTGATGGCAAAATTACCGCGATTCAACCTGCTGGAATTACGCCTAGATCGGACATTCCAATTAAGGACTTGCATGATTTGCATAATGGCATCGTCCTCCCCTGCTTTATTGATATGCATACCCATCTGGATAAGGGACATATGTGGAATCGCAATCCCAATCTTGATGGCACTTTTACAGGGGCTTTGCAAGCGGTTGAACAGAAGCGAGATCACGATCGCAAATGGGATCGTGAAGATATCTATCGCCGTATGGAATTTGGGCTGAAGTGTAGTTATGCTCATGGTACTAAAGCGATCCGTACGCATATCGATTGCCCTCCCAGCAAAGCAGAGATTAGTTTAGAAGTGTTTCGTGAATTAAGAGATATCTGGCGCGATCGAATTACCTTACAAGCAGTATCGCTGATCGCTCTAGAAGGATTTGCAGGAAACCAAGGTGCAGCTCTTGCCGATCGAATCGCTGGCTTGGGTGGAATCTTAGGGGGCGTGGCTTATGTAAATCCTGATTTAGAGCAGCAAATCGATCGAGTCTTTACTTTAGCAAAGGAGAGAGGATTGGATCTAGACTTCCATGTCGATGAAAACGATAATCCCGCATCCAATTGTTTACAGCAGATCGCCGCCGCCGCGATCCGTCATGATTTTAAAGGGAGAGTGGTGTGTGGACATTGTTGTAGCTTGGCGGTACAAGAGTCTGAAGTTGCCGCCCAAACGATCGAATTGGTCAAGCAAGCAGGGATTGGGATTGTCAGTTTGCCGATGTGTAATCTCTATTTGCAAGATCGCTCTAATGCTAGAACCCCTCGGTGGCGTGGTGTAACTTTACTCCACGAACTCAAAGAGGCAGGGATTCCCGTCGCGATCTCATCGGATAATTGCCGCGATCCTTTCTATGGTTTTGGCGATCATGATGGATTGGAAGTCTTTAATATGGCAGTGCGGATCGCTCATTTGGATACTCCATACGCGGATTGGATTAGAGCTATAACTTCTACTCCAGCAGATTTGATTGGTTTGAACAACGCAGGCAGAATTGGAGTCGGTTTACCCGCCGATTTGATTATATTTAAAGCGCGTTACTTCAGTGAGTTACTCTCTCGTCCTCAGATCGATCGAATTGTGTTACGAAATGGTAGATCGATCGATTCAACTCTGCCCGACTATAGCGAACTCGACGATTTACTCGACTAGAATCTTTGTGGATTAGGATCTTTGCGAGGGATGATCCTTTCTACTTTAGATTTTTCGATCAATTCGCCTAATCCAGGCACGACTTTGAGCTGGGTCAAGGCATAGGTCAGAGTACCAAATACAATCGTCAATCCCACAGTTGTACCGAGTCCCACAAATATCCCTTGGACAAAGCTGCGCCACATCAACCCTTTCATGCTGGGATAAACTCGCTCTACTGCCTGCACGAGAATTTCTAGCTTTTGGATCGTGGCGCGATCATCATCTGAAAGTTCGATTTGCTGAGCTTTTTCGGGCTTCTTTAAAAGATTTTTGAGAGCTGATCTATTCATGCCCAAATTACCTACCTAGCACACAATTTCTATCATCATATCTATTTTGGATCGGGGGAGTCAGAGACTTATACCAGTTAGTGATGTGGCACAATCGTCTTTTTACTTCTAGGTTCGATCACATGTCGATCGACACTGTATCGATCGGCAGCCTGTGCCATTTTGATTTGGAGTAACTCGATTTTCCCTAAATCTTGAGAATGAGATGAGATAACTGGATTCAATTCCAGAGCTTGCATCACCTTTGCCGCTACAGCCTTGGCTAAAAGTGGAGGGACAGAGTTGCCAATTTGTCGAAAGCCGTGCCACTTGGTCAGATGAAATCTAAACCAGTCGGGATATGAGTGTAATCTTGCAGCTTCCCTTACCGTGATGCATCTGGGTACGATCGGATGAATTGGTCGAGGCGATGTAAATGCACCGCGATTGCTGGGCGTACCTGCTCTCAAAGTATTGCAAATACCTTCTTTATCCAATTTGTAGAAGCGGCTGATCGGTTCCGTTTCGCCTGGATTGGTAAGCTGGAATCGATCGATCGAGACTTGACTGTGGTTTGTCCGCATACTCGAAGTGAGAATCCCCCGATCGTGTCTGCGAACATAGGAATAATCGCGATCGGGTCTGGTCAAACCGCGCAAAAAACTACTGTAGTTACTGGGCTTGCCATACTCAGCCATACACCAATCTTGTTTGAGTAGTTCGGCGTAATTTTCTGATTCAGGTAAATCTTCGATCGCATCCCATACGGTCGGCGAGTCAGGCAGATCGGCTAACTCTTTAGATTTAAACTTCTTGGCTTTAGCTGGTTTCGTGATTGGGATCGGGTAATTTGGTAACGATAATCCCTCACGACAGCCAAGTAGAAATAATCGCTCTCTGTTCTGCGGTACACCATAATAAGATGCATTGAGAACCTCATAGTTGTTTTCGACTACGTATCCATGTGATTGAAACTCTGCGATGATTTCAGTCAGGAATTGCTGATGCTTGCCAAGCGTCAATCCTTTCACATTCTCCATCACAAAATACTTGGGCTGTAATTCCAAAACCAAGCGCATAAAGTGGGATACAAGTGAATTACGCGGATCGTCAAGGGCTCGTTTTCCCATTAATGAAAAACCCTGACACGGCGGCCCCCCAAACACAACATCAATTTCTCGATCCTTAATTTTTGATCGAGATCGAATTTCCTTACCCGTAAGCTCTATGACACTTTGGCAAATTACCGACCAAAACGGAAAATTAAACTCATGTGTCGCACAGTGAATCGGATCGATCTCTACTGCCGCCAGCACATCAAAGCCAGCTTGCTCGAATCCTAGCGTCATGCCACCTGCACCCGCGAATAAATCTACCCCAATTGGTCGCCTAGTCTTTGACATCTTGTCATTTCTATCACATTTACGATCGATTTCAAAGGCACAAAAAGTCGATCGCTACATCCTACCTTGACATAGCGATCGACCTTTAATCGTTTAATTTGCTGGTTAACCTAGCTTACAGTTGCTACATTCGACTTTGGTTGAAAGCGACTGATAATCGAATTCCAGATAAACCGCAGTAAAGGTAAGAACCAGTTGCCCTTGAGTTCGCGGAACAACTCCATATTTAAATGGAAAGCATGATTTGCCTCATCGACGATGCGATTAGCAGTTGGCGCATCGACTGGCAAAGTATCGAGTGCTGCCCGATAATTCTTCTTGAATTCGCCATGATTTTTGATCGCATCGAAGTCATAGAAGGCTAGCCCATCGTTATCAGATAATCCCAAAGCCTTCTTGGCAATATTCTTGAGGATTTGTCCGCCCGACAAATCGCCCATATAACGGGTATAGGCATGGGCGACCAGTAATTCTGGCGAAGTTGCCGATACTTCTTGCATATGCTTGATGTAATTTTTGCAAGCGATCGAAGGCTGCACCTGACTACTCCAATCAGCCCCATAGAAATAAGTCATGTCCTGTTCTAGGCTCTCGCGTCGCCATAGCTGAGGGAAATAAATCTTACTTAAGACGGGATGATTTTGGTGCTTGGTCAACTCTTCCTCTAACGTTGCATAGATGAAGTAGTGATTTGCCGAGAACTTACGATAGGACTGTTTATCCAGTACTCCTTTTAAAAAGCCTTTAATAAAATCAGTGTTCTCTGCCATCGTGTGGGCTTTTTGCGTACCTTCACGCAGTAACGTAGCTAACCCCTGATCCTGTTCTTTTTCTAAAGTCTGACTCACTTTGCCTCCTATATAGTTGAATTAATAGATCCAGTAAGTTTTTTAAAAGCTTGAATTGTTTCTGTTTTTGCTAGATCAGTTTACTATTGGAGATATACGAAAGTTTTAAATTCGCAACAAAATTTCATTCATGTGTTTTGCTGACGATTAGCCCAGATATAATAAATATTGGTTGAATAGAGAGGTAGATTCTTGGTTTTAAGCGGTTACGAGTACCTTTTGATGTTTACCATCATCTGCATCCTAGTACCTGTGCTAGGGCTTGTGCTATCTAAATTTCTCAGTCCAAATACATACAATCCTGCTGGTCGCACATCCTACGAGTCTGGTTGTGAGCCGATCGGGGGTGCTTGGATTCAATTCAATATTCGTTACTACATGTTCGCCCTTGCCTTCGTGATCTTTGATGTGGAAACCGTGTTTCTATATCCTTGGGCAGTAGCATTCAGTCAACTTGGTTTGTTGGCTTTTGTCGAAGCTTTAATTTTTATCGCTATTCTTGTATTAGGTCTTGTTTATGCTTGGAGAAAGGGAGCTTTAGAATGGTCATGAAACCAGAAACAGTTAGTTTAGATTTTAGTATTGACGAGCAAAAGCAACGCCTGATCAATCCGATCGAAGCGTCTAACGTTACTCAAGATTTGTCGAATAACGTTGTTTTAACCACGCTCGACGATCTGTACAGCTGGGCGCGGATGTCGAGCTTGTGGCCGCTGTTATACGGCACTAGTTGTTGTTTCATCGAAGTTGCAGCAATGCTTGGCTCGCGGTTTGACTTCGATCGCTTCGGGCTGCTGCCTCGTTCGAGTCCTCGCCAGGCCGATCTAATTATTACGGCTGGCACTGTAGTGATGAAAATGGCTCCTGCTTTGGTAAGACTCTACGAGCAAATGGCAGAGCCGAAGTACGTGATCGCCATGGGTGCTTGTACGATTACTGGCGGCATGTTCAGCACTGATTCCTACACAACCGTGCGCGGGGTTGATAAACTGATTCCTGTTGATGTTTATCTACCTGGCTGCCCTCCTCGTCCCGAAGCAATTTTCGATGCCATTATTAAGCTGCGGAAGAAAATTGGGACAGAAAGTTTTAGCGAACGAGCTGGCATTCAGCAAACTCATCGTTTTTACTCAATCAAGCATGAAATGAAGGTTGTACCGCCAATCTTGACAGGTAAGTATTTGGAAATGCCCACGCGCATGTCGCCGCCCAAAGAGTTAGTGGAATCAGGCATTCCACTACCCGCACTGCAAATCGCCCAAAAGCAAGAGGTAGAAGTTCGTGGCTGAAGAAATTAAAGGCGAAGTCCCGACATCAGGTGAAGGTGAAATTCAACCAGTTGCGGCGATTACCCCACCCAATCCAGTTTCAGACTGGTTATTGGCTAACGGGTTTGAGCATGAGTTTTTAGGGCTGGATCATTTAAATGTGCCTGTCCTCAAAGTCAGCCGAGAATATCTGATTCCGTTTTCCACTGCGCTTTATGCCTATGGCTTTAACTACATGATGTGTCAGTGTGGTTATGATGCTGGTGCAGGTGAAGATCTGGTCAGCACATATCACTTGGCAAAGGTCGCAGCAAATGGTGACTACAGCAATCCCCAAGAAGTCAGGATTAAGGTATTTGTGCCTCGTGCCGATCCACGCTGCCCATCGGTCTTCTGGATCTGGAAGTCGGCTGACTGGCAAGAGCGCGAAACCTTCGATATGTATGGCATTGTCTACGAAGGACATCCTAACCTCAAGCGGATCTTGATGCCCGAAGATTGGGTTGGCTACCCGATGCGGAAAGATTACGTCACACCCGACTTCTACGAATTGCAAGACGCTTATTAAGCTCTTTCTCTGATGGGCGACCATTCAATTAAGTTGTTCAAGGCGCGATCGAAGAATAATTAGCTGTTGTTGGGCTTCTTCTAGCTCAGCTTTAGCTGTTGCCACAACTTCAGTTGGGGCTTTTTTGACGTAGCCCTCATTACCTAAACGAGATTGGAGCGAGGCGATCGAACCTTCTAATTTTGCCAGACTGTGACTATGCCCTCTATGCTGTCTAGTCTTTGCTCGAACATCTCCTGTTTCGGCTTTGCGCTGTAGCCATAAGTTGATGGTGTTATGACTAATGCCGAAGTATTCCTTGGCTTCACACCGTTTCATCCCATTAAGTTCTATTGCGTCGATTACTTTGCGTCGTAGGTCATAACTGTAAGGTTTTGCCATAGGAGATTTTCTGTTTCTTTGACTACTTAGTCTCTATCCTAATCAATATGGCGCTTACTATATTTTAAATCAAAGATTTGCATGGTCTGCTTCTAACGGTGGCAGACCTTAATTTTGACAGGATATTCTTAACACTTCTTCGATATAATAATTATCTCGTCTATAGCTAATAATCTAGCAGGTGTATAGGGTTGAAAGTGCTGATTGTAGGCGGTGGCGGTAGGGAACACGCTCTAGCCTGGAAACTATCCCATTCCCCCAAAATTAATCAAATTTATTGCGTTCCTGGCAATGCTGGTACAGCAAGTTTGGCAAATTGCCGCAATGTGTCAATGTCTAGCGATGATTTAGAAGGAATCTTGCGCTTTGCCGAGGTACAGGGCATCGGTTTGACCGTGGTTGGACCCGAAGTTCCTCTAGCGTTGGGCATCGTCGATAATTTTCAAGCGGCTGAAATGGCAATCTTTGGGCCAACTAAGGCAGGTGCTCAAATCGAGTCGAGTAAATCTTGGGCTAAAGCTCTGATGCAAGAAGCAGGGATTCCGACCGCCGCCAGTGCTGTTTTTAGTGATGCCGCCGCCGCGATCGAATATGTCGAGCAGCAAGGCGCACCAATTGTCGTAAAAGCAGATGGATTGGCTAGTGGGAAAGGTGTGATTGTCGCTCTGACCTTAGAAGAAGCTAGGGATTCGATCTCCAAAATCTTTGATGGACAGTTTGGGGCGGCTGGCGAAACTGTTTTAATTGAGGAATTTCTCCAAGGAGAAGAAACCTCTGTCTTGGCAATTACTGATGGATTAACGATCCGCCCTTTACTGCCAGCCCAAGATCACAAACGTTTGGGTGATGGCGATCTCGGCCCAAATACAGGTGGGATGGGAGCTTATGCACCTGCACCCCTAGTTACGCCTGAGTTGATGGCAAAGATCCAAACACAGGTACTAGAACCTGCAATCGCAACTTTACGAGATCGAGGCATTGACTATCGTGGCTGTCTCTATGCGGGTTTGATGATTACGCCGCAGGGTGAACCCAAAGTAATCGAGTTTAACTGTCGGTTTGGCGACCCCGAAACCCAAGCGATTTTGCCATTGCTAGACTCGCCGTTGGATGAGTTGATGCTGGCATGTATCGAGCAGCGTTTAGCCAAGATGCCACCGATCGAATGGAAACCTGAAGCATCTGTAACAGTGGTAATGGCGGCTAGTGGTTATCCTGAAAAGTCGGAAACAGGAAAATTTATCACAGGGATTGGTAAGGCTGAAGAAACTGGTGCAGTTGTGTTTCATGCCAGCACGAAACTCAAAAATAAAAGTCTGGTGACAGCAGGTGGTCGAGTTTTGGGGGTGACGGCAACAGGCGCAACGATTAAAGATGCGATCGACACCGCTTACAAGGCGATCGAGTCGATCGAATTTGATGGGGCAATCTATCGCCACGATATCGGCTGGCGTGCCTTATAGTTGGTCATATCAACTTCGATCGCTAGATCTGATTATTTATTGGTTTCTGGTGCTAATGGAAAGATTTGCAAGTCTCTGACGCTAGACTCTTTTACGCTCACCTTCACGCTTGTCCCGATCGACAAGAGCCGAGCGGCATTAGTCCGAGCCAGCAAATCTTGTCCCGATGCCGTGCGTAAATAGTAAACTAACTCTCGCCCGATAAACGATCGATCGCGGATCGTCACTTTTGTCGATCGATCGGGGGAGAGGTTTCTGCCCGTAATTGCTGTAATAACTTTGGCTCCCGTAAAGAAACTGAGAGGAAATACTCGCAGATGCGATCGGTCAGGTTAAGAGTTTTCATCTTTTTTCCTAAAAAAGGTAAACCTAATTTACCTATAGTGCTTGAACCAATGGAAATATAATCTCATTTTCCCAAGTATCCGCTTTTTATCACTTTCTATCAACATTAGGACTTAATAGTCATGTTAGTAGGCAGCAGTCATTTGGCGACGGAGAAAATGCGGATTCTCAACTTCATCAAGCAGTGCGATCGCAAAATCTTGAACTGAAATTCGGCTTTTTCCCGCAGCATCCACTAGTAGTTGATTTCCTCCAATCTGAAACACTCCTCTCCGCTCACCAGATTCAAACTCTGCGGCGGGGCTAAAAAAAGTCCAATCGAGATCTGATTGCTGAAAAACTTTCAGAGATTCTCGATGTGCCAACGATGCGGGACGGTACTGTTCGGGAAAGTTCGGTGTATCAACCAGTTGAACGCCCGGAGCAACTTCTAGGCTGCCGGCTCCACCCACCACAATCAAGCGGCAAACTCCAGCTTGCTTCAAGCCTTCAATAAGAGCGTGGGCTGCTTGTACAACCATCGGTGCTTGAGTGGGATCGTTAGCGATCGCTGCTCCGGGTCCGGCGGCACTAATGACAGCATCATGTCCTTTGACGATTTCAGCTACACTCACAGGATCACAGACATTTCCTACTACAACGGTGAGATGTTCATGGCGCATAGTAAACCGAGAGGAATCGCGGACGACTGCACTTACCTGATGACCGCGACTCAATGCTTCTTGAGCAATACAACTACCCGCTGAGCCATTGGCTCCAAATAAAACTAATCTCATTAAATTCTCCTTGATTAAATAACAGAAATATCTACAGGATCTTTGAGCGGTAGCAAATACAAAAAGTACTAAGCCTGTTGCTAAAACTAATCAGGTGTGGGAGTTGAACCATTCAGTAATATTGGCAACGCTGCGATCGATCGTCTCTGGTTCTTCATAAAACTGAAACTGGACATTATTCCCCAACCAAACTAACTTTTTATCAGTAGTAGGAATCGCTGCAAACAAGTCTTTGGGAATAGTTTCCCCACTAGCTGCTCGATCGGCATGTACCATCAAAGTTGGCGTGGATAATTTTTGGATAGTTTCATCAACTCGATAAGCCCAGATTTCCGCCTCACTCATCGCCGTAATTCGGTTTTCCCATTGACCATGAAATGTCCATGCTGGACCTCGATCGGCCCAGCGAATATACCACTCATAGATGTGTTTAATGGTTAAAAGAGCATGGGGATCCGTCAGACTCACAATGGGAATATAATCTACCTCTCCCGTTGCTTTGTACTTAGCTAGAGCTTTTTGACCTCGCTCAATCCGGGCTAGGGTTTTCTCTGCTCCGCCGTTATATTCGTCGATCGTTTCCTTAGTGAGATAATGACCCGCTACGATCGCCAGAGCTTTGATTTTTGGCTCCTCCGTAGTAGCTTGAATTGTCCAATTTACTCCTTGGCATACCCCTAGGGCATAGATCCTATTTCGATCGACCTCAGAACGGGTCAGTAGATAATTAATTGCTGCCTTGAAATCGGCAACTTTCCCTTGGGGATGTTCATAGCGTCGGGGTTCGCCCCCACTTGCGCCATGAAAACAGGGATCGAAAGCTAGGGCAATGAAACCCGCCTTTGCCAGCCTAGTAGCATACTGGACTGGAGATTGCTCTTTCACAAAAGCTACAGGACCAAGGATTGGCACCGCAGGAGCAGGCTTAGTTAAACCTTGAGGAAGGTAAAGATTCCCAACCAAGGTTACACCATTACTCTCAAAACTAACTGACTCTACCGTGTAGGAACCAATCGCTCCTAGATTTGAGGTGGAATTTTCAGGATTTTGCATATTTGTAGGAGCAGGAACTGCTAAAGATTTTTGGGTTGTTACGACACCACCAAAGCCCAGAGCGGCAGCGATCGTAGTCATGCTCCTAAGAACCATCCGACGATTAATTCGATTTTGCGCAAACTGCATAAACTGCGTCCTCTCATCTTTATGAATGAGTATCAGCCTAAAGGAAATCTAGGGATGAAATCTTGGAAATTCCCTTGAAAAATTGGAAAATCTACTGCACTTCAACTCATAGCTCGATACTGCCTTGGAGTTAGCTTAGTTTGTCGCCGAAATACATTGGTGAAATGGCTTTGATCGTAGAAACCCACAGTCTGGGCGATCGCCGCTAGAGATAGTTTTTGATTTGTTAAAAGTTTCTTGGCGCG
>ENA-ORBV01001151-ORBV01001151.1-microbial-mat-metagenome-genome-assembly--contig:-NODE-1151-length-59824-cov-13.464241_pt1 | contig 59824 bp, 42 predicted proteins | sample MGYA00237777_ERZ505514 | MGnify/ENA primary metagenome ERZ505514 (study PRJEB26160, sample SAMN06269048) | microbial mat metagenome | isolation source: Oligotrophic lake microbial mat | place...
TCGCCTTAGTCTCGTGCGCTCGGAGGTGTGTATAAGAGACATAGTATAGGGAGTGTGGGGGGAGGGGGGCTTGCGCTTGGCATTCAGGTGTAACTTTTCTTGCTTCACTCGCCGTGTTGATGTTTCGCGGCGAGGTTTCGGCCACCGCTGAGGCGGACGAAACCCTGCGGCAATCCCACGCAAGGCGAGCGAAGCAATCGCCGGATTCCGGCCTCAGCCGGTAAGACGAGCAAAAGCCAGACAGCGGCCTACGCCGGAATGAAGACTAGCGAACCGCCCTTAACCGCTCCGCAAACTCCGCCCCCACCCACACCAACACCACCCCAAACACCAACGTCACCGCAAGATAAACAACCGCCACCCCCGTTCGTTGGCTACGCGCAAACAGCAGCATCTCCAACATCAAGGCGGAGTAAGTGGTCAGTCCGCCGAGCAGGCCCACAATCAGAAACGCCCGCCACAGAACAGCCGCACCCTCGCGACCCTGCAACCAGACCGCGACGAATCCAACCGCAAACGCGCCGATCAGATTGGCCGCCAGCGTTCCCCACGGCAGGCCGTTGCTGAACTGCCGTAGCAGGGCTCCGCCCAGCCAGAAGCGGAGGGCTGCGCCGAGTGCGCCACCGGCCATCACCAGACTCAATTGCTGCCACCACGGCGGGCTCATGGCTTGTCGATGGCAAGGGCACGGGCGGCGCGCACGCCGGCGAGTTTTTCGCCGAGTTTTATTTCGAGTCCGCGATTCACGGGTTCATAGTAGACACGCTCGCCCAGCGCTTCGGGAAACCCGGTTTGGCCCAAGGCGATGCCATCGGCGGCATCGTGGTCATATTGATAGCCATCGCCATAGCCCAGTTGCTTCATCAGTCGGGTTGGTGCATTGCGCAGGTGCAGCGGAACGTCGGCGCTGCCGAAGGTCTTCACATCGGCCTGCGCGGCTTTGAAAGCAACATAGGCAGCGTTCGATTTGGCGGTGCTGGCGAGATAAATCACCAACTGCGCCAAAGCCAGCTCACCTTCGGGGCTACCCATGCGGTCAAAGGCCGCCCAGGCATCGTTGGCCATCTGCAGTGCGCGCGGGTCGGCGAGGCCAATGTCCTCGACCGCCATCCGGGTCAAGCGGCGGGCGAGATAGTGCGGGTCGCAGCCGCCATCAAGCATCCGGCAAAACCAATAGAGAGCGGCATCGGGATTACTGCTGCGCACCGATTTGTGCAAGGCCGAAATCTGGTCATAGAACTGCTCACCGCCTTTGTCAAAGCGGCGCGTGCGATCGGCCAAAACCTGCTGCAGGGTGCTCGCGGTCACCATGCCGGCTTCACTTTGCGCAAGCTCGGCGGCAATCTCCAGCAGTGTCAGCGCGCGACGGACATCGCCATCGGCGGCTTGCGCAATCAGTCGCCGCGCGTCCTGCTCAATCTTCACATTGAGATGGCCGATACCGCGTTCGTGATCGGCCAGTGCGGCGTCCAAGGCCGCGACGATGTCGTCGACGGCCACCGCTTCCAGCACGTGCACGCGACAGCGCGACAACAACGCCGAGTTCAACTCGAAACTGGGGTTCTCTGTCGTCGCACCGACAAAGATGATGCTGCCGCGTTCAATGAACGGCAGAAACGCATCTTGCTGGGTCTTGTTGAAGCGATGCACTTCGTCGATGAACAGCACGGTCTGGGTGCCGCCCGTAAATCGCCGCTCTGCATCGGCCAGTAGTTCGCGAATATCGGCCAACCCCGACATCACCGCCGACAACGCTCGGAATTCGGCCCGCGCGTAGTGGGCGAGCAACAAGGCGAGGGTGGTCTTGCCGCAGCCTGGCGGCCCCCACAACACCATCGAGTGGATGTGGCCGGACTCCACCGCTCGCCGCAACGCGGAGTCGCTGGCGAGCAGGCGATGCTGGCCGACCATCTCTTGCAGGCGGCGCGGCCGCATGCGCTCGGCCAGCGGCTTTAGCGCTTGCGGGGCATCGAATAACGGGGCAGTGCGTGAGGATTTGGCCACCCCGCCATTCTACCCGTGGGCGTTGTTGCTGAAGCCGCTGCAGCGGTGCCACCAGTTCAGCACGAATGGATCAGCCCGATAGCCCGATCAGATCAGCCCGACAAGATCAGCCCGATCAGATCAGCCCGATCAGATCAGCCCGCTTGATTCAGCGCGATGCGACCATCAATCACGGTCACGGATGCGCCGCCCACCCACACACCCTCGGCGGCTACGCGCAGTTGCAGCTTGCCGTCGCGACCCAACTCGCGGCCTTGGCTGACGCGGTAGCTGGCGGCTGGCAGCGTGCCGTGACCGGCCAACCAAGCAGCAATGCAGGCGTTGGCGCTGCCGGTCACCGGGTCTTCGTTGATGCCATCGGCCGGACAGAAGCAGCGCACCACCAGTTGATAGTCGGGGTGCGTGCTGCGGGCGAATGCCGCCACACCGACGGCGTCGCGGGCGAGCGTGAGTGCGGCGAGTTGGCCAAAATCGGGTTGCAGTTGCCGCAACGTGGCCTCATCAGCGAATTCGGTGAGCCACCATTGGGGACCGTTGTCGAGCACCTGTGGCGCTGGCTGTTGCAAGGGTGCGGCGCCCAAGGCCGCGCTCAAATGCGGGTGATCGGTATCCACCAGTGGCAGCCATTTCGCGTTGGGCGAGCGCACGAAAATCAGCCGTTGATTGTCGTCGTCAACTTCCATTCGCAGCGGCAGCAAACCCGCGGCACACTCCTGCACCCATTCAGTCGTTTCAGAATCGACAAGGCCGGCCTCCACCATTGCATGCGCGGTGCCAACGCTCGGGTGGCCGGCGAAGGGCAACTCTTGTCGGGGCGTAAAGATGCGCAGGCGATAACTGGCGGCGGCCTCGCTGGGTGGCAGCACGAAGGTGGTTTCCGACAGGTTGGTCCAGGTGGCGATGCGTTGCATGCTGCCGGCGTCAAGCCCGCGGGCATCGAGTATCACGGCGACAGGATTGCCCTTGAAGCCGCGGCTGGTGAATACGTCGACCTGCTTGAACGCGACGCTGGCTGAGGCGGGCTGAGACATGGAAAACGTGGCTCCTTAGAGCGAATCATCATGCCGAAGACTAACGTGTGACGCTGGCTAAGGCGCAGGCCTTTTGTCATGCTGCACCGCAACGAGAAGCCGCCTGACGCGGCCCCAAACGGAATCCCGGCATGACCTCTGCAAACCCGATCCGCCCGCCTGCGGACTGGATCGTGTTGAAATTTGGCGGCACCAGCGTGTCGCAGCGTGCGCGCTGGGACGCCATCGGCGAGCGCGTTCGTGAACGCCGCGCGGAAGGGGCTCGTGTGCTGGTGGTGGTGTCGGCGTTGTCGGGGACGACCAACGCCCTGCAAGCCTTGGCGGATACGCGCGCAGACGGATTCTCGCGGGCCAATCGAGCGCAGACCATTGCCCAACGGCATCGCGAGTTTGCGCTTGGCTTGGGACTTGATCCTCCGGCGTGCATCGGCGACCTGCTGGACGAACTGGCCGCGTTGGCACAGGACCCGCGCACGTCGCTGGCCATCGACTGCGAAGCAGCGCTCGCTTGGGAGGCCGAGTTGCTGGCCTTGGGCGAGCGGCTTTCGAGCCGGCTGGGTCAGGCTTACCTCAACGCAAACGGCTTGCCGATCGCCCTGTGCGACGCCCGCCAGTGGCTGCGCGCGTTGCCGTTACCCAATCAAACACGCTGGGCGCAGCGCCTGTCTGCGTCCTGCGCACTGGATGCCGATGTGGCGTGGCGCCAGCGCTTTGCCGAGCAAGGCGAGCTGTTGATCACGCAGGGCTTCATGGCAGCCGATGGCGCGGGCGCGACAACGATCCTCGGTCGTGGCGGTTCGGACACATCAGCCGCTTATTTTGGTGCCCTGTTGGGTGCGCGAAGGGTCGAAATCTGGACCGACGTGCCAGGCATGTTCAGCGCCAATCCGCGGGCGGTGAAGCAGGCACGCCTGTTGACACGCTTGGACTATGAGGAAGCGCAGGAAATCGCCACCACCGGGGCCAAGGTGCTGCATCCACGCTGCATCCAGCCGTGCCGATTGGCAGGTGTGCCGCTGTGGATTCGTGACACCGAACATCCGCAGATGGCGGGCACCGTGATTGATGCCGCCGCCGAGCCGGTGTTGGGGGTTAAAGCCATCAGCTCGCGCCGCGGCATCGTGCTGGTGTCGATGGAATCCATCGGCATGTGGCAGCAGGTCGGCTTCCTGGCAGACGTCTTCGTTACCTTCAAGAATCACGGCCTGTCGGTGGACTTGATCGGCTCATCAGAAACCAACGTCACGGTGTCGCTTGATCCCAGCGAGAATCTCGTCAACTCCAATGTGCTCGACGCCTTGTGCGCCGATCTTGCAGCGATCTGTCGAGTCAAGGTGATTGCGCCCTGCGCGGCGGTGACCTTTGTTGGCCGCGGCATGCGCTCGCTGTTGCATCGACTGTCAGGTGTGCTGGCCACCTTCGGCCGCGAGCGCGTGCATCTGATTTCGCAAAGTTCCAATGATCTGAATCTGACTTTTGTGGTCGACGAGGCGCTGGCCGATGGTCTGTTGCCGCAATTGCATGAGCTCTTGGTGCAATCGCTGGCGATGCCGATTTCTGAAACCAGCGTGTTCGGCCCCACCTTGGCGCAGTTGCATGCCACCGCCAAGCCAGTCGCGGAAGGCTGGTGGGTCGCACAGCGAGCCAGTCTGATCGCGCGCGCAATCACCAGCACCCCGCAGTACCTGTATCACCTGCCCAGCGTGCGTCAGCGTGCCATCGAGTTGAATCGGATTGCCGCGGTCGACCAGCGCTTCTATGCGCTCAAAGCGAATCCGCATCCGGCGATTCTGCAAACACTCGACAGCGAAGGCTTCGGCTTCGAATGTGTGTCGCAAGGCGAGCTGGAGCATCTGTTTGCCACCCTGCCGAGCTTGCCTCCGCAGCGGGTATTGTTCACCCCGAGTTTTGCAGCCTTGGCCGAATACACCGACGCGCTGGCGCGCGGGGTGCGCGTGACCGTCGACAACGCCGCGCTGTTGCGGCTCGCGCCTGACGTTTTTCGCGACAAGGAAGTCATCCTGCGCATTGATCCCGGCTTTGGTCAGGGCCACCACGAAAAAGTCCGCACCGGCGGTCGCGAAGCAAAGTTTGGTTTGAGCGTTGAAGCCTTGGACGATTTCCTCGCTGCCGCGCGCGCCATCGATCTGCGTGTGGTTGGGCTGCACGCGCACATCGGCAGCGGCATCGTGGATCCACAGCACTGGCGCGAGGTGTACGCCCAGCTGGCCGCCATGGCCGAAGGCATTGGCACGGTGGCCAGCATCGACGTGGGGGGCGGGCTGGGCGTGGCGTATGAGCCGCACGCCGAGAGTCTGGATCTGGAGGCGTACGCGGCGGCCTTGGCCGAGATCAAATCGGCGTATCCGCAATACGCGTTGTGGATCGAGCCCGGTCGTTTTCTGGTCGCGGAGTGTGGCGTCCTGCTGCTGCGAGTCACCCAGGTAGTCGAGAAGGCCGGTGTACGCCGGATCGGTGCCGACGCAGGCATGAACGCGCTGTTGCGGCCTGCGCTGTATGGCGCCTTCCACGAGATCGTCAATCTGTCGCGATTTGAGGATCCGCCCGGCGCGCTTTGCGAAGTGGTCGGCCCCATCTGCGAAACCGGCGATGTGCTGGGTCGTCGACGCCGGTTGCCAGACAGCACGGCGCCGGGCGATGTGTTGTTGATCGCCAATGCCGGTGCTTACGGCGCGGTGATGGCCAGTCGGTATAACCTGCGCGCGATGCCTATCGAGGATGTGCTGCAATGACCGCGCGACGCTGGCTGCTGACGGCCAACTCAACGATTGCGGGCGTGCTTGGGTTAGCCACGGTTGGCCTGATGTTCGGCCGTGACGTCGATGCACCAAAGACGATGGCAACCATGGTCCTGATGTTTGTGTTGCCGGCGGTGTTGGCGGCAGCTGTCGCGACATGGAAAGTCGGGTGGCGCGGTTTGCAGCGGCCCGCGCAATCTCCGGGCGGCGTGCTGGTGCTGGCGATCTGGACCACGCTGACCGCGTTTGCCTCCTACTTCTTGATGGTGGCGCTGTTGGTATGGCCGTGGACACTCTTGATTGCGCAGCCCGACGGCACATCGATGATGGAAGCGTTGAGGACGGGCGTTCTGGTGGGAGGCTTGGCCATGCTGATTGCGACCGTACTGGGCTTGTTGCCTGCGGTCGCCCTGTGCTGGTGGACATCGACTCTGGCAACCCGTCGGCGCCAACTCGAACTGACGAATAGCCCATGAGCAGTGCGCGCCCGCCCGAATCCGTTTTCAAGCGCGACCACATCGCCAGCTTCCGCTTTGTGCGCAGTGAGTTTTCGGCGCAAACGGGGCTGGCGAAACTGGTCTATGCCTTCGACGATGGCCCCGAGCTGATCGAAACCATTCGCGTGCCAGGCGCGCCCTTTACGCTCACGGCGCAGCGGCTGGGCAAGGTTGAGGCTGCACTGAGGTTGCTGCACTTGATTGCCGGCGTCAGCTATTTCAAGGCAGCGGTGCCGAAGTCGATCCGCATTGATGGCTATGCCATCGACGCCGACACGGCGCGCTTTCTCGAGACTGTCTACGAGCACGGACTGGCGGAGTTCGCGTATCGCAATGGCTTGAGTCTGCGCGGCAAGATTCACTTTCCGTTCGCCGATGATAAGACTAAGGGTTCTAGCACTGGTGGCAGCGCCGGCAGGCGCGAGCCTTTGGTCGGTTCGCAGGGGAGCATCGCGCCTTCCGCTGCTCCCACAGCTGGTGGCCCACCGAAACACGCCTTGGTCGCCATTGGCGGCGGTAAGGATTCCCTGGTCAGCATTGAGGCGCTGCGCGCGCTCGGTGTCACCCAGACCGTGACCTGGATTGGCGCTGCGCCTTTGCTCCGCGCCTGCGCCGAGCGTACCGGCTTGCCGCTGCTGCAAATTGAACGTCAGCTCGCCGCCCAGTTGTTTGAGTTCAATCGCGCCGGTGCTTGGAATGGGCACATTCCGGTAACCGCGATCAATTCAGCCATTCTGGTATTCGCGGCATTGCTGGTTGGTGCCGATTTTGTGGTGTTTTCGAACGAGCGTTCGGCCAGTTACGGCAGTCAGATCGAAGGCACCGGCGAGGTCAACCATCAGTGGTCGAAAGGCTGGGAATTCGAGCGCCTGTTTGCCGCCGAGGTGCGCCGTACGGTCTCCTCCGAACTCAGCTATTTCTCCCTGCTGCGGCCACTCTCGGAGCTTGCTGTGGCGCGGCAGTTCGCTCGCTTGAATCGCTACGACGCGCATTTTTCCAGCTGCAATCGCAACTTCCACCTGTTGGGAGAGCGCCCGACCAGTCGCTGGTGCGGAGTCTGTCCAAAATGTCATTTCGTCTTTCTTGCCTTGGCACCGTTCATGCCGAAGCCGCGCCTGGTGGCGATTTTCGGCCGTAATCTGTTGGACGAGGTTGCGCAAGCCGCAGGCTTTGACGCGCTTATCGAATACCGAGATCACAAACCGTTTGAGTGTGTTGGCGAAGGTCGCGAATCGCGCGCCGCACTGGCGACGCTTAGCCAGTCACCGGTGTGGCAAGAAGACGCCTTGGTCGCGCGATTTGCCCGCGAAATTCTGCCGCAGCTAGACCCCGCCGATCTCAACATTGCGCCGCAGTTGTTGGCCGAAGGCGAGCACGGCATTCCCGCTGATCTGTGGAGTCGACTCGATGCGCATTTCAGCGCTTGAAGGCAAGCGGGTTGCGCTGTGGGGCTTTGGCCGCGAGGGCAAGGCCGCGCACGCGGCCATTCGCAGGCGTTTTCCCGCTCAGCCACTGACCCTGTTCTGCCCGCTGGTTGAGCATCCGCTGGCCTTGGCGCTGGCCGATCCGTTGCTCGCCGTCAGGGAAGCACCGACGGTGGACGAGTTGTGCGGTTTTGACGCCGTCATCAAGTCGCCGGGCATCAGCCCGTATCTGCCACCCGCGGCGCAGGCGCTTGCCAGCGGTGCACAGTTCACCAGTGGCACAGCGCTTTGGTTCGCGCAGGCGTTGCCCGGGCTCAAGCTCTGCGTTACCGGCACCAAGGGCAAGAGCACCAGCACCGGTTTGATCGCACATTTGCTGCGCGCGCGTGGGCTCGCCGTCGGGCTGGCCGGTAATATCGGCCTGCCCCTGCTGGAACTGCTCGATCCTCCATTGCCACCCGCCCTATGGGCGATTGAGCTGTCGAGCTATCAGACCGGCGACGCGCTCAATCCTGATCTTGCGCTGGTGCTCAATTTGTTTCCTGAGCATCTGGACTGGCACGGTAGCGAGGCACGTTACATCGAGGACAAGCTGCGACTGATTACACAGGCGCAACCACGGCGTGTGCTGCTCAATTGGCAAGACCCGCGCTTGCGGGCGCTGGGCGAAACGCTGCCGAATGTGCGTTGGTTCGGTCGCGAGGACGGATGGCATTTGCGCGAACGCGGCGTGTACCGGGCAGATCGCTGCGTGCTCCGGCGCGTGCCTGCGGCGCTGCCCGGCAACCACAATGCGCTGAACCTGTGTGCGGCGCTTGCCGCGATTGAGGCGGTCGATCTGGATGCTGTCACCCTGGCGGCGCACGCCGCGCGTTTCCGGCCATTGCCACATCGTTTGCAGTCACTGGGGCAACGCGGCGGGATAGGATTCATCGATGATTCCATCGCCACTACGCCGCACGCCAGTTTGGCCGCACTGGATTGTCTGCGTCATCGGCGAGTGGCGATTATCGTCGGTGGTTTTGATCGCGGAATCGACTGGAGTGTATTCGCCGAGCGCGTGCGAGTCGACGCGCCGGCGGCGGTGGTTTGCACCGGCCAAAACGGGCCGCGGATTTTCGCCCTGTTAGCCGCCGCTGGACTAGCCGGCGACAGCCAGTTGCGACAAGCCGAGGACATGGCCCAGGCGGTGCAACTCGCTCGCGAGCTGGTCGGTTCGGATGGCATCGTTCTGCTGTCGCCGGGTGCACCCAGTTTTCCGGAGTATCGCGACTATGCCGAACGCGGCCGGCATTTCGCCAAGCTGGCAGGGTTTGATCTCAAACGCAGCGAGATCCAGGGGCTTGGTATCGCTTGACGGCACCTGCGTTTCACTGGCCCGCAGAGCGCGCTCCTCGTTAGTCGTGCAGGCGGAAACAGCAGCGCAGCAAGCTCCGCTGCAAGCGGGAGTGGTCGATGCTCGCAGCTTCTGTAGAGCCGAGCTCGCTCGGCTGCTTTACGCGTAGCGGTCGCAGTGGCCAATCTCGGCAATCTCCATTTCAACGTGGACTCCGGTAGAGTCGGAGACGGGGCTCCGCTGGGGAAGCGGATGCGGATGGGGGGCGGCAAAGGGGGCGCGCGATGATCCGAGTACTGCTGGTCGATGACCATGTGCTGGTGCGGACTGGGCTGCGGATGCTGTTGGCGGGCCAAGTCGACATGGAATGTGTCGGTGAAGCCGATAGCGGCGAAGAGGCACTCCAGTTGGTGCGCAAGACTCACCCCGATGTGGTCCTGTGCGATCTGCACATGCCCGGCTTGAGCGGCTTGGAATTGACCGAGCGCCTGCTGAAAATGGCCAATGCGCCGCGGGTGATCGCGGTTAGCATGCAGGACGATGGACCATTGCCCAGGCGAGTGCTCGAAGCCGGTGCCAGCGGTTACGTCAGCAAGTCCAGCCCGGCTGAAGAACTGCTGCGTGCCATCCGCGACGTAGCGCGTGGCAAACGCTATATCGGCTCAAACATTGCGCAAGCGTTGGCACTTGGCAGCATCAGCAGCAGTGCGCGCTCGCCGTTTGACGGCTTGTCACCGCGCGAGCTGGAGATCGTGATGATGCTGGTGCAGGGAATCCGTACCAACGACATGGCGCGACAACTCAGTCTCAGCCCCAAGACAGTGTCGACGCACAAATACCGACTGCTGCGGAAGTTGGGGCTGCAGGACGTGATGTCGCTGGCGCGTTTGGCCAGTCAACACGGATTGCTTGACCAAGCGCACACGCTGACGGCGCAAGCCGACTGAGGCTGACGAGCAGAACTGGTGAGGTGCCGCCGGAAGGCGTTTCAACTCTGGAGCGGTTCCTCGCTTGCCCCCAGTGGAAGCAAGCGAGTCTGCCGACTCCAATCGTTGGGTCGTTACACGCTGGGCGGCGTATTCGCACTCTTCTGTTTGGCCACATCAGCGACGATTTGCTGAAACAACCCGCCTGGCGGACTCACGATGGGCTTGATGGGCTCAGGCGCGGTGACCGTGGCCACGACTTCGATTGGCTCGACCGAAGGTGCCATTGTTACGGCGGGCTCACTCGCCGCGGTAACGGCCAGCGATATCGTGGGTCTTTCGAGCGGCGCATGAGCGTCAACGGCGTCGCTGACGGCTGTTTGAGCGACAGTGGCGGGGGCGCTCGCCAAGGCAACAGCCGGCACGACAATCGCTTCAGTCACCGCCTCGGTCACCGTTTCGCTCACTTCCGCCGGGGTTGCGGCGGCGACGGTCTCGGTTTGGACCGCAGCGGGTACTGCGGCTTTGGCCTCATGGCTGACAACCGCTGCGCTGATCGACTCAGGGACGATTGACTCAGGGACGATTGACTCAGGGACAGCCCCTGCAGGCGTCGCGACGATGGGCTCAGCTGCTGTCGTTTGCGTGACCGTGACTGCCATCGGCTCGGCCGACATTGCCTCGGGTTCCATCGATGACGTCTTCTGCTCCGCCTCAGCGACGACGACAGCTGGAGGCACATTGGCCGACAAGGGAGCGTCTCGTGTCGGCGAGGTCAGGGCTTGTGTCACCGTCGTCACTGGTGCCTGCTCCAGTTCGGGGCTCGACGCGAGGACTTCGGGCTCTGCCTCAGCCACGACCGCGGCAATCATCAACGCGGGCCTTGGAGCCGCCATTGGAGTGGGACTTGGAGCAGGCGCGAGTGTCGGAGCCGGCTCAGCTGTCAGGGTGGTCTCAGCTGTCAACGCAGGCGCCGGGGACAGTGTGGCGAATGACGTGGGCGCGGGCGAGGGGAAATAGGCAGCGGTCGCAGGCGGCAAACGGGAACCGTCCAAGCGGGAACCGTCCAAGCGGGACGCGCTTGCCATGTCATCGTTGCGCTCTGCATTGTCGCTGACCGTCGGCACCGGCGCCGGCGTTGCAGCCGCCAGCGGCACAGTCGGAACCACGACAGGACTTGGCGAAACATTGGCCACGCTTACCGCTTGATCCTCGTGGTCCTCATCGTCCTGCTCACCATCAAACTCGAGCTGACTCTGGTCTCCCAAACCTGCGTCAAGCGCGGAAACGCCGGTGGCATCTTGCTGACGGCGACGCCGCCGACCGCCGCGGCGACCGCGCCGACGGCGCGCACCACCGTCTCCAGTCGGATCGGCGCTGGCCGCATCGGACCCATCGGTGGCGACTGTTGCTCCACTTGCAAGCAATGCCGCTGCGGCTGCAATTTGATCGGCCGTCAACGGCTCGCTGGCAGGCGCCGGCGTGGCGGGTGCCTCAACCCCTGCAGTGGCAGCTACCTGAGCATCGCGGCGCGGCTCTCCTCGGCTGCGGCCACCTCCTCGCTGACCATCCTGTCTACCACCCGAACGCTCTCCAGACCGATCTCCTGATTGATCGGCACCGGCCTGCGTGTTGCCAGGCTTGTCGCTGTTGGCCTTGTCGGTGCCTGCTTGCACAGCGGCTGCGCGCTCAGCGACCGGGCGGTCCGCCGCTGGTCGCTCGTTGCGGACCGGTTTCGGTGCTGCAGGACGATCAACAGCCGGTTTACTGGTGACCTCTTCGGCTGCTCTTGCACTTTGCGGCGTGGATTGCGGCCGCGGCTGTTTGTTGCGCTCGGCGTGATCGTCGCCACCGCGACCGCGACCACGGCCTCCGCGGTCGTTCCTGTCGCCGCGCTCGTTGCGTTTGCCGGTGGTCGGAGTGCTCGGGCGTTCGCCAGTTGTTGCTGACCAGCGAGGGCTTTGCTCAACCACGGGAGCGGCTGCGGCGGGCTGACCCTCAGCGCTGCCGAACCAAGCCATTACCTGTGACCAGAAGCTCTTTTTTGGCGCAACTGCCAATACCGCTGGCAACACCAAGGCCACTGGCTCCACGGCTTCGACCGTCTCGCGCAACGGAGCCGGCGTCGCCGGGCGCACATTGGTCACGGCTGGCGGCGGCGGCACGTTCAATTGCGCCTTGGTCAGCGCATGCACTTCCTGCTTGCGCGGGCTGATGCGGTGATAGCTTGGCCGCGCGGCCTCTTCACCGATCTCGTTCTCACGCATGCGCATCACGTTGAAATGTGGCGTTTCCAACTGCGGATCAGCAACGATGATCAAGGGCACGTCATGACGCTGCTCGATCTCACGCAGCGCCAAGCGCTTCTCGTTCAAAAGGAAGTTGGCAATTTCACCGGGTGCCTGCACCAGCACTTGGCCGGTGCCATCTTTCATCGCCTGTTCTTCGATCAGGCGCAGAATCGATAGCGACAACGACTCGACGCTGCGCATACGGCCGTGACCGTCGCAGCGCGGGCAAATGATCTGACTGGACTCGCCCAAGCTCGGACGCAGGCGTTGGCGGGACATTTCCAGCAAGCCAAATCGCGAGATACGACCAATCTGCACGCGCGCACGGTCTTGCTTCAGCGCGTTTTGCAGGCGGTTTTCGACGTCGCGCTGGTGCTTGGTGGACGACATGTCGATGAAGTCGATCACCACCAGACCACCCAGATCGCGCAGGCGCAGTTGGCGTGCCACTTCGTCAGCGGCTTCCAGATTGGTGTTGTAGGCGGTTTCCTCGATATCGCTGCCCTTGGTCGCGCGCGCCGAGTTGACGTCGACCGCGGTCAAGGCCTCGGTCTGATCCATCACGATGGCGCCGCCTGACGGCAAGCGCAGCTCGCGGGCATACGCGTTTTCGATCTGGCTTTCGATCTGGAAGCGCGAGAACAGCGGGGTGGTTTCGGCGTAGCGCTTCAACTTGCGCAGGTTGTGCGGCATCACCTGCTCAACAAAGGCGCGCGCGTCTTCGAATACTTCGTCGCTGTCGATCAAGATCTCGCCGACGTCATTGCGCAAATAATCGCGCAGCGCGCGAATGATCAGTCGTGACTCCTGATAAATCAGGAATGGCGATGGTTTGGTCAGCGCCGCATCCGTGATCGCGCGCCAAACCTGCAGCAGATAATCCAGATCCCATTGCAGCTCTTCGGCATCGCGGCCCATGCCCGCGGTGCGAATGATTACGCCCATGTCATCGGGAATGGACAGCTTGTCCATTGCCTCTTTGAGCGCTGCGCGGTCATCGCCTTCGATGCGGCGCGACACGCCTCCAGCGCGCGGGCTGTTGGGCATCAGCACCATGTAGCGGCCAGCCAACGAGATAAACGTGGTCAGTGCGGCACCTTTGTTGCCGCGCTCCTCTTTGTCGACTTGGATGACGACTTCCTGGCCTTCGCGCAGGAGTTCCTTCATCGATGCCTTGTCGGGATTCACGCCCTCGAGAAAATAATCGCGGGAGATTTCCTTTAACGGCAAAAAACCGTGACGCTCGCCACCGTATTCGACAAACGCTGCTTCCAGCGATGGCTCGATACGGGTGATCCGGCCTTTGTAAATGTTGCCTTTCTTTTGCTCTTTGGACGGTTGTTCGATATCGATGTCATACAGCGTCTGCCCATCCACGATGGCGACGCGCAACTCTTCCTGCTGAGTTGCATTGATGAGCATTCTCTTCATGTTTGCCAATTCCTAACGCGCTCAACCGCAAGGAACGTCTGGGTGTACGCCTCATCAGTTTCTGATGGCCGCTTGCGGCGCATTGCGCTCGCTTACTGCCGTGCAAGAAACTTCAGCGCTGCAACACCACCGACGTTATCGCCGCGGGAGCGCTCATTGTTGTCGAACTATTGTTGTTGAACCGGAAAGCGCAACAGCGCAGTCTCGGCCTCCATGCCGGAACCAGAATATTTTTGGTCTCCGTGCGAAGACATCTGACCGCACACATCGAACATCAGCGGTTACCATGGTCTCCATGGGAAAGCTCGCCGGATGTCTGGAGCATGTGGTTCCCGTCGCCCGCTCAATCGTGCAAGACGCTCTCGAATCCGCGGATAAGTCACCGATCAGAGTGATCGGTTGGCACCCGGAAGTCGCTGCCACCGCTGGATCAGGGAGAGACTCCCCGACCCGAACCGCGCGCTCGTGAGTGCGCCTGTTAGATGCGGTGTGCGTCCTAAGCTTTTGAGCGAACAACAAAATTGGGACGTTGATCGCCCGCGGAGTGTAGCAAGCAGGTAAGCATGGCGGCAATCAAAGGCATCATTGCAAAGGTCATGGCGGCCCGACACCCTTAGTTATGAAGCTTCAAGACGCCATGACCGTGAGCAAAGCAGCTTGCTTCCTAACCCCTCCCCAACCCTCCCCGAACATCGGCGAGGGAGAAAAGCGCCGAACCTGAATGACTTCCACCTCACCCTCGGCTACTTCGCAAGGTGTTCGAACCGTCACCATTGACGGCGAACGCGCCGGCCAGCGGCTCGACAACTTCCTGCTTGGCCAGTTCAAGGGCGCGCCGCGATCCTTGATCTATCGCTTGTTGCGCACCGGCCAGGTACGCATCAATGGCAAACGGGTAAAGCCGGATCGACGTTTGCAGGAGAACGACCAAGTCAGGCTGCCGCCAGTGCGTTTGGATGCGCCGGCCGATCACGGCAGTCCGCATCCGGCACTGCTCGCGCAGATCGAGGCCAGTATCGTGTTTGAGGATCGCGCGCTGCTGGTGCTCGACAAGCCCAGCGGCATCGCCAGCCATGGCGGCAGCGGAATTGGTTTTGGCGCGATCGAGTTGATGCGCGCGTTGCGGCCGAAGGACAGTTTGGAACTGGTCCACCGCTTGGATCGCGACACCTCGGGAGTATTGGTGCTGGCCAAAAAGCGCTCGGCGCTGACCGAGCTGCAAGCGTTGATTCGCGCCGGAAAACTGGAGAAGCGCTATCTCGCCCTGCTGGTCGGGCAGATGGGAAAGCCGCTGATCCACGTTGACGCCCCGCTGGAAAAATTTGTTTTGCAGGGCGGCGAGCGCATGGTGCGGGTGCTGCCTTCAGGCAAGGCTTCGCTCAGCCATTTCAAACAGATCGAGCGCTTTGCCGCGCATACCTACGCCGAAATCAAGATTGATACCGGCCGCACCCACCAGATTCGCGTGCATGGCGCGCATATCGGGCACCCTGTGGCGGGCGATGAGAAATACGGCGACAAAGCCGCCAATCAAGCCTTGAAATCGGTCGGCTTGCAGCGCCTGTTTCTGCATGCCGCCTCGCTCAGGTTCGCTTTGAAAGACGGTGCCGAGCCGTACATGTTGAGCGCGCCGTTGCCGGTTGCGCTGAAGAAGGTGGTTGATCGGCTGGCGGCTGGCGGTGGTTGATTCGGGTTCGAAAGCACAGCGCAGTAAGCTCTGCCGTTGAGCCGCACGTTGTTGAACAGCATCAGTTGCTGAACAAGCGCTCCGCCTTGGCCGCACTAATCAGATCATTGGCGGTCAACCCGCCAGCATCATGGGTTGAGTAGCGCACCACGCAGCGGTTGTAGTGAACGCTCAAGTCCGGATGATGGTCTTGTTCATGGGCAACAAAGGCCAGCGCATTGACGAAGGCCAGCGTCCGATAGTAGTCGTCAAAGTGAAAGGTTTTGACCAAGGCCTGGCACTCTTCAGCCAACTCCCAGCCGGGTAACTCTGGCATCGCCTTGGCGACGATATCGAGCGGCAATTGACTGCTGACGCCGCTCACAGGGCGGCACTGCTGGTCGGCAAGGCTAGGCGCATCCATTCGGCAAGCTCGTGTTCAGCGTGGCAGACGAGTATAGAACGCCTTTCTAATGTCTCGCTGCGTACACTTCGCGCGCTTATCAACGTATCAGCCACGACCAGACGACCACGACCCATGATCCAGATATCCGAAGCCGCGCAGTCCTACTTCCGAGCACTCATCGCCCAGCAAGACGATGCCATCGGCATTCGCCTGACCGCGATGCGGCCAGGCACGCCAACCGCAGATGCGCGCCTCGAGTTTTGCGATGTCGATGATCTGCTTGGAGACGAGTGGGCGCTCGACTGCGACGGCTTTACCCTCTACGTGGATGCGGCCAGCGTGCCGTTTCTCGATGCCGCCGAACTCGACTTCAATCGCAACGAGACCGGTGGACAGGTGACGGTGCGCGCGCCGCACATCAAGGGCGTTGCCCCAAGCATGGATGCCAGCGTGATCGAACGCATTCGCCATATATTGGAAAGCGAGATCAACCCGCAGTTGGCCTCTCATGGCGGCCGTGTGGCCTTGGAGCAGTTCACTGCTGAAGGCACCGCAGTGCTGCGGTTCGGCGGTGGTTGCCATGGTTGCGGCATGGTCGATGTGACCCTGAAGCAGGGCGTTGAGAAGACTTTGAAGGCACGGGTTCCGGAGGTCACTGCGGTGGCGGATGCCACCGATCATGAATCCGGGTCAGCGCCCTATTACAAGCGTGCCGGCGGCTGACTTAAGCGATGCTTGTCCGTGCAGGGCGGGTAGCCAACACGGCAGGTCAGGCGCATGCACCGTTTGATCCGCTGAGCGTTGCAGCGCTTGCGTTCTCGCCACCCGCGGCAACCCGGGCAAAGTTTCGATTGCATGCGCCGCTGGCTTTGGCCTTGGTGTGGGCTGCGCATGTGTGCGTTTGGATCTGGTTGGATCGTCGCGTGCAGCCCGATCCAGTCACGCCGGCCACCGCGCGAATCGAGGTCGTGCTGATTCAGGCACCTCCACCGCCGCTGATTGCGCCGCCCGCGAGGACTGTTCCCAATCAGTCAGTGCGTCCAACCCGGTTGCCGAATGCGCGGCCGCAGCGTTCTGCACAACCTGCATCAGCGGCGGAGATGCTGCCGAATGAGCCGCTTCCCGCTCCGAGACTGTTCGCACCGGATGGTTCGCTGCTTGGAATCGAAGCCCAGGTGAAAACTCTGGATGATCGTGCCTCCGCGCGCGCCACCTTCGACTACCAGATTGCCGGCGTCGCCGAGGCCGAAGGTGCGTTTGAACTGCCACAATCGATGGAAGTGAAGGCGACTCGCTTTGACCGCTACTGGAAGCCAGACGCCAACCTCCTCGACGATATGCTCGAGCGCGCCGTCAAGGCCAGCACCTTGGTGGTCAGCGTGCCGGTGCCCGGCATGCCTGGCTATTCGGTTAACTGTGCGGTCGTCGTGATCGCTGCTGTCGGGTCGTGCGGGCTCAGCGAGCCGGCGGAGCTGGTTTATGACATCGATGACCCGAACACGCTGAGTGCGGAAGAAGCCGCTGCTTGTCAGACCATCTGGGAACGAATTACTTCCGCGACGAACCAATCTGGTCATCGTCGACTTCGGCAGATTTACGATCTGGGTTGCAGGCTGCCGCTGGCGGATGCGCGGGCGCCGAAAGGCGACGCGCGGCCACAGGGATTTCCCAGTGCCGGGGAGTTGAAGAAGATCCTCCGCCAATAGGCGCGACGGTACGCGCCTTACTTGATGTGACTCAAGTCGTCCAGCGGACCGCTCTGGGACGCATAAAACGCAGCGAGGTCGTTGATGTCCGCGTCAGTCAAGGTGCCAGCGAAGCCCGCCATGATGACGTTGACGCGCTCGCCGCTGCGGTAGTCGTGTAGCGCTTTGGCTAGGTAGTCCGCGTACTGACCTGCGATCCTTGGGTACTGACCGTCGCCGGTGCCGTTGCCATCGGTGCCGTGGCAGGCTTGACACACCTGCGACTTGGCTTTGCCAGCTTCGACCGAGCCATTGGCAATCGCCAACGTCGAAGTGGCCAGAAGGCACAGCGAAGTGAGCAGACGCAGGCGCATGAAACGGACTCCTGATGACGTTATGACGCTGCTGGTACCCGCGGGGTTGGCCGCGCTCATGGCTGGCTGCCGTCGATGGCAGCCAAAAACGTGGCGATATCATCGATATCTTTCGCGGTAAAACTCTCAGCCTGCGCACGCATGGTCGGGTGCTTGCGCTCGCCCTTCTGGTACTCGGTCAGCGCAGCGATCAGGTACTCGCGATTCTGTCCGGCAATTTTCGGCACGTGGTAGTGCGGATAGACGTTTTTATAGCCCGGAATGCCGTGGCAACCCGTGCAGGTGTAAATTTTGTGCCGGCCGGCTTCGGCGTCGCCTGCGGTTGCAACGGGCGAAAACAGCGCAAAACAGGCAAGTAGCGCGACGGGTCGAAGAAAAGGCGTCATGGTCACTCCGGAATCATTCAGATTCGCGCCGCAGCAGCGGACTTTGCGCGAAAGGCGAAGTATAGCCAGCCAGCGTGGTTTGCCACCAGCACATGCAACCTGCGGCCCGCTGGCTGCCTCCCATCGTAGTGACGCATGCAGCCTCGTCGGGAAAGCGGAAGGCCATCACCGATTCGTCAACACGGATTCGTCACGGCGTGTGACGGCGCGCGTCCACGTGACTACCTGCACCTGCGTTCGCTGAAAATTTCAAGCATCGTAGCGTTCACGTTATTGACAACGATAGTGTTGTAGGTAACTAATACACCATATCTCACCGAGATCTCTGCCATGTCCCTGCTCGAACGCGCCAGTACTGTCGCCTCCTCTGCTGCTTATTGCTTGCTCAGTGCAGGGCTGCCCCGTGCAGGGCTGCCCCGTGCAGGGCTACTGGGTTTGTTGCTCGCTGCCACGCTGGGCTTGGCGGCCTGCGGAGGAGCACCGGGCAAAGGGGAAGGCAAGAAAGAGACGACGGCGGATGGCAAGGAGATCAAAGAGATCAAGCCCGTGCCTGTGGAAGTTGCCACAGCCGAGCGCCGCAGTATCGCCGCCAGCTACATCAGCACGGCGGCGCTGGAAGCACCGAATGAGGCGATGATCGTCGCCAAGACCTCCGGCGTTCTGCTTCAATTGAATGCCGAAGAAGGCGACCCCGTGCGCGCTGGGCAGATTCTCGCCAAAATCGATCCCGCGCGCGCGCGCCTGGAAGTCGCACGCAGCGAAGCCTTGTTGCGCAAGCTCGAAGCCGAGTACGCGCGCTCGCAAGAATTGTTTGCGCGTAAGTTGATCGCCGCCGACGCCAACGAACGCATCCGCTTCGACGTAGCGACGCAGCGCGCTGCTTACAACCTTGCCCGCCTTGAGCTCTCTTACACCGACGTGGTTGCGCCATTTGCTGGCGTCGTCGCGCAGCGCATGGTCAAGGAAGGCAATCTCATCAATATCAACCAGACCATGTTCCGCGTGGTCGATGCTGCACGTTTGGAGGCCGTTCTCAACGTGCCTGAGCGGGAACTGGCCACGCTTCGGGTTGGATTGCCGGTGAATCTGGCGGTGGATGCACTGCCGGGCGTCATGGTGGAAGGCAAGATTGATCGGATCAGCCCCGTCGTCGACGCGGCTACCGGCACCTTCCGCGCTACCGCCACCTTCACCGATGCGGAGGGCCGCCTGAAGCCGGGCATGTTTGGCCGTCTGGCCGTGGTCTACGAGCAACGCGGTGATGCGTTGACGGTACCGCGCTTGGCTTTGCTGGAAGAAGGTGAAGAGACTGCGGTGTATGTGGTCCGCGCCGGCACGGTGGTGAAGACCCGCATTGTGCTTGGCTATTTGAACGGTGAATTTGCGGAAGTGCGCAGCGGTCTGGAGGAAGGCGATCGGGTGGTGACCGCTGGCAAGGTGGCGGTGCGTGATGGCACCAAGATTGAAGTGATTGGCGACCCTGCCGTGCCGGCAGCTGCCGATCCGGTGAAGGCTGAAAGCGCTGAACTGGCTGGGGCAGACGAAAAATGAGCATCGTTGAGTTTGCCACACGCCGTCGCGTCTCTATCGCGATGGCGACCTTCACGATGGTGTTGTTTGGGGCCATCGCGCTAAGCGAGTTGAAGGTCAATCTGTTGCCGGATTTGAGTTATCCGACCCTGACTGTGCGCACCGAATACACCGGTGCGGCGCCAGTGGAAATGGAGAACCTGATTACCGAGCCGATTGAAGAAGCGGTTGGCGTGGTCAAGGGCCTGCGCAAACTGCGTTCGATATCGCGCACTGGTCAAAGCGATGTGGTGCTTGAGTTTGTCTGGGGCACCGACATGGACAAAGCCGGGCTTGAAGTGCGCGGCAAGCTCGAAGTGCTGCGCCTGCCCCTAGAGGTGAAGGCGCCGGTGTTGTTGCGCTTCAATCCAAGCACCGAGCCGGTGCTGCGCATGGTATTGGCATCGGAGTCAAAAGAAGGCAGCGAACAACTCAGCGAGTTGACTCGGCTGCGTCGCTATGCCGAAGAGGACCTGAAAAAGCGATTGGAGCCGGTGGGCGGCGTCGCTGCGGTAAAGGTCTCCGGTGGTCTTGAAGACGAGATTCAGGTGTTGATCGACGACCGCCGCTTGTCGCAGTTGCGGCTGTCGCCGGCGCAAGTGATTGATCGGCTGAAGCAAGAAAACATCAACGTGGCCGGCGGCCGCATTGAAGAAGGGTCGCAGCGTTACCTGGTCCGCACGATCAATCAGTTCAGCGACTTAGAACAGATGCGCGAGCTGCTCATCACCACCCAAAACGGCGTGCCGATCAAGCTCAAAGATGTTTCCACGGTCAGCCAGGGCAGCAAAGAGCGGCAAGCCGTGATCCGCGTCGGCGGCCAAGAAGCGGTCGAGATCGCTATCTACAAAGAAGGCGACGCCAACATCGTTGCGGTTGCCGAAGCAGTCGAGGCCACGATTGAACGCTTGCGTGATGAATTACCGGCTGGTGCCACGCTCACTACCATCGAGAACCAATCCATCTTCATTCGCGCCGCGCTCGATGAAGTCCGCAAAGAAGCGGTAATCGGCGGAATTTTGGCCATCCTGCTGATCTTTCTGTTTCTGCGCGACGGCTGGAGCACCTTCGTCATCGGGCTCTCGTTACCGGTGTCGATCATCACGACCTTCTTCTTCATGGGCCAGTTTGGCTTAAGCCTCAACGTGATGTCGTTGGCGGGTTTGGCATTGGCGACCGGCATGGTGGTCGATGACTCGATTGTGGTGCTGGAAAGTATCGCCAAAGCACGCGAGCGTGGCCTCGGCGTGATCGAGTCCACGATTGTGGGCGCACGCGAAGTCAGCATGGCGGTGATCGCCAGCACGCTCACCACCGTGGCTGTGTTTTTGCCCTTGGTGTTTGTGCAGGGCGTGGCCGGTCAATTGTTCAAGGATCAGGCGCTGACCGTCGCCATTGCCTTGACGATTTCCCTGGTCGTGTCATTGACCTTGATCCCGATGTTGACCTCGCTGAAAGCGCGCTCACCGTTGACGCTGGATGACGAAGTGGAGCGCGATACGGCACCGGTATGGCGGCAGATCTGGACGTTTATGCGCATGGCTGGGCGTTGGCCGATGGCTGCGCCCGTCGCGACTGGCAAACAAAAGCTCGCCTGGGCCGTGTTGCTGCCGCTGCGCTTGCCGTTGTTGCTCTTGATCGCCGTTGTGCTTGCCTTGGCGGCGGTACTGCCGTGGCTGCTGTTTGGCGTGGTGCGCGGGTTGACCCTGCTGGCGTGGTTGTTTTCGAAAACAATTGGGCGCCTTCTGCATTGGCTCGGTGCCGGCGTGCAGTTCGGCTTTGACGCTTCCGCCAACTTTTACCGTCGCCTGCTGCCGCAAGCCTTGGACCGGCCGACCTTGATCCTTGGCGTGGCGGGCATCGCATTCGCCGCCTCGCTGATGGTTGTCACCCAACTCGGCACTGACTTGATCCCGCAGTTCGCGCAGGACCGCTTCGAGATGACCGCCAAGCTCGCACCTGGCACTCAGCTGCGCGATACCGATGCATTGGTGCGCGCCATTCAAGATCGCCACGACGACGATCCGGACATCCAGGTCTTGTATGGCGTTAGTGGCAGCGGCACGCGACTGGATGCTAACCCGACAGAATCAGGCGAGAACATCGCCAAACTCAGCGTGGTGTTAGGCAAAGGCTACAGCCGCAGCACCGAAGCCGCAGTGACCGAGCGCCTGCGCGAGACGATGGCCGATTTTCCGGCGGTGGAAGTCAAGTTTGGTCGACCCGAACTGTTCAGCTTTGCGACGCCTCTTGAGATTGAGCTGCGCGGTCAAGAGCTTGAGTCGATTGAGGCAGCTGGTCGCAAGTTGACCGCCTTGATGCAGGCGAAGCCATTTTTTACCGATGTGAAGTCGACGGTGGAAGCGGGCTTTCCAGAAATCCAGATTCGCTTCGATCAAGAGCGCGCAGCGGCGCTGGGGCTGACCAATCGGGAAATCGCCGATCAAGTAGTGCGCAAAGTGCGCGGTGAAGTGGCCACACGCTATTCGTTCCGTGATCGCAAGATTGACGTGCTGGTGCGCGCCCGTGAATCCGATCGTTCTTCAGTGGCCGACATCAGTCAGTTGATCATCAATCCGCAAAGCGAACGTCCGGTGACGTTGTCTGCCGTGGCTGATGTGGTCGAGACCCTGGGTTCCAGCGAAGTGCATCGGTCCGACCAGGTTCGGGTCGCTATTGTCTCCGCAAACTTGCGCGGCATTGACTTGGGGACGGCGGTGCGAGAGATCGAAGATCTGGTCGCCGCCAATCCGCTCAGTGCCGATGTGCAAATGCACATTGGTGGTCAAGGTGAAGAGCTGCAGGCCTCGCTGAATTCGCTGATGTTCGCGTTGGGACTGGCGATCTTTCTGGTTTATCTGGTCATGGCATCGCAGTTCGAGTCGTTGCTGCATCCCTTCGTCATCATGTTCACCATTCCATTGGCGCTAGTGGGCGCAGTGATGGCGCTGTGGCTATCCGGCTCACCGGTGTCGGTGGTGGTGTTTATCGGGCTAATTCTGCTGGTCGGAATCGTGGTCAAAAACGCGATCGTGCTGCTCGACAAAATCAACCAGTTGCGGCTTGCCGGCGTTGCCAAACGTGATGCCATCGTGGAAGGTTGTTTGTCACGCTTGCGGCCCATCGTGATGACCACACTGACCACGTTGTTCGGCTTTGCGCCGTTGGCGTTTTTTGGCGGCGAGGGCGCGGAAGTGAAGGCGCCAATGGCGATTACCGTGATTGGCGGTCTGCTGGTCTCAACCCTGTTGACCTTGATCGTAATTCCGGTGATGTATGCCTTGCTTGATCGGCAAAGCGACGCGCGCTACCGCGAGCGCGGGCGCTTGGCTGAGGCGTCGATGACCCAAGGTCCGATGTCAGGAGAGCCGGCGTGAATGCCTTGGCTTCAATGCACTTCATCGTCGACAACAGCGGAGCAAGCGCCGCGCTACGAGCGCCGGCGTACGCTGCCTCAACAAGCATCCGCCGTAGAGCCGAGCTTGCTCGGCTGCCCAGAGATTTGGAGGCAATATGAGTCTGGCTGAACTGAGCCTGCGGCGGCCGGTCACGGCGGTGATGGCCTATGTGTCAATGATGGTGATGGGCATCATCGCCACCCAGCGGCTGCCGCTTGAGCAGTTCCCCGAAGTCAATCTGCCTTTTATCTTCGTAAACTTGCCATATCCCGGCTCGACGCCCGAGGAGGTCGAGCGGACCTTGGTGCGACCGGTAGAAGAGGCACTGGCAACCCTGCCATCGGTGGGTTCGATGAACTCGACCAGTCGCGCCGATGGCGGCGGTGTATTCGTGCAGTTTTCCGATTGGGGCCGCGAGATAGAAGTCACCGCCAGCGAAGCACGCGAGCGTGTGGACGCGATTCGTGCTGATCTTCCTGCCGATCTGCAGCGCTACACCGTGCAGAAATTTTCACCCAGCGACGCCCCGTTCCTGCGCCTGCGCTTTGCCGGTGAGCGCGATATGACCGGCGAGTACACGCTGATCGAACAAGGCATGAAGCGGCGCTTGGAGCGGATCAACGGCGTCGCTCGTGTCGACATCAGTGGTGCGCCGCCGCCAGAAGTCGAAATCGCCATCATCCCATCGCGACTGGGCGCCCACCAAATTGCATTGAACGAGTTGGCGGCGCGATTGCAAGGCATCAATTTTTCGGTCTCGGCCGGCGAAATCGATGAGGGCGAGCGACGCTTGCGAATTCAACCGGTTGGCGAGATGCGCGACCTTGATGAGCTGCGCAATCTCGTCATCAACGACAGCGGGCTGCGCCTGTCAGACATCGCGGTGGTCCGGCTCAAGCAGCAAGTTGCCGATTTCGGCCGACGCCTGGATGGCAAGGCGGCAGTGGGTCTGGATGTATTTCGCGAGAGCGACTCCAATCTGGTGGATGTGTCGCGCGAGGTGATGATCGAGGTCGAACGCATCGCTGCCACACGCGAATTCGAGGGCATCCAACTCAAGGTGATTGGCGATCAGGCCGCCAGCGTCAGCAGCTCGCTGCAAGAGTTGGTGGAGGCGGGCATCCTCGGCGCTTTGTTATCCATTTTCGTTTTGTTCTACTTCCTGAGGCATTGGCCATCGACGCTCATGGTCACGCTGGCCATTCCAGCGTGCTTGGTCATGACCTTGGGAGCGATGTACTTCCTTGGCATGACGCTGAACATCCTGACCATGATGGGATTGCTGCTCGGCCTCGGCATGCTGGTCGACAACTCGGTTGTCGTGGTCGAGAGCATCTACCAGAAGCGCGAGAAGTATCCGAACGACCCATTGCGTTGTGCCATCGAAGGCACTCGCAGCGTGCAGCTTGCGATTAGTGCCGGCACCCTCACCAGCATCATCGTATTTGCGCCCAACATGTTCGGTGAACGCAACTTCGTCAGCATTTATCTGGGTCAAGTGGCCCTGACGATCACTATTTCCCTGTTGGCGTCCTGGTTGATCGCGGTCAGTTTGATTCCGATGATCTCGTCGCATATCGCTACGCCACCGTCGCTTGCGGTCAGAACGGGGTTTGTGCCGTGGCTTACTCGGGCATACGCGGAAGGCTTGCGCTGGACATTGAAGCATCGCGGCTGGTCTGTTCTGGGCATTTTTTTGATCATCGCGGTCAGTGTGATCCCGGCCACCCAAACCAAGTTCGACATGTTCAAAAACGAGGCGGGTCGCGAGCTTGAGTTCAATTTGCAGTGGAAGGGTGCCTATAGCCTTGAGCAGTTGTCAGAGGAAACCCTGCGCGTCGAGAACTTTCTCGACACCAATCGCGAGCGCTACCAGATCGTGCAGATCTACTCGTGGTTCAGCGAGCAAGGGTGGGGCGGCATTCGCTTGAACTTGCGCGAGCCCAACCCCGGGTTATTTGACTACCTGATGCTGCGCAACCACGAGGCGGATTTGCTCTCGGCCGATCAAGTCAAAGAGATGTTGCGCGAGGAACTGCCGAAATCGGCGCGTGCTGACTTCAGCTTTGAAGACAATGGGCCGGGTGGTGGTGGTGGCGGGGGTGAGGACGAAGGCCTGCAACTGTTCTTGAACGGCGATTCCAACGAAGTGTTGGTGGGCTTGTCGGAGGCCGTCATCGCCATTCTTTCCTCGCGTCCCGAACTTCGCGACGTGCGCGTGGATATCGGTGACGTCGGCAGCGAAGTGGCGGTGCAGGTCAATCGCGAGCGCGCAGCGTTTTTTGGCTTTTCTGCCGAGGAGGTCGCCCGCTACATCGGCATTGCCCTGCGCGGCACGCCGTTGCGCGAGTTTCGTTATGGTGGAGCCGAGATCCCGGTGTGGGCGCGGCTGGAGGGATCTGAGACCTTCCGTATCCAGGATCTGGAAGCGCTAAACATCCGCAATGCGGCGGGAGTGGAAGTGCCGCTGACATCCCTGGTCGACATCGATGTAGCGCTCGCTGCGACGCAAATCTCTCGCCAAGACCGGCAAATGAGCTTGAAGATCAAACTGGCTGCCGCCGATGGCAAGTCGGCAGATGAAGCCAAGGCAGCCATGACCGAAGCGATGGACTCGCTGGCGCTGCCCGATGGTTATCGCTGGAGCTTCGGTGGCAACTTCGAGCGCAACGATGATGCCGGCAAACAGATGGGCTTCAATGTCTTGATCGCGTTGCTGCTGGTGTACTTGATTATGGCCGCGCTGTTTGAGTCGATGCTGATGCCGGCGGCGATCATCACCAGCATTTTCTTCTCTGCCTTCGGCGTGTTTTGGCTGTTCTGGGCTACTGGTACCACCTTTACCATCATGGCGGCCATCGGCGTGCTGGTGCTGATGGGTGTGGTGGTCAACAACGGCATTGTCATGTTTGAACACATCAACCTGCTGCGCCGAGAGGGCCGTGCTCGGATTGACGCGTTGGTGGAAGGCTCGCGCGAGAGATTTCGCCCCATTCTGATGACCATGGCGACAACCATTCTGGCCATGCTGCCGTTGTGTGTTGGCGGCGCACAGTTGGGCGGTGGCGGACCGGCCTATCAGCCGATGGCGCGCGCTATTGTCGGCGGGCTGGTGTTTTCGACGGTAGTCAGTCTGATTTTTCTGCCGACCATTTATGCGGTGCTGGATGACCTGCGCGCCGCCGCCGGGAAAGTGGTGGCGCGTGCATTCAAGCGGCGTCAAGTGGCGGCGGCTGGCTGATTGCGATGTCCAGCCGGAGCTGGCGTCGGCCGCCGTGCTGACGCCTCAGTGCGGTGGCTGCCAACACCAATGCCAAGGCTCGAACATCACGCCGTGCCGGTTGTCGCGCGGATAGCTCATCACAAAGCCAAACTCGCCGGCATGCCGGCTCAACCAGGCAAATGCTGAGGTCAGTTCGAAACTGGTTTCGGCGGCCGGTTCGCCCTGGCAGCTGATGTCGATCGCGCGGCCACTGTGATGCTCGGAGTAGCCCGGCGCGGCATTGACGCCAAGAATGTCTTCAATTCTCATACCACGCGCCAACTTGCGTTCGAAAATTCCGCGCTGGTAATCAATGCTGCGATAACCCGATATCGCTTCCAGCAGAATACTTTCTGCGTGCGCCGCCAAGCGAAGCTGCTGCCAGGCGTTGGCCGTTTGCGCCAGTAACCACAGCGGTCGGCGATAGCGATCAAAGCCGGCCAATCTCAATCGTCTCGGCTCAGCGATCGGCGACAGGTCGCGAAGCGCGCCATAGTCCGCATTGATTCCCAGCGCCAGCAAATGCTGGTCTTGGCCTTTGGGGCCAAGTGTCTGCTGGCCTTGGCACAGATCCCGCCAAGGCTGATCGGTCAAGGCGCGCAAAGCCTGTGCCAATCCTGGCTCACGCGCTGATGTGGGGAGCAATGGCTGCCAATGTTCACCGCCTGCGACGGCCAGAAATCGGCCATCCCGCTTACGCCGCAACACCCACTCGGCAAGCGCCAGCGCTCGTGCCGCCCCGCTGCCGCGCGCGCGCACAAGGTGAGTCGGCCAAAACTCGATGGCTGGCGTGTTGATCAGCTCGCGGTGGAGACGGCGCATACGGGCTAGTTTAATCATCCGCAGGCAGATCGCCTTGCGTTGGCTCAGTCAACCCGCCGACCCTTGAGGGTGTGAAAGGCTGCTGGATCGGCTTGCGCGATTGCGTCGGCGGCAGCTTCGCCCGCGCTGATCCGATGGTTCGTCTCGCCTTGTTCGCTTGAGACAGTTCACAATTCAAGGGCATGCGGACGTCGTGTCATCCGTGAACAAACTCCACCGGAAACTGCCATCAAAATGAGATCTGCGCCGATTGTGTCGAAAGAGATTCGAGCCTTGCTCGCGAGGGTCTTGAGGGTGTTCGGTCCCGAGTGGAGCGCCGAAGCGGCGGCCGAGTTGCACGAGCAGATCGAGCGTGCGGCCGATTCGGAAGCGGAGTCGGCAAAGTCGACCATCGCCGATGCACTGTTGGAGTTGTCGGTATTTCTGTGCTCTCTGGTCGATGTTAACGGGCCACCATCGGCAGGATCCAAAGTGCGCGTCGCGGCAATGTGCGTCGCGATAGCGCCAGAGCTGGCATCCGCACCTACAAACTCAGCTAGCGAGGAGGCGCCAACCACCGCGCGTGCGCCGCTGGTCCTCCTGCTGGTCCCGCCCGGAGCGATGCTGCTCGATCTGTCCGCTGAGGTTGGGCGACGCAAGCTGCTGGTGGCTCAGGTTGATTCTCTGGATGCGCTGGCAGCCGAGGTGTCGCGGCGAGTGGTGAACGTGGTGGTGATTGCCCCTGAATGGGGCGACCGTGCCGCCGAAGTGGTGGCGCAGATCGAGCGCGCACATCCGCAACCTCTCACCCAGCCGGGTACGGTGATGTTGATTGCCAGCGGCGATCGCGCCCGTCGAATGTTCGCGTTGCGTGCGGGCGTGGACCAAGTCGTCGAGTCGCAGACCAGCGTCCAACTGGCCGACGAGATCGCCGCCTTTGTGCGCAAGCGTCAGCACTCGGCGTTCCGTGTGCTCATCGTTGAGGATGATCTCGGCCAGGCGATGTTTGCGCAAAAAGTGTTGGGACATCGCGGTATGGAAACGCGGGTCGCCCGCTCTGCGGAAGAAGCGCTGCAGGCCGTCGATGGCTTCCACCCAGACCTATGTCTGCTTGATCTCAATTTGCCTGATCGCAACGGCATTGAACTTGCCCAGATGTTGCGAGAGAAGCCGGGTTTCGAACTGGTGCAGCTCGTGTTTCTCACCGGCGAATTGAACCCCGAGGCGCGCACTTTGGCAGTCAGGCTTGGCGCCGACGATTGGATAGTGAAGCCGGTGCGCCCGCGCGACTTGTTGGCAGTGGTCGAGAGTCGCGCCGAGCGGGCACGTCGAGCTGCTCCGCACGATCCCACTGTCGGTCTGGGTCGCGAGGCTGCACGGGGCGTGCACTCTCGTCGAAGGTTGCTCGCGGCGATTGGCGATGCAATTGCAGCTTCGAAGGAATACGAGTCAAGCGTGCTGGTCGCTGTATCACCGCAGGCGCCAGCCGAGACTCTTGTGGATGTGAGTTGGGAGGACCAGGCGTCCCTCGGCGGGGAACTTGCGCGCGCACTGCGAGCCGATAGTCTGGTGCGTTCGGAGGTCTGCCAGGCCGAGACGATGACCTGCCTGTTGGTCGTCGATCCTGCGGCGGCTAGTCAGGCGGGTCTCGCCGCAATTGCCAACGGTCTCGACCGGCGCCAGTGGCTGACATCTATTGCCGGAATTCAATTGCCGTTTGCGGTCGCGGGTGTGGTGTTGGATCCGACCCAGTCCGCCCATCGCGTCATCGACGAAGTCCTGACTTTGCTCCGCAAAGCGCAACAGATGGCACCTCGGGTGCGCTTTCAAGCCGGCGCCAATGCGGCATCGGTGCCGGCAGGCTGGCCAGAGCTACGAACGATGTTTGCCAACGATGCCTTGGGGCGTTCGCATCGGCTGCTTTTCAATCCGCTTATGCCGGTCACTGGCTCGCGCAGCGGCCAGTTTTTGTTGACTGCGGAGTTTGAAGTAGCGCTTGGCGAGGGCGGCAGCACGGTGCCCGACCATCGCCAGTTCGCACGCTCATCGGGCTTCCATCTCAAGCTAGACCAATGGATGGTGGCCCGTTGCCTTGATCGCTTGCGGATGTCGCGCGATGGGCTGTCGCTCATTGTAGAAGTGTGTCCTGAATCGATTGACGATCCCGGATTCGCCGCGTGGCTCGCATCAGAGCTGACACGCAGACGAATGAGCTCACCCCACTTGACCCTGCTGGTGTCTGCGGATCGTCTGCGTAGCGCCGGCAGCCGCGCGGCCAGCTCGTTGCAAGTCATTACCACGCTGGGGGTGCGGATTGCACTGGGTCCGCTGACCGAGAATACCGCGGACTTGGCCTTGGTCAGACTCGACGAAGTGCAAATGGTCACCTGTTTGGCGAAGCCGCAAAATGGCGAAATCCCCGCCGCCGTGCTGGCGGCTGCGCAGGAATACGGCAAGTTCGTGTGGGTGACTGATGTCGATGATGCCGCCGCTGCGGGCAGCCTGTTCAGGCAAGCCGTGCACTACGTCAGCGGCTTGGCGATCACACCCCCACTGACACGGCCCGAGTTCGACTTCCCGGTTACGTGAAGCTGCAGGGTGGAAAGTGGGCGGTCCACGCGGTCTGAGTCGGGACGCCTGAGGAATTGTAGAGCACGGAAGACAGCTGCGGCATCGCTCGGCAGATGCCTGCGGCAGTGTTTTTAGGGTTTGACGTCACCCCACCGCCCCCCTATCATTCGCGGCCCACGTGGGCGGTTAGCTCAGCGGTAGAGCATTGCCTTCACACGGCAAGGGTCGCAGGTTCGATCCCTGCACCGCCCACCAATGATATCAACGACTTAGGCTCACTTCGGTGGGCCTTTTTTGTTTCTGTACGCGAAAAGTACGGGAATCTAAAACCTGCCCGAACGGGTCTTGAGTACGCTCATGGCAGTGCTTTCCCTTGCTACGTTCAGTCTCGCCAATTGCAATCGCTGACGGGCGGCATGCTTGGCTTGAATGCCGGCTGTGCTGCCCGTGCGGAAATACGCCTCGATGCCTTTGTGCCGGAAGGATCGGATCATGGGCGGGACGGTATACCTAGGCTATACGGCCAGCAAGTCACATCGCCAACCCCGCTAGCGCATCGCTTGCGCACTTTTGTTGCAGATGACAATAGTGCTTTTTGCGCATTGCCACTGACGGTCCAGACAACGCAGCGACGGTGAAGAGGTCGAGCCCTGCGCCTTCGTTTCCTGGATGGTGCAAAGGTGCAATCAGGTCGGTGATGGCGCAGAGCCGCAAGGCATTCCGACGACGGCTGACGTGCTCACCAATCGTTTCGTTGCGGCAGCAGTCCTCGCAGCTCCTGCTCGGTCAAGTTGCGCCACTGGCCGGGCTTCAAGTAACCGAGTTTGATGTTGACGATGCGTACGCGGATCAGGGTTTTGACGCGATAGCCGAAATGCGCGGCCATCAGGCGGATCTGCCGGTTCAGCCCTTGTGTCAGCACTATGCGAAATCCGTATTTGCCCAGCTTGCTGGTTTTGCAAGGCTGGGTCAGCTCGCCGCGGATCGGCACGCCCTTGGCCATCGCGCGCAGAAATTCGTCGCTGATTGGCTGAGTGACAGCGACCAGATACTCTTTTTCTTTGGCGTTTTCGGCGCGCAGCACTTCGTTGACGATGTCGCCGTTGCTGGTCAGCAGGATCAGCCCTTCGGAGTCTTTGTCGAGGCGGCCGATAGGGAAGATGCGCTGTGCATGATCGACGAAATCGACGATGTTGCCTTTGACATCGTGCTCGGTGGTGCAGGTGACGCCAGCGGGTTTGTTGAGCGCGATGTAAACATGTTTGCGCGTACCGCTAGCAGCGCTGCGAACACGCACCGTCTGCCCATCCACCATGACTTCATCGTCGGCTTCCACGCGGCTGCCGTTGCTCGCGGGCTTGCCGTTGATGGTGACGCGACGCTCGGCGATCAATTTGTCGGCTTCGCGACGTGAGCAATGGCCGCTCTCGCCGATGTATTTGTTGACGCGGATGGAGGTGGGTTGGTCGGTCATTGAATAGGTCTGGCGAAAAAATCAAATAGCACATGGGCAGGAGTCAGTCGCAATGCGGGACTCGGGCCGGAGTCAGCCGGGCGACGCATGACGACCTGCAATCAGGCAAACAGCTTAGCGGACGCGGTTGCCGATGGTGGAGGCAGCTCAATCTCGCGGATCAAGCCCTCGCCTTGTTGGCGGACATTGCCCACCGCTGCGGCAACGGGATGAAAGCGGAGTGCGGGCACCGGTGCGGCCTCGGCAACAGCGGCGGGATCGCCTCGCAACCACTCCATGTATAGCGACGCGGGAAGAATCAGGGGCATCCGATCATGCACTTGGGTGATCGTGCCGGCGGCGGGTTGGGTGATGATGCTATAGCTGTCGATGGCTCCCTCGGGGCCATGCCAGCGGTCCCACAGGCCGGCAAACATCAGCAGCGGGGCAGCGGCCGAGTGAATGAACCATGCTTGCTTGGACTTGCCGTCGGCCAAAACTTGCCATTCGTAATAGCCACTCGAAGGCACCAGACAGCGCCGCCGTTTCCACGGCTCGCGAAAGGCGGGCTTGCTGCTGGCGGACTCGATTCGTGCGTTGATCGTGCTGTAAGCGAGCTTGGCGTCTTTCGCCCAGAACGGTATCAAGCCCCAGCGCATCGCCTTCACTTGCGCGCCGGATTCAGTCGTGCCTGCGTCATTCGCACCTGCGTCATTCGGCCCTGCGTCATTTGGGCCTGCGTCATTTGCAACTATCACCCAGCCCCTCTGAGTCGGCGCGCGGTTGTAGGCAGCGCTGGGCTCCTCGATAGGCGTCAGCAATGGCAAGGGCAGGGAGAACTCTCGAACCTGCGCCCAAGTGGCAAAAAATGTATCGCGACCGCACATTCGGGCATGGTATCCCGCGTGCTGGCGAGATGCGCAGTTGCGACTACTTCTGCTGCCGCTGCAACTGCAAACGTATGCAGCTTGTTCTGTCTTCGCTGCTTCGCTGCTTCGCTGTACCCTCGCCACTCGTGCAGGAGAACTTTAACGATGGCGGCGGCAGCAATGACGGCGGCAAGTTCGACAGCAGTGACGGCTTCGTTGCTGACCATTTTTGGCGCGACCGGCGACCTCGCCAAGCGGATGCTGTTGCCCGCGCTGTACGGCCTTGAGTGCGATGGCTTGTTGTCGAATGACCTGCGCGTGCTGGGCACGGCGCGGAGTGAGCTTGATCAGGCAGGATTTCAGGCGCAGGTTGCCGATGCGATTCATCGCGCGGTGCCGGCGGCCGAGCGCGATGAGGCGGCTCTGACCAAACTGCTGAATCGATTGAGCTATCACCCTGCGTCCACCGATGATGCGGAGTCGATGGCGGCGCTGTGCCGTCGGATCGGCGAACTCCGTAATGGCCCCGTCGTCTTTCATTTGAGCACGGCGCCGCGTTGGTATGCGCCGATTTGCGCGGCGTTGGGTGCGGCAGGTTTGGCTGGCTCGGGGACACGGGTGCTGCTGGAAAAGCCCATCGGTCACGACCTCGCCAGCGCGATCGCCATCAACGACGGCGTGGCTGAGGTGTTCGACGAGAACCGGGTTTTCCGGGTCGATCATTACCTTGGCAAAGAGGGCGTGCAGAATCTGATTGCGCTGCGTTTTGGCAACGCGTTGTTCGAGCCGTTATGGAATGCGCGGCATATCGAGCAGGTACAGATCACGGTCGCGGAAACGGTTGGCGTAGAAGGTCGCGGCGACTACTACGATCACTCTGGTGCGATGCGCGACATGCTGCAAAACCATTTGCTGCAACTGCTGTGCCTGACCGCGATGGAGCCGCCGTCGCAGTTCGATCCTAGCGCCGTGCGCAACGAGAAGCTCAAGGTGCTGCGCTCATTGCGGCCGATTGGACGCGACAGCGTCGCGACGCATAGCGTGGCCGGTCAATACACCGCCGGTGCCGTCGGCGGCGTGGCGGTGCCGGGTTATTCCGAAGATCTGGGCCGCAGCAGCCGCACCGAAACCTTCGTTGGTCTGCGCGCGCACATCGACAACTGGCGTTGGTCCGGCGTGCCGTTTTATTTGCGCACCGGAAAGCGAATGCCGCGCCGCTGCACGGAAATTTATCTGCAATTTCGTGCGGTGCCGCATTCGATCTTTGCGCAAACGGGCGCGCAGGTGCAGCCCAACGCGCTGGTCATTCGTTTGCAGCCGGAAGAGCGCATCGAGCTGATGCTGATGAGCAAGACGCCGGGCCTTGATCGCGCCGGATTGCGGCTTTCGCAAGTCGCTTTGGATCTCGACCTGCACGAAGAGTTTGCTGGTCATCGCCGACGCTTGGCGTATGAGCGAATCTATCTGGACGCACTTGAGGGTAACGGCACGCTGTTTGTCCGTCGCGATGAGACCGAAGCCGCGTGGCAATGGGTGGACGCGATTCTGGATGGCTGGGCGCATTCGGGTTCCACGCCAAAAACCTATCCGGCTGGTACTTGGGGACCCAACGCTTCGGTGACCCTGACCGAGCGCCACGGTCACAGCTGGCGCGAATAGTCCGCATGGCTTGGGTCGAGCACACCTATTCGGGCCCGGAGGCGCTGGCCGCCGACGTGGCCGCGCGACTGGCGAGTGTGTGTCGGCTGGCTATTGCCGAGCGCGGACGCGCAATTCTGGCGCTGGCCGGAGGCCGCACGCCTTTCCCCACCTACAGCGCGTTCGCCAAGCTCGATTTGCCTTGGTCACGCGTGCATATCATCGCCACCGACGAGCGTTGCGTGCCGCTGTCACACGCCGCCAGCAACACCGCTGAGTTACAGCGTGCATTTGCCAGCGTGGCGGGAGTCGACATCACCGCGCTGACGGCGGCCGATGGCGATCCGGCGCGCAGCGAAGTTCACGCACGCCAATTGCTCGCGCACACGACCGAAGCCTTCGACGTCGTGCTGCTGGGAATGGGCGGTGATGCGCACACCGCATCGTTGTTTCCGCACGCCACGCAGTTGCCTGCCGCGATGAGCGCTGATGCCGAAGCGGCTTACCGCATCGACCCGCAACCATTGCCGCTCGAAGCGCCATTTGCGCGCATCAGTTTGAGCTTGCCACGCTTGTTGCACTGCCGCTCCTTGCATCTGCTGATCACCGGCGAAGCCAAGCGCGCGGTGTTGCGGGCCGCGCAAGCCGGACCTGATCCACTGCAGATGCCAATCAGCGGCCTGCTGCACGCGCCCTCTGCGCATGTGCAGATTCATTGGAGTCCGTGAGATGGTGAGTTTGCAAGAACGCAAGTCGGGCAGCGCCGCAGGAGCGGCGCCCTCCAAGCGCGCCCCGCATACCTGCAAGCGCGGCGCGTCTGCCTTTAGGAGGGCCGCGCTCCCGCGCGGCTGCTTTTGGCCTTCCGTCAATGTGCGCGCAACATCGATAGGCCCCTGCCCGTGAACCTCCATCCCACCGTCGCCCAGGTCACCGCTCGCATTGCCAAGCGCAGCCAGACTTTCCGCACGGATTACCTGAAGCGGATGGATGCCGCCCGTCCCAATGGCGCTTCCCGCGCGCGCTTGAGTTGCGGCAACTTGGCGCACGGATTTGCCGCCTCGGGTGTCGATAAGCCTGTGTTGCGCGGCGCGCGCGGAGCCAACATCGGCATTGTCACGGCCTACAACGACATGCTCTCGGCGCATCAGCCGATGGAACACTATCCGACCCTGATTCGCGCCATCGCCCGTGCCGCTGGCGGTACTGCGCAAGTAGCCGGTGGCGTGCCAGCGATGTGCGATGGCGTCACCCAAGGTCGGGTCGGTATGGAACTGTCGCTGTTCTCGCGCGACACCATCGCCTTGGCGACGGCGGTGTCGCTCTCGCACGACATGTTCGATGCGGCTTTGTTGCTGGGCGTCTGCGACAAGATCGTGCCGGGCTTGTTGATCGGCGCCCTCAGCTTCGGTCACTTGCCGGTGATATTCGTCCCTGCGGGGCCAATGACCTCGGGTCTTCCAAACAAGGAGAAGGCCGCAGTGCGGCAGCGATACGCGCAAGGTCTGGCCAGTCGCGACGAACTGCTAGAGGCCGAATCTGCCTCGTATCACGGGCCGGGTACCTGCACTTTTTTCGGCACCGCCAATTCGAATCAGATGCTGCTGGAAGTGATGGGCTTGCACATGCCCGGCGCGGCATTCGTGAATCCCGGCACGCCGCTGCGAGACGCCCTCACCGTTGCCGCAACCGAGCGTGCTTTGAGCATCGGCGCGCATTCGGAACAGTACACGCCGCTGGCGCATACGCTGGACGAGAAAGCCATCGTCAATGCCATGGTCGGGCTCGCCGCAACGGGTGGCTCCACCAATCATGCAATCCATCTGGTTGCCATAGCCCGTGCGGCCGGTTTGATCATCGATTGGGACGATCTCGACGAGCTTTCCCGCGCCACGCCCTTGCTGGCGCGCATTTATCCCAATGGCAGCGCCGACGTGAATCACTTTCATGCGGCGGGTGGGATGGGCTTTACAATTCGCGAACTGGTCGAGGCTGGCCTGCTGCATCGCGATATCCGCTGCGTCCATGGCGGTGACTTGCTCGATCAGGCCAAAGAGCCTTGGTTGGACGGCACCCATTTGAAGTGGCGCGATCCGCCGGCGACATCACTAGATAGCAGTGTGTTACGTGGCGTGGCCGAGCCGTTTGACGTCGAAGGCGGCTTGCGTCGACTGCAGGGAAACCTGGGTCGTGCGGTGGTCAAGGTATCGGCGGTGGCGGTTGAACATCGCTCGATTCGGGCACCGGCGCGGCTTTTCGATACCCAGGAAAGTTTGCTTGAGGCATTCGCCGAAGGCGGCTTGACCGAAGACTTTGTCGCGGTGGTTCGCGGTCAAGGCCCGCGCGCCAACGGCATGCCTGAGCTGCACAAACTCACCCCCACGCTCGCGGTCATGCAGGATCGCGGGCAGCGTGTGGCCTTGTTGACGGATGGGCGCATGTCCGGTGCCTCCGGCAAGGTGCTGGCGGCCATCCACGTGGTGCCCGAGACCTTGGATGGCGGCCCGATAGCGCGCCTGCGCGATGGCGATGTGGTGGTCATCGACGCCGAGAATGGCCTCATCGAAGTGGATATCGATGCGGCGGTCTGGCAAGCGCGTGAGGTGATTGTTCCGGCGCAAGCGGGCAATCACACGGGCATGGGACGGGAATTGTTCGGGCTGATGCGCGCGGTTACCGGCACCGCCGAAGAGGGCGCATGCAGCCTGTTTGTGCGCTCCTGACACATTGCCTGCGTGCGCCGAAGTTGTGAGCCTATCCACACCCCGCAACCTCGCTTTGATCGCCGACATCGGCGGCACCAACGCGCGCTTTGCGCTGACCGATCTCAACGCCCCGAGCGCCTGCGTGCTGCACGCGCATTCACTGCGAAATGCCCACTTCGCCAGCTTGCAACACGCCGCCGAGCACTACCTCGCGAGCTTGAATCTGGCCGACCAGCACGCCATGCCACGTTCGGCCGCCATTGCCGTGGCCGCGCCAGTGGGCAGCGACGAAGTGCGTCTGACCAACCGGGCATGGTCATTTAGCGCCAGTGAGCTAAAGCACAGCTTGGGCTTGCAGCATCTGCGCCTGCTCAATGATTTCGGCGCGGTGGCATGGTCGGTGCCCTCGCTCACAGCTGCCGATCGGGTGCTGTTGCATGGCATCGAACAAACGCAAGTGCATGGCCCGATTACCCTCATTGGCCCAGGTACCGGGCTTGGTGTAGCGCTGTTGGTGGGCTCGGCTGACGACGGTTGGCGAGTGGTTGAAACCGAAGGCGGGCATGTCACCTTTGCGCCCTTGGGTGAGGAAGAACATTGCATCTCGCGCTGGCTGACCGCGCGCTTTGGTCGCGCGTCCACTGAGCGACTGCTAAGCGGCGCCGGCCTGTCGCATATCGATGCGGCGCTGCGCGGCGAAGATGGCGCGCCGCTCGACGGTCACGCGCCAGCCCTGCGCGATCCCGCAGACATCGTCACCGCAGCCTTGGATGGTCACGATGTCGCAGCAAGACGCGCGCTGGCGCGCTTTTGCGCGGTGCTGGGCAGCGTGTGTGGCGATGCCGCGTTGCTTCATGGCGCACGCTGCGTAACGATCGCTGGAGGCATCGTGCCGCGCTTCATTCCGTTTTTACGCAGTAGCGGTTTCCGCGAGCGTTTCCTGGCTAAAGGCCGTTTTGCGGCCTATCTGGAATCGGTCACCATTCAAGTCATCACCCATCCGCATCCGGGACTGTTGGGCGCCGCCGTGGCGGCCCGACAACCCACCATCAGCGAGCCATCCGCATGACCCTTTGGACTGAAGAATCCCGCGCTGCGGCGGTTGATCGCTGGCTTAGCCAAGCGCCGGTGTTGCCGGTCTTGGCTATCGAGCACATTGAAGATGCCGAACCCTTGGCGCGCGCCTTGGTGGACGCTGGCTTGCCGGTGCTGGAAGTGACCTTGCGCAGCGCGATCGCACTCGAAGCTATCGCTCGCATCGTTGCCAACGTGCCGGGTGCCATCGTCGGTGCGGGCACGGTGTTGACCGCCGAACAATTGGACGCGGTTACAACGGCTGGCGCGGTGTTTGCCATCGCACCCGGTTGCACGCAAGCCCTGTATGCCGCCGCTGCCACAGCCAGCATTCCATTCATTCCGGCGGTCGCCACCGCCAGCGAACTGATGCAAGGACTTGAGCACGGCCATCGCCGTTTCAAGTTTTTCCCGGCCGAATCGGCCGGTGGCATCAATGCGCTGAAGTCCTTCGCCGGCCCCTTCCCACAAGCCCGTTTCTGCCCGACCGGCGGCATCGACGCCGCCCGCGCGCCCGCTTACCTCGCCTTGCCCAATGTCATCACCGTCGGCGGCTCGTGGATGGTGCCTGCCGATGCGCTCAAGGCTCGGGATTGGGCGAGGATTGGAAAGCTTGCTCGGGCCAGCGTCGCCGCACGAACTTGACGGTAGGGCGCAACAACCGCATGGCCTTGCGCGACGTCCAGGTTAACCGAGCGCAGGGTCGTCAGGCCTCCACAACACACGGCATGCGGAGCCCACCGCTCATTTCGCGACTTAGCCTCACTTCCAGCTCAAATCCAGCTGCTTGCCCGACGCTGCGCAGTCACGCAAGTACAGGTTGATGAGACTTTGGTAAGGGATGCCGACGGTCGCAGAGATGTCCTTGAAGTAGCTGATCGATGACTCGTCAAGGCGAATAGTCACGGGTCGCTTCAGCTTGGCGGCGTAAGGGTTCTTGCGGGCGTTGGAGAAATCGTAGTTCTTGCGCATAGGTTCACCTCCGGGTGTATTGCGTCGATTCCGAAGCGTTGGCTTTTCGCGCCGAGATCAGGCGAATCACGCCATCGCGCCCTCGACAGCAGTGGCACACGACTAGCACGCGCAACAGACTGCTGAGTCCAAGCAAGATGAAGCGATCTTCATTGTCTGAATGGGCGGGGTCGTCGATCAGCTTGGCAAATTCATCGGCAAAGACCGATCGTGCTTCTTCGAAAGAAACGCCGTGCTTCTTGACGTTGCTAGCGGCCTTCTGCGGATCCCACTCGAATACGATGCTGCTCACTTCCGCAGCGTACATACGCCGTATTGCTGCGTCAAACCAAAAGCGTGCCCCTCTGATTGGGTCGTGGATCGACACGTTTGCTGCGCCGCAGCATGAACTTTGCCGGTGATCGGGTAAAAGTGTGCCGTTAGTTCGTCGTTAAACGTGACGGCGCCCGCGCTGCGGGTGCGGCGGCGACGTCCCATCTCGCGACGGCAAGGTATGAAAGGCAAAGCCACTTCCTTCGATATTGCGTATCAGGCGGGCGTCTCCCAGTCGACGGTGTCGCGTGCGCTGCGCGGCAGCACCCTGGTCAGTTTGGACACGCGGCGAAAGATTCAGGCGATTGCCAAGCAGCTGAACTACAAGGTCGACAAGAACGCGTCCAACCTGCGGCGGCAACACTCAGTGACCTTGGCCTTGTTGTTGTTTGAAGACCCAACCTCGGACGACTCGCTGATCAACCCGTTCTTTCTGTCAATGCTGGGCTCGATCACTCGCGCTTGCGGCCTGCAGGGCTATGACCTGCTGGTGAGTTTCCAGCAGCAATCCGACGATTGGCATTCGGATTTTCAGGACAGCCACAAGGCTGACGGGCTGATCGTGTTGGGCTACGGTGATTATCTGGTTGCCCGCAGCAAGCTGCGCAAGTTGGAAGAGCAGGGCACCCATTTTGTGCGCTGGGGCGCGGTGGTTGAAGGGCAGCCTGGGCTCTCGGTGGGCTGCGACAACCTGCAGGGTGGGCGCGCTGTCACCGAGCATTTACTGAACTTGGGGCGCAAGCGAATTGGCTTTATCGGCAACATCACGGATCGCTTCCCGGAATTTCGAGATCGCTACGACGGCCATGTGGAAGCGCTCACGGCGGCACGTATCGCCCGCGATCCGGCACTGCAGGTGGATGCGGTGGATTCGACCGAGCAGGTGGGTTTCCGAGCGATGCAGGAGTTGCTCGCCAGCCAGGTCGAGCTGGACGCCGTGTTCGCGGCCAGCGACTTGTTGGCCATTGGTGCGATGCAAGCCTTGGCCGCCGCTGGCCTGCGTGTGCCAGAGAATGTTTCGGTGGTCGGCTTCGATGACTTGCCGATTGCCAGCTACACCGCTCCAGCGCTCACCACGGTGACGCAAAACGCAAAGCTCGCCGGTGAGATTCTGGTTGATCGCTTGCTCAAACAGATACGCGGCGAACCGGCGGAAAGCGCAATGCTCTCCGCCGAGGTCGTCATCCGCCGCTCGTGCGGCGCTCACGCCCCGCCATCAGCAGATCGAGCTTGGCAGTGAGAGCTGGCGAGGTGATCGTGCTGTCGAGCAACCACACCTGCACCGCGTGCGGCTCGACGTTGAAACGCTGATTCGTACCGGCCTCGATTGAAACCACTTCGTCAGCCACTGCGTTGCGCCAGCGGCCAGCCTGTTGCATTTCACCCAACGCGAACTCGGCGGCGGTCTCGCCTTTGTTGAGCAGTACCAGCGCGGTCTGTGCTTCGCCTTCCAATTGCAGTACGCGGTAGAACGCGGCGCGATCGCCAGCCATCTCGATGGTGAGTTGCAAACCGCGTTGCAGCGCAGGTGATGCCGCCCGCACCTTGGCGATGCGTGTCAAATGTTCGCGGATCGGATTGGCGCGCGCGGCAGCGATGCCCTCGACGCCGAAGTAGGCGCGATTGCCGCCGTGTTCGAGTTGACCGCGCATAAAGCCCATCTCGGAACCGTAATAGATCACCGGAATGCCACGCGCCGTAAACAACCAGTTGTGCGCGTCGATAAAGCCGGCATCACTTGCCCTCATGCGCGGCATGTCGTGGTTGTCGTAGAAGGTCGTCAGCTCGTAGGGGTTTTGATACGGGCCTTCGGTGAGCAGCAAAGCTGACGACAGCGCGGCATAGTCGCCGTTGGGGTTCTCGAATACTTCCAGCATCGCTTTTTTCAACGGGAAGTCGAGCAAGCTGTAACGGCCGTTTTCGTCCCAGGTGTGCGGAGCAATCTTGGTAGCCTCGTAGTCGAACGCTTCGCCGAACATGAAAAAGTCCGGGTGCTTTTCGCGAATTCGCTCGGCAAAGGTCTTCCAGAACGCAAGTGGCTGATGGCGAATGGTGTCGACCCGCAGTGCTGCCGCGCCTTGCTCGATCCATTGCAGATAAGCACCGACCAGATAATCCATTACCGCCGGATTGTTGGCGTCGAGGTCGCCCAACTGGGCAAGGTCAGCCTTGCTGTTGTAGAACGCGTGCAGCGGATTCTGCAACGGCTTGAGCTGATCCGGCGGCAGGTTTTCGTGATCGGCAATCAGGCTGCCGTCGGCGGCAAACAGTTGCCCAAAGCCCGGCTGTCGCTCGCTCATCGTCCACGCGGGGGAGGTGTGATTGCCGACGACGTCGAGCACAGTCTTGAGGCCTTTGGCCTTCAGTTCGCGGGTGAGATCAGCGAACTGCAATCCTTCGCTCGGCAAGTGTTCATCGACGCGATAGAAATTGCTGCCCCAATAGCCGTGATAAGCGCTCTTGCCACGGTCACTCAAGAAACTGGTGCAGCTGATCGGATCGCCGCCGCTGAAGGCTTCATCGGGATTCTCGACGATGGGTGTTATCCAGACCGATCCGAAGCCCATCTCGCGGATGTAGTCGGCGTTGTCGAGCAGGCCGCGAAAGTCGCCGCCCAGATAGCCGATGTTGCCGACCACGCCGTCGCAAGGTGGCAGTGGGATATCGAACGTCTTGCGCGCACCGCCTTGCTCGCGCTGGTCATTGCTCACGTCGCCATTGACGAAGCGATCAGTCACCACGAAGTACACCGACTCGGCGGCAAACGGCAGCAAGGTGCCGTAGTACTCGGTAAGCGCAGAGGCCGGTGGCAGCACCGGAGCAGGCGGCGCAGGTGGCGGGGCGTCCTGCGTACAACCGGCCAGCAGTGCCACGATCATCATCGACAGGACAGGGCGCATGAGTTTTGCTCTGGGAATGTGAGGAATCGACGAGAAGGACGCGGCGGCCATCAGTGCGCGACCGCCATCGGGCTTGACGGTGCGGCGGTCGGTTCCTGCACGCGGACCAGACACAGCGCCCCCACGATCAGGCTGGCACCGCTGATGATCAATGCGAAGATCGGTTTGCCGTCAAAGAAGAGGTTCAAAGTCGGCCCCAACAAGGTGGCCGCCACGATCTGCGGAATCACGATGAACATGTTGAAGATGCCCATGTATATGCCCATCTTGTTTGCCTCGACCGAACTGGCAAGCAAGGCGTATGGCATCGACAGAATGCTCGCCCAGGCCACCCCCACCAGCGCAAACGAGCCGATCAGATAAACAGGCTCAGGCACCTGTGACATCGACAGGAAGCCCAGCCCGCCCAGGGTCAGCGAGACAAAGTGCACCAGCTTGCGGTTGATCACATGGCGGGCCGCGTAGAAGCTCAGCAACAGGGCGACGGCCATCGATGACAGCCCGTAATACCCCATGTACGAGCCGACCAGATCCGCCGCGTTCTGAAATGCCGCATTGGCGCTGGTAAAGGCTTCAGCCTGACTCGAAATGCTCATGTCGAACGCCTTGGGATTTGGCGCCGGCGCCTGAAATACGTGCTCGGTCAGGGCTGGTGTTGCCATGCTCCACATCGCGAAAAACGACAACCAGCTGAAGAACTGGACTACGCCGATGTTGAACATCTGCCGCGGCATGTTCAGCACGCTGCTGACGATTTCGGTGATCAGGTTGCCCTTGCGCTTCTCTTCCTCAAACGCATTCAAATCCTCCGGCGGATACTCCTTGGTGGTGAATATCGTCACCAGGATGCTGGCTAAAAACACGAAGGCACCAATAGCAAACGCAATTTTCACGGACGCCGGAACCACGCCGGGACCCGCCACGTTGGACACGCCCATCTGATTCACCAGCCACGGCAGATTGCTGGCGACCCAGGTGCCGATGCCGATGATCAAGGTCTGCATTACGAAACCGTATGAGCGTTGCTGCTCTGGCAGCTTGTCGGCCACCAGCGCGCGAAAAGGCTCCATGCTGATGTTGATCGAGGCGTCCAAGACCCAAAGTAAGCCGACTGCCATCCACAGCGTCGGCGAGTGCGGCATGAACAGCAGCGCGATCGAACTCAATACCGCGCCGATCAGAAAGTAAGGTCGGCGGCGGCCAAGGATCGGATGCCAGGTGCGGTCTGACAGGTAACCGATGATCGGTTGCACCAGCAGGCCCGTCAGCGGTGCAGCGATCCACAGCAAGGGCAGCGCGTCTTTCTCCGCCCCCAGCGTCTGGAAGATCCGCGACATGAAGCCGCCCTGCAGCGCAAAGCCGAATTGGATTCCCAGGAATCCAAACGACATGTTCCAGATCTGCCAAAACGACAGAGTGGGTTTGTTCGCCATCACTTCCTCCCAGAAGTTGGGCCAAGGCGCGGCAAACTGCCGTCGCTCGGCGCTCAATGTGTTTGCCGCCGTTGTATTTGCACCAGAACGGCACTGCGTCATGGTAGGCGCAGGGCCGTATGTGGGGTGGAAACCTGCATACGTATTCAGTTTGGACAGCCGGCGTTTCGCTTGTCTGCACAGGTACTGCGGCGCTTGCACGCGGCGGCCAACCAGGGTGCCGGCAATGCTTAGTCAGAAAGGCAGAGAGGCTGGGCGGGCAAATCGATGTCTGCACAGATCACAATGACGCACCATTCACGCGCGCATGACCTCATGGCCACCCCGATCACCCTCACTGGCAGCACCCTCACCCGCGAACAGTTGATCGCCATTGCCCGCCACGGGCACGGCGTCAGTCTCGATCCACAGGCCTTGGTCGCGGTGCAACGGGCGGCGGATTTTTTGGCTGAACAGGTGCAACGGCAGGAACCCATCTACGGCGTCAGTACGGGTTTCGGCAGCAACGCAGATCGATTGCTGGGTTCGCGGCGTGCGCGCGAAGGCTTGCCCGGTGCTCCACCTGCGGCCATGAGTTTGTTGGAAGAGCTGCAACACAATCTGATCGTGACCCATGCGGTGTGTGTCGGCGAGCCGTTTGCGCCTGAAGTGGTGCGGGCAATGTTGGCGATCCGCATCAATACCTTGTTGCGTGGTCATTCCGGGATTCGTCCGAGCACGCTGTCTGCGTTGAGCGAGTTGCTCAATCGCAACGTGATTCCGTTGATTCCGCAAAAAGGATCCGTCGGTGCCAGTGGTGACTTGGCGCCGCTGTCGCATCTGGCCATCGTGCTGCTTGGCGGTGGCGAGGCGTGGTTCCAAGGCCAGCGTTTGAGTGGTGCGGAGGCCCTGCGGCGAGCCGAGCTGATGCCGCTGCGGCTGTCGCACAAAGAAGGCTTGGCGCTGAATAACGGCACCGCACAGATGTTGGCCACCGGCGTGTTGGCTCTGGATCGCCTGCAACGCTTGGCAGATACCGCCGACCTCGCCGCAGCGATGACCTTGGAGGCATTTGCTGGCCGTGGCCGCGCGTTCGAAGAAAAGGTGCACGCGCTGCGTCCGCATCCAGGACAAGTGCATGCCGCCGAGCGATTGCGTGAGCTGACCCAGGGTTCGTCTTTGCTCGACATCGCCTACCACTTGGTGCCCAAGTTCCGGCCGTGGCAGATGGCATCGTGGTCGCAGCCCGAGGATCAAGCGCAGCACTTCGATATCTGTTGGGACTATGTGCCGGTGGCGCAGCGACACGGACGGGAGTCGTTCTATCAGCGCTTTCTGCCTTTCAAAGGCGGCAAGAAGCATCAGCCGCAGGACAGTTATTCACTGCGCTGCATTCCGCAGGTGCACGGCGCGGTGCGCGATGCGCTGGCGCAAGCGGCACGCGTGCTGGATGTCGAGCTCAACGCGGTCACCGACAACCCCTTGCTGTTTCCGGACACGCCCGATGCGCAAGTTATCGAAGATCAGGTGATCTCGGCCGGCCACTTTCATGGCATGCCCTTGGCGCTGGTGATGAGTTACGTAAAAGCAGCAATTCCGGTGCTGGCGAGCATCTCCGAGCGGCGCTTGAACAAACTGGTCGATCCCGCCACCAATGACGGCCTGCCGGCGTTCCTGATCGGCAATGAGGACGCCACCGATTCGGGTTTCATGATCGTGCAATACACCGCCGCCGCATTGGTCAACGATCTCTGCAGTCGTGCGCATCCGGCCAGTGTGTATTCGATTCCGACCTCGGCGAATGCCGAAGATCACGTCTCGATGGGTGCCAACGAAGCGCGCCACGTGCTGGAGATGACCGAAGATTTGGCGCATGTGTTGGCGTTGGAGCTGTATACCGCCGCACAGGCGTTGGACTACCGTCGCGACATGATCAACGCGGCGCGGCGATTGGCGCGACGTGGTGACCTTGATGCGCTGTGCGCGAAGGTGCAGGGCGCACCACTGCCAGGATCCGAGGACTATCCACAATTCCGCGAAGACTGTGCCGAGTTGCTGCGACAGCTGGCAACGTCGGCAGAGTTCGCACCCGCCACCGCCGTCGCCGCGGCATTGGCACGCATCCGCCAGGATATCCCCTTCATGCAACGCGACCGCGCGATGGATGGGGAGGTGCGCAAGATCTGCGAGCTGGTGGCGAGTGATGAGATTTTGCTGGCGGCGAGGTGATCAGATGGAGCGAGGCTCTTTGGTGAGAGTGAAGTGCTCCACCTAACCGTCTCCAATCGACTCGAAGCACTCGCCGATGCGCTGGCTGAGCGCCTGCGTGCGGGTCCTCTCGGCGATCCGTTGCTCGCCGAACGCATTGTGGTGCCGCATAGCGGCGTGGGGCGCTGGCTGCAGTTGCGTTTGGCGCAGCAGTTTGGGGTGGCGGCGCAGCTCAGTTTCGAATTGCCGGCGCAGGCGGTTGCACAGATGCTGGCTGGCTTGCCCGGTGCTTGCGCTGCGGTGGTGACCGCGCCTGCGTGGGAGCGAGCGGCATTGCGCTGGCGGTTGCTGGAAATGCTGGATGAGTTGCCCGCGAGCGCCGACTTTGCGGTGCTGCGCGGCTATCTGGATGACAGCGGTGGCAGCAGCGGCACACCTGCCAGCGCGTGGATTGATCCGCTCAAGCCTTGGCAGCTGGCCTGCCGACTCGCCGACGCACTAGACGCTTATCAGGTGTATCGACCCGATTGGCTTCACGCGTGGTCGCAGGGGCGCCGGGCGTTGCCGTCGGTGGCCGATGAGATTTGGCAGGCTGCAATCTGGCGACGCCTGTGCGACGTGTTGCCGCTTGCTGATCGTGGCAGCCGCATGCAGGCGTTGATTGCTGCGCTTGAGCATGACCCGCTATCGACCACAAGCTTGCTGACCACGAGCGTGTCAACCAAGGCCTTGCCGAAGCGCCTGAGTCTTTTCGGTGCCTTGCCTCTGAGCCCGATGCAGATGCGCTGGGTGCGGGCGCTGGCCCGGCATACCGAGGTGGCGGTTTACCACTGCGCGCCCTCTGCTGCGTATTGGGGCGACCTGCGCTCGCCGCGCGAACACGCACGTCAGCGCGCTGCGCACAGCGGTCTTGTGGCGTCGACAGACTCGGTCGATGAGGTCAACACGCCGGTCGGCGCGCTGCTGACTTCATTGGGTAGCCGCGCCCGTGACGTTCAGCAGTTGCAGATCGAATACTGGCTGGACGACAGCATCGAACAAGAGCATTGGCTGCCGCCGGATGCGGAGCAGACGCTGGGCTGGTTGCAAGCCTCGATGCTTGATCTGGGCTCAACTCCGCCACCGGCGCACGCGCGCAGCAACCTGCGTATTCACGCCTGTGCGAGTGCGCGACGGGAAGTGGAGGTCTTGCTCGATGAATTGCTGCACCTGTTCGACAGCGATCCGACCCTGCGTCCGCACGAGGTCGCGATCATGGCGCCATCGCTGGACCGGTACGTGCCCTTGATCGAAGCGGTGCTGGCGTCGACCCCGATTGAGCGCCGTTTGCCGATCACGCTGGCCGATGGCCGTGCGGATCGTCTGCATCCGCTGGTTCAGCGCTACCTGTGGCTGCTGCGACTCCCACACGCCCGTTTTACTCGCGGCGAGGTGTTGGGTTTGTTGGAAGTGGCAGAGATTCGCGCGCGATTCGAGTTGAGTGATGAGGGCCTGCAGTGGCTGCTGGAGTGGGCGCAAGCGCTTGCCGTCGTCGCCGGGTTGAACCCGGCGCAACGCGATGCCATCGGCGAAGGCGCGGTCGAAGCGCACACCTGGGCCGCCGCCATCGAGCGTCTGCTGATGGGGCATGCGGCGGGTGACGACGGCGGCGTGCGTGATGGCGTGGCTGCGTTTGCCGTTGGCGACAGCGCCGAGGCGGCGCTCGCGTTGGGTTCGCTGTGGCGGCTGTTGCGTGCTTTGGATCGCTGGCGCCTGCGTTTACAGGAAGCGGGCTCGCCCGCAGCCGCGGTGGAGCGCTTGCGGCAGTTGTTGGATGCGTTCTTCAAGGTCGACGGCAGCGAGGTGACGGCAACGGATGCCGAGTCGGCGATTCGCGACTGCCTTGAGTCGATTGACCAGCAACTGGCGCTGGCAGCGTGCTCTGTCCCACTTAGCCACGATGTGCTGGTGGCCGCCGTCGAGGACGAGCTGGCGCAGCCGCCGCGTTGGCAGCGATTCCTGGGTGAAGGCGCAACGGTGTGTGCGCTGGTGCCGCTGCGCAGCGTGCCGTTTCGGGTCATCGCGGTGCTGGGCCTGGAGCACGGCGCATTTCCGCGACGCACGCCGCCGGCTGGATTTGATCTGATGGCGCAATCCCCGCGTCTCGGCGACCGCCAACCACGGGCAGATGATCGACAGCTGTTGCTGGATACCCTGCTGGCCGCGCGAGACCATCTGCATCTGAGTTACATCGGTATTGATGCCAGCGATGGCGCCGAGCGACCGCCGTCACCGCCCTTGGCAGAGATCATCGACAGCCTGCGCATCGCCTACGCAGATCGGTGGCAGGCGGTCGCCGCCGATATCGTTCGTCGCCATCCATTGGCACCATACGCCGCCGAAAGTTTCAGTGGCCCGCGCCCCAGCTTCGCTGCCCAATGGTGGCCAGCGGTGCAGGCCGAGCGAGCGGGCTGGCACGCTGAGAAGCCATTTTTCATTGCCAAAGACATTGACGGCTCGGCTGCAAAGACTGCTGCTGATGGCGTCGATATCGAGCGACTTTTGCGCTTCTATCGCAATCCTGCGCGTGGTTTTCTGGTGGATGTTTTGCGGCTGAGTCGGGCGCGCTGGATTGAGGATCGCGCGGGCGAAGAAGCGCAACTCGTCGAGCAGAAAACGGCACGAGGCCTGTTGGCGCGGCTTCTCGATGCGTATCAGCGTTCGCAACCAATTGCCGAGTGTGTGCAGCGGATCGAGGCAGAAGGGCAACTCCCCGCCGGTCTTGCCGGCCGGCGCGCATTGGATGCGTGGAGTCAGCGTTTCGATGCCGCGCTTGACCTGCTGCCTGGCGCTGCCGTCAAACGGCTGATTCTGCCGGTGCAGGTGCAGCTCGCCAGCTTGCCGGTGACGGGCCAATTAAGCGTGACGATGGGCAGGGAAGGTCCACTCGCAATGGGCGTTGACGAACCCAGTGGCCCGGAACTACTGGCGCTGGCGTTGGCCCGCGAATTGATGATTCAGCAAGGCTCGCTGCCGTTGGGAGCGACCTGTACGTATGTGGAGGTCGCCGCCGACAAAGCACCGCGCCGGCACTTGCTGGGGGCGTTGGTCGATGCGCCCGCGTGGCTGACTTCGATTGCCGAGGGCTGGCAACACGGTCAGCTCGCGCCATTGCCACTGCCGGCACGGTCTGCGTGGGGCTATGCGCGCAGCTGGCTCAATCACGCTGACCCGCAGAAAGCGCTGGCGGCCGGACAAAAGATCTGGGGTGATGGTGAGGAAACCAAAGGCGAGCAAAGCGATGCCGATTTCGAGATCGCTTTTCGCGGCATTGATTTGCCGCCGCTTGCCGGGTTCTCCGACTGGACTCAGCGCATTTACGTGCCGCTGGCAGATGTGCTGAGAACGGAGCGACGCAAGTGAGTCAGGTACTGGATTTCGACCCACTGCACGTGTCGCTGACTGGCCTGCAGCTGGTGGAAGCGAGCGCCGGCACCGGCAAGACCTGGTCCATTGTGAGTCTCTTGCTGAGAGTGATCGCGCTTGAAGGTCGCGCCATCGACAGCGCGGTGGTGGTGACCTTCACCGAGGCGGCCACTCGCGAGTTGGCGCAGCGCTTGCGCCAGCGTTTGGAGGAAGCGCTGGATGTGATCGAAGGGCGCGCGTCGGGCGATGAGTTCATCACGGAAATGCGAGCGGAGGCGGGCCGGCGAGGCGTGTTGCCGGCGCTGCTACGGCAGCGAATCAACGATGCCTTGGTGCGCTGCGATGAGGCTTGGGTCGCCACCATCCATGGCTTGTGCGCACGCTGGATGAGCGAGTTCGCGTTTGCGCAGAAGGTGGGTCTGGTTGCTTGGCCGGTGGAGGACGGCAGCCGCCTGCGGCAACAAGCCGTCGCTGACGTTTGGCGGCATCACGTCGTGCTCGCTGGCCGCGATCAAGCCGAGGTGTTGATTGATCTGTTTGCCAGTGCCGACGCGCTGGGCAAGCGCCTAGCGCCACTTTTGTCCATCGACGCCGAGCGCGTCGATGGTGCGCCCGATGAAGCTCGTTTTTCGGAACTGATGCAACGTTGTGATGGGTTGCGCGCAGCCCTGCCGTCGCTGTCTGCAAGTGGCCAATTCGAGCGCCTGTGGGCGCACCTCGACGAGCCCCGACGATACAGCGGTACCAAGCTCAGCCAAGCGCACAAGAGCAAAGCAATGCTGCTGTGTGAACAGGCGGTGGCCGGCTGGCCGCCCTTGGACGCGGCCGCCTTCGAACGGGTCACATCAAATGCGTTGACGAATGCACGCAACCAGCCGTCCAGCGCCCCGCCGGTACCCGATTTGCCCGCCCTGCGCTGGATCGATGGGTGGAGTGCCGTGCGGGCCGAATTGGCGCCGCTTGAGTGCATGCGCTGGTTGCATCGCTTGCTTGCCGCTGTGCGAGCGCGCGAGTCCATCCTGCGTGGCGAGCAGCGAACCTTGAGCTTTGACGATCTGGTGTTGCGCATGCGTGATCGCCTGCACGCCGCTGACGGTGCTCGCTTCGCTGCGCAGTTGGCGGCGCGCTTTCCGCTGGCTTTGGTCGATGAGTTCCAGGATACCGACGCCGCCCAATACGCCATATTCCGAGCCATCTATCACCGCCGCGAAGGCACCGGCCTGTTTCTGGTCGGTGATCCCAAGCAAGCCATCTACCGCTTCCGCGGCGGCGATGTGTTTGCCTATCGACGTGCCCTGCAAGACGCGGATGCGCGCTATCGGTTGCGCTTCAATCGACGCTCACGACAGCCTACCGTCGACGCAGTCAATGCGCTGTTTGGCAGCCGTGACTGCCCATTCGTCTTCGATTTCATCGGCTTTGAGCCGGCCCAGTTGCCGCCATCTGCAACCGTCAGCACCGATGCCGTGGAGGGCGGACTTACCTTGTGGCGCCTGCCCGATGGCGAGGATCCGATCGGTCATGGCGAGGCGGAACGCTTGGTCATCGATGCCGTCGCATTCACCATTGCGGAGTTGGTGGCAGCAGGCGAGGTTCGCGCCAGCGCCACGCCGCCGGTGGCGGTGTTGGTCAAAGTACATTCGCAGGCAAAGGCGATCCGGCGTGCGCTGGCGCGATGGGGCATTGCGTGCGCCTATGCCGGCGACGGCAGCGTGTGGGCATCGGATGCGGCGCGCGCCTTGCTGGTAGTGGTTGACGCGTTGGCCAAGCCACGTGATTCCGGTCGCCAACGACGCGCGCTGGTCGGCGACCTGTTCGCGCTGGACGCGCCGGCGTTGAGTGCCGATGACCAAGCGGCATGCGAACGCGAACGCGCGCTGGATGCACTGGCGCAAGCCCGAAGTCGCAGCGAGCGCAGCGGTCCTGCGGCGGCGCTATTGCCACTGGTTGCCAATGCCGCCAGCGCCCAGTTGAGCCGTGCGGAAGGTCGACGTTGGCTGTGCGATGCCTTGCATGTGCTGGAGTTGCTCGGTGTGCTTTGGCCCGAGGTTGAGCATCTGGCCGGGCTTGCTGAAAAGATGCAACAAGCCATCGCGGATGCATCTGATCGGGAGTTGAAACCGCTGGACGGCGACCGCTTGCGCGCTGAGACAGGCAGCGCGTGTGTGCAGCTGCTGACCGTGCACGGCAGCAAGGGCTTGCAGTTTGACTATGTCTTCGCGCCATTCCTGTGGCGCGGTGCTGCGCAACCACTCAAAGCCGAATTGCCGTCGCGCTTGGCTGCGGTTAGTTGGCATGACGGCGAGGGATCGCTGCGGCGGGATCCCGGCAGCGCCGCGTGGAGCGCGCACGCCCGCGAAGACGCTCGCGAGCAGTTTGCGGAGGCGATGCGGCTGATGTACGTCGCGCTGACCCGCGCCAAACGTCGGAACTGGATCGTCTGGGGCGACACCAGCCATGCAAAAGGCCCAGCCTTGGCTAGCGTGTCGTCGCCATTGGCCTATCTGTTGCACAGCCAGGACGGTGCCTGCACCGATGGCGTGCCCGCAGCAAACGCAGTCGCCGCGTTTGGACACGGGGCCATCGAGCGTGCGCTGAATGACTGGAACCGGCGAGCGAATGGCGCGTTGACTATCGAAGCCTTGCCGGTCGCCACTGCGGTTCGCAAGGTCACGCCGTCGCAAGGCCCGCAACCCAATCCACCGCGACGCTTCAACGGCAATCTTGTGCCAAGTCGACGGGTTTACAGTTATTCGCGGCTGTTTGGCGGCTTGGCCGACGACCTCTCAGAGCGCCCTGATCACGATGCGGCAACGGCGCTTGCAGGAATTGACTTGGAAGCAACCGAACTAAGCGCGCCGGCTGAGGTGGGCGGCAGCCGTTTTGGTGAGTGCGCGCACGCGGCGCTCGAGGTAATTGACTTCAGCAGTTGGCCCGATGCGGCGGGCGAGCTTGCGATTGAATCGGCCTGCCGCCGTTTCGGATTTTCCGCCAGTGCGATGAGCTATTTGCGCGAGCGAGTGAATGTGCTGTGCATGGCACCGCTGATCGACGGCATGCGCCTGGGGCAACTGCGAGCGGCTGACCGACTGGCCGAGCTGGAGTTCTTTTTTCCGCTCGCCGACGCCGCATTGCATGACTTCCTCGCCATCGTCGCCAGCAATGGCACCTCTATCCGCAGTGACGGAAGTTTTCGTGAGCAACTTCCGCGTGAGCGACTCGCTGGCTTCATGCGCGGTTTTATTGACCTGATCGTGCGTTGGCAGGGCCGCTATTACGTGCTCGATTACAAGACCAACTGGCTGGGCGACAGCCTGTCCAACTACGCACCAGCGGCATTGGCCGATGCCGTTCGCGCCGCCGGGTATGACCTGCAATACCTGCTTTATTGCTTGGCAGTGCATCGCCATCTGCGCGTCCGCCTTGGCGATGGCTATGATTTTGCTCGCGACTTCGGCGGCGTTTGCTATGTCTATCTGCGCGGCCTTGATGAGAGCGGTCAGCACGGTGTGTACGTCGACCGGCCGTCGCCTTCGATGATCTCGGCACTCGACGCGTGGGCGAACGGCATGACGTTGCCATGAGTGGACTCGCTGCCATCGACCTGGCCACGGCGCAGCGCTTCGGTGCTGCCGATCCGGCCGCTTCGGCGGCGCTGGCGCTGGCATCGTGGGCGACGCGGCAAGGCCACGCCGGGCTGCCGCTGGCGGCATTGCAAGCCGGAGAGCTAGACCCGTTGCTGCGCGAGATACGCCGGCTTCCGCCAACGCCGTCAGCCATGCTGGCCGCGCTGAACGAACATCGTCATATCGGCCAGCCCGCCACTGAGAAGGCGTTCGTGCTGGATCACGACATGCTCTACCTGCGTCGGCTGTGGCAGCTTGAAACGGAAGCCGCCGCTTGCTTGCTGCAGCTCGCCAGTCGACGCTTTGCTAGCGTCGCCGATCCGGCCGAATCACTCCTGAATCAGCTTTTGCCGCTCTCAGCCGCGAGCGAGCCGGCACGAGCCGCTTTACGACACGCCGCGCATTCTGGACTGAGCGTGCTCACCGGCGGACCGGGCACTGGCAAAACATGGACGGCCGCACGTTTGCTCATCTACCTGCAAGCGCTCTCGCCGCAACGATTGCGAATTGCCGCCGTCGCGCCCACTGGAAAGGCTGCTGCACGCTTGGGCGCGAGCTTGCGAGAGCAGCAAGCGGCCTTGTCTGCGCCCATCACCGGCGCGCAGACCTTGCATCGCTTACTGGGCGTACAACCGCAGCGTGCGCAGCCGCAGTATGGCAAAGAGCGTCCCTTGCCCATCGACGTGTTGCTGCTCGATGAGGCGTCAATGCTGGACCTGCCGATGCTGGTGCACGTGCTGCGCGCCTTGCCACTCAACGCGCGCTTGATCCTGTTGGGTGATCCCGATCAATTGCCTGCATTGGGCGGAGGGCGCGTGCTGGCGGATCTGCTGGCCGTGCAAGCACCGACAACGACGATGTCAATCCGGCACGTCGCACATGCGCTAACACGCAGTCATCGATTTGCCATCGATTCAGCGCTGGGACGCTTGCTGCACGCAGTGCGTGCGGGAGACGGCGAAGGGGCGGTCAACGCGCTAGCCGAAGGTGGCGCGAGCTTGCGCGCAGAGTGGGACGATATCGATCCACGCAGTCGGCAATGGCAACAGATCTGGCGTGATGGATTCGCTGGCTTGCGTGATCCCAGCATCGAACGCCGGCTCGCAGCGCTGCTGCGCTTTCGGGTGCTTTGCGCCGGCAACGCGGGTAGGCGAGGCGTCGCTGGGGTAAATGCAGCCGCCGAAGCGGCCTGTTTGGGTCAAACACAGCTCGCGGTGCACTACGACGGCCAGCCGATCCTGATTCGTGAAAACGCGCCAGCGCTTGACCTGTGGAATGGTGACCTCGGCGTGGTCGCGCCGCACGGTGCAGCGGGACTACGAGCGTGGTTTCCTGATCCCAACGGCCTGCCGCGCGCGTTGCGCTTGGACGTGTTGCCCGCACACGAGACGGCGTACGCGATGAGCGTGCACAAGGCGCAAGGCTCGGAGTTCGATCAGGTCGTTCTGCTGTTGCCAGCCGTTGACTCGCCCTTGCTTACCCGCGAGTGGCTCTACACCGGACTCAGTCGCAGCCGCGGGCCGATGATTGTTTGTGGCGGCGTCGACGCGTTCAGCACCGCCTTGGCACGGCGTGAACAGCGCTGGTCGCGGCTGGCAGAGCGCCTGCTGGCGGGTTGAAGCTCATCGGTTGAGTGCTGGTCTTGCGCAAGCGAGCGGGCGCTGAAAAACCCGACCGCGTTATGCTTGGCCGATTAAATCCACAGAGAATTGTCGGTGTTGCCATCGCGCTATTTCGTTTGGATTGCGTGCTGCGTGTTCGCGATCATCGCTTTGCTCGCCGCGCTGTTTGTGGCCGGCCATTGGCTGTGGGCAGCCCTGCCTTTGTTTGCTTTGGCGTGGGTGGGTGCTTGGGACGTTCGCCAACCCAGCAGTTCGATCCGCCGCAACTATCCGGTCATGGCGCACTTTCGTTTTATGTTTGAGGCGATTCGGCCAGAGATCCGGCAGTACTTTCTGGAAAGTGATGCCGATGAAACGCCGTTTTCGCGGGTGCAGCGCTCCATCGTCTATCAGCGCGCGAAGAACGTCCTCGACAAGCGACCGTTTGGCACCCAGCTCGACGTCTATCAAGCCAACTACGAGTGGATCAACCATTCGATGCTGCCGGCCGAGATCGAGTCGCACGACTTTCGCGTGGCGATCGGCGGTCCACGTTGCAGCAAACCCTACGGTGCATCCGTCTTCAATATTTCGGCGATGAGCTTTGGCTCGCTGTCGGCGAACGCCATCCTTGCCTTGAATGAAGGTGCGCGCCGCGGCGGGTTTTATCACGACACGGGCGAGGGTTCGATTTCGCGCTATCACCGTGAGCCCGGTGGTGACTTGGTGTGGGAGATCGGCTCTGGATATTTCGGTTGCCGAACCGCTGATGGCCGGTTCTCAGATGAACGCTTTGCTGAGAATGCAGCGCTCGATCAGGTCAAGATGATCGAGATCAAACTTTCCCAAGGCGCCAAACCCGGACACGGCGGCGTCCTGCCGGGCGCCAAAGTCACCGCTGAGATTGCTGCAGCCCGCGGCGTGCCCATTGGCATGGAATGCAATTCCCCCGCCGCCCATTCCGCTTTTTCAACGCCTCGCCAGTTACTTGAATTCGTCGACCATTTGCGACAACTGTCCGGCGGCAAGCCGGTCGGATTCAAATTGGCGATTGGCCATCCGTGGGAATGGTTCGCCATTGCCAAGGCCATGGTTGCAAGCGGCATCACTCCGGATTTCATCGTCGTCGACGGTGGCGAGGGTGGCACCGGTGCCGCGCCGCTTGAATTCAGCAACCACGTGGGTGCGCCGCTGCGCGAAGCGCTACTGTTGGTCCACAACACGCTGGTTGGGCTCAACTTGCGCGGGCAGATTCGCATCGGCGCCGCCGGCAAGATCGTGACCGCATTCGATATCGCGAGAATCATTGCGCTCGGCGCGGATTGGTGCAATTCGGCGCGCGGCTTCATGTTTGCGCTGGGTTGCATCCAGTCGCAAACCTGCCACACCGGTGCGTGTCCCACCGGTGTTGCCACCCAAGACCCGGTGCGACAGCGGGCGCTGGTGGTCGCCGACAAAGCGACCCGTGTCTACCACTTCCAACAGAACACGCTGAAGGCGTTGCGCGAGTTGCTGTCAGCCGCCGGGCTGCGTCATCCCGACGAACTCGGACCCGAGCATGTCATCCGCCGGGTCTCTTCAACCGAGGTGCGCTCGCTTGCTGCGCTGCACCAATTCGTGCAGGCTGGAGCCCTGATCCATGGTGAGTCCGAGCATCCCGTGTTCAAACTGTTCTGGCCACTCGCCAATGCGGACACCTTCAGCGCGCCGCCGTCGCTGCTGAGTTTGAGAACGAGCAAGCAGCGCTGAGGGAAGCAGCAAGTCCAGCATAGCCGGGAGCGCACCGAAAGCGTTGGACCGCCATCGGCGCGCTGGCAAAAGGAGCCCGGAATTCGGTGTTTTTAGCGTTGACAAAGTCTGCGTAAGCGATTGTTCGCAAACGGCCGCGAGTTTGGGCGGTATACTCCGACTTCAGTTTTGGCAGTGGCATTTGTCCGCAGTGTGGCTTCGCTTGCCGCAACGCATCATTTCTCTGGCCACGGCGAGTGCCTGGGACGCCTACAGGGGGCGTTGCTGCAAGCATCGTAGGAACGTGGCATCCGCCACGGCTCCGGGCGTTCAGTGTTGGGGGCATTTTTGCTAACAGACATAGGATTACTGGCGGCGGCGGCATTCGGTTTGACGTGGCTCCTCATCAGGGGCCTGTTGCCATTTGCTTCGCAGTTGGGTTTGCTTGACCACCCTATCGGTCGCAAGGACCACGCCGTGCCGACCCCATTGGTCGGTGGGGTGGCGATGGCATTGGGCGTAATGATCCCCGTCTGGCTGATGATGGCGGACTCCATAAAGCCGCTTCCAGCCTTCACCATCGCAGCGACTATTCTGATTGTGGTGGGCATGCTCGATGACCGCTATGACATTCGCTGGTACTGGCGCATTGGTGCGCAGACCTGTGCGGCATTGGTGATGGTTTACGTCGGCGACGTGCATGTGGAGCAGATCGGGCCCTTGTTTGGCCGCGGCCCGATGGCATTGGGGGCGTTGTCGGTCCCGTTTACCGTGTTCGCGACGGTGGGCGTCATCAACGCCGTCAACATGGCCGACGGTATCGACGGCTTGGCCGGCGCGCTGGTTGCTTCAGCTTTATTGATGATCGGCTGCGCGGCCATGTATTCAGGGAATTACGCAATGCTGCCCCTGCTCTCGGCAGTGTTTGCCGCCGTAGTTGCATTCCTTGTGTTCAACCTGCGCCGTCCGGGCTTGCCCCGTGCGTCTACCTTCATGGGCAATGCCGGCAGCGCCCTGCTTGGATTGTGCATTGCCTGGTTTTGTTTTCGTTTGACCCAGAATACGGGTCACCCGGTCAGCCCGGTGCTGGCGCCCTTTCTGATCCTGTTTCCGGTGCTCGACTGCCTGGTCCTGATCGTTCGCAGGTTGCACATGGGCCGGTCGCCATTCAGCGCTGATCGCGGTCACCTCCATCATCGGATGTTGGACGCAGGCTTCACCCACGGACAACTGGTCTGCACGCTGCTTGCAATGAGTCTGCTCGTTGGCGGAGCGGCCGCGCTTGTGCTGAAGTGGGATCTGCCTCACCCGTGGTTCGTTGCTGCCTTTTTTGCCCTGTTTGTGCTGCATTACTGGGTGACGGCTAGGCCGGCACGCTCAATGGCCTTTTTCGGAGCACTGCATGGGCGGTTGTTTGCTGGTGTGGGCACGGGCACAGGCACCCAGAAGGCTGTCGCCGGAAACCAAACAGATGTGCTTGCGACCGAGAACGAGTCACCTACATGAGTGTCGGCCTCCCGCCATTGCTTCACCCGAGCAGCGTTCAGCCCCTGACCTCGCCCACGCCCGGCGGCATGATCGATCTGCATTGCCACATGCTTCCAGGCATCGACGATGGCGCTCCCGATCTCGATGAAGCGCTCGCGATGGCCAGAGTTGCGGTCGCTGATGGCATTCGCGTCACCGCGTGTACGCCGCACATTTATCCCGGCATGTACGAAAACCACGCGGCTGGCATTCGACGTGCGATTTCCGAACTTCGCAACGCGCTACATCGAGAGGATATCCCGCTGCAGCTGGTCGAAGGCGCGGACGTGCACCTCACACCCGATCTATTGGCGGGCATCCGGGGCGGGCGCATTCCGACCCTCAACGGCTCACGCTACTTTCTGTTTGAGCCGCCGCATCATGTGGCACCTCCCCGGATTGAGAATGTCGTGTTCGATCTGGTTGCCGCTGGCTATGTTCCCATTGTCACCCACCCGGAGCGGCTGTCCTGGATCGACAACCACTACAAGGTGTTCGGAAATTTGGCCAAGGGCGGCGCATGGATGCAGCTGACCGCCGGAGCCATTACTGGCCGCTTCGGCGGTCGCGCCAAGTACTGGTCCGAGCGAATGCTTGATGAAGGCATGGTGCATATCGTCGCCACTGACGCCCATCGCGCGGACAAGCGTGCGCCCCTGCTCGCAGAGGCGCGCGACGCCGTCGCCAAGCGACTTGGCGATGCGGAAGCGGTGCAAATGACCGAGATCCGCCCAAGCGGGATACTCAGGAATGTTCAGCCTGATGCACTCAATTTACCTACTGCGCCCGCAGCGGCAAGGCGCCCGAGTTTCTGGCGTCGGTTCGTTAGCGGTTTATAATTGTCCCCTTTTTGGAGTTGTCTCATCCAGATGCGAGTCTTCCCACGTTTACTAGTGATGGTTCTGCTTTCATTTTTGCTTTCCGGCTGCCTTACCAGTTCTGGTCCGGTTCGCAGCGGTACCGCGAGGGTGGTGACGACCACCGAGAACTTGGGTCCTCCTGACACCACCACGAATACTGGTGCCTACATCGGCACGGCCGAGTATCGGATCGGCGCACAAGACATGTTGGAGATCTCGGTGTTCCAGATCGACGACCTCAACAAGACGGTGCGGGTAAACTCCAGCGGGCAGATTTCACTGCCGCTGATTGGAACCGTTTTGGCGGGCGGGTTGACCGTCAGTGAGTTGGAAGTATTGCTGGCAACCAAGCTCTCGGAAACCTACCTGCAGGATCCGCAAGTCAGTGTTTTCGTGAAGGAGTTTTCAAGCCAGCGGATCACCATCGAGGGTGCGATTGGGGGCCCGGGCGTGTACCCGCTGAAGGGTAGGACCACTTTGTTGCAGGCCATCGCGGTCGCTGGTGGCGTCTCTGATCTCGCCAACCTGCAGGGCATCGTGATTTTCAGGCAAGTCGATGGGCAAAAAATGGCGGCTGTGTTTGACCTGCAGGCCATTCGTGGCGGCAACGTGGAAGATCCAGAGGTGTTCGGTGATGATGTCATCGTCATCGATGTTTCCGGGCCCCGTTCCGCGATGCGGCGTTTCCTCGAAGCTTTCTCGGTGTTCAGCATCTTCCGCCCCTACTGACGCGCTTCTGCATTCGCCGCGCGGTGTACTTTCTGGACTGAGATTCAATGGATCAACACGACAATTCCAATCCCAGCGGCGGTGAGCCAGAGTCGCGGCTTCCGGCGCCTCGGCCGCCAGAGACCAACCAGGGGATCGCGCTAAGTCAGCAGCAGAAGCCGCTTGCTTTGCTGTTGTCCGGCCGGGACGGCGGCGAAGAGGACGGCGCACTCGATCTGATGGCCTACTGGCGGGCCATTGTCAAGCGCAAATGGCTGGTGGTGCTGCTCGTGTTGTTGGTGGGCACCTGGTCAACCATCGACACCCTGCTGACGCCAAAGATTTACCGCGCTTCAGCAACGATCGAGATTTCCTACGGGCAGACCGAGGTCGTGAACGTTGGAGAAGTCAATGCGGCTGCAACGCTGAGCGGCGCCTATTTCGAAACTCAGCAGCAGCTTATTCGCAGCCGAAGTTTGGCTCAGCGAGTGGTTTCTGACCTTGGCTTGGCAGGGAGTGGCGAGTTTCAGCGCCTTCAGCCACCTTCGTCCTGGGACCAGGTGCTCGCTTTCCTCGGTGCGGCGGCTGAAGTGGTCGAGCCCGTTGGTCAAACATCGCCGGCCTTGCCGAGGCAATCGGCTCGACGGGGACGCTGCTGATGCCAACGTTGAGCTATGATCTCGCGTACGCACCTGACCCATGTTTCGATCAACGTCGAACGCCATCGATTGTGGGTGCGTTGACCGAAGTGTTTCGTCAATGTCCAGGTGTGCGTCGTTCGCTGCAGCCAACCCATTCGGTTGCTGGTCACGGCCCTATCTTCGACGAGCTCGTCGCTGGTCACATTGACGACCGCACGCCTTGTGGTCCTCATTCGCCGTTCCATCGCATGCTGTTTCGTGACGATGCTCAGGTGCTCTTTCTCGGGTGTGGTTTGCGCCCCAATACCTGCATGCATGCCGTGGAAGAACTGCTGCCTACTCCCTATATCCTGGATCGCGAGGTGCGGTAT
>ENA-ORBV01001152-ORBV01001152.1-microbial-mat-metagenome-genome-assembly--contig:-NODE-1152-length-59772-cov-8.423570_pt1 | contig 59772 bp, 59 predicted proteins | sample MGYA00237777_ERZ505514 | MGnify/ENA primary metagenome ERZ505514 (study PRJEB26160, sample SAMN06269048) | microbial mat metagenome | isolation source: Oligotrophic lake microbial mat | place...
ACCTCTCTATTCGTCGGCAGCGTCAGATGTGTATAAGAGACAGCCCATGACTTCACGCCCTCCCGCCCGGATGACCCAGCTCGCCCTCAATCTTGCCCGCACCAACCCAGAGTTCGCGCTGCGAGTCACTGAGCGTTTGCAGGGCGATGCCCGCCGTTCCTTCATGGAGGCGATGGCTCAACCCGTGAAGCCAGCGCTGTCTGCGCGGCCCGGGCTGAAGAAATGCGCACCTGAAGCGGCAGGCAGGTCGCAAGCGATGCAGCCGATGAGCCGTGAGCTGTTTCGCTTCGCGCGTAGTGTTTCCCGGGTTGCCGGCTGAAGATTGGGCGCTACCCTCGGCGCCGCCATGATAGCCACTGGGCCCTTACAGGGCATGCGAGATTTTCTGCCGCTCGAAGTGCGGCAACGCGATTTCTTGATGACGGCGTTCAAGGCCGTCTACGAGCGCTACGGCTTTGAGCCGATCGAAACGCCTCTTTTAGAGCGCCTAGATGTCTTGCTGGGCAAAGGCGGCGACGAAAACGAGAAGCTGATCTTCAAGGCACTCAAGCGCGGAGCAGCCTTGGAGCGAGCGTTGGAAGCGAAAGAAGAATTGGCCGACGCCGGCTTGCGCTTCGATCTCACGGTGCCGTTAGCTCGCTACTATATGGAGCATCGCGCGGAGTTGCCGCGCCCCTTTCGGCGCTATCACATGGGTCCCGTATTCCGAGCCGATCGGCCCGGCCGCGGCCGCTTTCGTGAATTCTACCAGTGCGATGTGGACATTATCGGAGTGAGCGAAGTCTCCGCCGAAGTGGAAGTGCTGCTGGCGACCACGGGCGCACTCGATGCCGTCGGTTTTTCTGGATTTAGCGTGCGTCTGAATGATCGGCGCTTGCTCAAGGCGGTGCTCGGACACCTGGGGGTGGCCGAGGAACATCAGGCATCCGCCGTGGTAGCTCTGGACAAGCTGGATAAAATCGGGCTTGAGGGTGTGAGCAAGGAATTGCAGGAGCGTGGGCTTGCCGCCGATGTAGCAGAGAAACTGAAGCTGCTAGATGCGCCTGGAATTGGTGAGCTGCCGGCCGCCCAGGGTCTGGAGTTGCTAAAAACGCGTCTGGGCTTGGCGCACGAGGAGCCGGCTCTGATTGCGCTCGGCCGGATTATTTCCGAACTTTCCGAGGTGCGAGGAGAAGCTGTGGCGATATCGATCGAGCCGCTCTTAGCGCGTGGCATGGGCTACTACACAGGCCCCATTTTTGAAGTGGGAGTCGAAGGGGTGCCTTTCTCTCTCGCAGGCGGCGGACGCTACGACGGGCTCGTGGAGCGTTTCGGCAAAGAGAGCGTGCCAGCGGTTGGTTTCTCGATTGGCTTCGAACGCATCGCACTCCTGATGAGCGAACGGGGTGCGTTCCCAGCGGATCTCGCTCGTGTAGATGCGTATGTGACGGTGTTCAGCGCGGAGGATCGAGGCTATTCGCTGAAGCTCGCGGAGTCGTTGCGAAAAGCTGGTTTACGTGTGGTCACGTCGTTGCGAGCAGGCGGGTTGAAGCACCAGCTTAAAGAGGCGAGCGAGCGGGGCGCACGCTATGCGATCATTGCTGGGCCCGATGAACGAGCGCGTGGTGAAGTGCAGCTGAAGAATCTGGCGACGGGTGAGGCGAGTCAGGTGAAGGAGGGGGAGGTTGCGGGCGTGTTGGGCTTGGAATGAAGGGTGGGCCTAGGGGGGGCGATGCCGCAGCTGACCACAGGAATGAGGTCTGTTCCGCCGGACCAGGTAGCAGGCGTGGGTCCCTGGCGTACGGAAGCGTACGGAACCTTAGGGTAGACGCCCTCGATGATCGTTGCTACCGCAGCTGAGTCGACATGAACGCAATTCAACGCTCGAAACGCTCACCTATCCATCTTTGCTTGGCGTACCTGTCCGTAGTTCTGATCCCCTTTCCGCTTGCAGCTGGGTGCGACTCGGGGTTCACGGATTGCGCTACGACTTACACGTGTCCAGCACCGCGGAGCGCTGGCGGTAGCGCTGGAACTTTTGGAAGCGCTAACGCAGGTAGTCCAGGCATGTCGAGCTCAACCGGCGGAGCCAACTCAAGCGGGGGTGCAGGTTTCGGAAGTGGCGGATGGGTTGTCGTTGGTGGATCCTCGACGGGTGGAGCTGCGAATCCTGGCGGAGGCGGTGATCTGTTGGGAGCGGGCGCACCCTCAGTCGGAGGTTTCGCGGGCGCCGGTGGGGTGCCAACGCAGGGTTCACCGGCGTGGGCGGTGATTGGTCAGGCTTGCGACCGTGTGGACGCGTACGCCTGTGAAGTTTCTTTTACGAAGAGCCGGCTGAAGTGCACTCAAGGCTCATGGGTGTATGTGGGGGAGTGTCCTAACGGAAGCAATTGCGATTCGTCGCCGGCTAACGCTGGCACGTGTGCTCAGGAGGTCCCAGGGTGCGAGGGAAAGTGGGAAGGGGCTTTGGTCTGCGATCTCCAGCAAAATGTGGCCGCTTGCGGGCCAGATCTGGTCACTACAACGCCTGTGCGGACGTGTGCGAGCGGGTCCTGTAGCGGCGGGGCCTGCACGGGCACTTGCACACCTAGTGCGAGGCAGTGCGTTGCGAACGGCACGCAAACCTGTGATCAAGGCGGTAACTGGGGGGCAGCCAGCGCGTGCACCAATCAAGCGTGCGTGATGGGCGCATGCACAGGCTCGTGTGTCCCCGGTTCCAAGCGGTGCTCTTTGGGTGGGCGACAGAGCTGCAACGCCCAAGGCGTATGGGTTTCCATGCCGTGCCAAGACATAGTTCCAAACTGTTTTGAAGGCGTAAACCGAACGTCGTGCGTTGCTCCTCCGAGTTGCCAGGGGCTAACCGTTTCATGCCCGGGTAGCGGCAGTAACAATTGCTGCAGCAGTCTGGTCGTCCCAGCTGGGAGGTTCTTCCAGGGCCCCAACGCCGCGAATGTGAGTGCGTTTCGCCTCGACAAATTTGAGGTCACGGTCGCTCGCTTCCGACATTTCATTGCCGCCTACTCGCAGACCATGATCCCTGAGGGTGCAGGCAAGAACCCTAACAACCAGGCAGATGCCGGTTGGCAGCTCGCGTGGAACGCAAGCCTACCTATCAACTCCACAGCCCTGTCCACCGCTGTGAGTTGCTCAGGCCAAGGAGTTCTGGCAACCGGGGTGCCGGGGGAAGACGCTCCAATGAATTGCGTCAACTGGTACGAAGCCGAAGCGTTTTGTATGTGGGACGGCGGGAGGCTACCGACCCAAGCAGAGTGGGGATTTGCGGCGACGGCCGATGAAGTGCGACGCTTCCCATGGGGCGACACTGTACCAGCCGCTAACGCGGAGCTTGCGGCGCACAAATGCTACTTCGCGGGCGGTCCAGAGTGTAGTAACCTTGATATTGCGCCTGTGGGGTCCATTCCAGCTGGCAATGGGAAGTGGGGCCAATCCGACTTGGCAGGCAACATGGGGGAATGGATCCAAGACTGGTTCGCTCCACCCCAACCGTGTGATGACTGCGCTAGCTTCACCCCCTCGGCGGGACGAGTTGTGCGGGGAGGCGACTACTTTTCTGGCCCCGAATATTTGGAAAACGGTGTTGTCTCCTACGCGCCGCCTGCTGCCCGCGGTGAAAATGTCGGGTTCAGGTGCGCTCGCGCTCGGTAGGCCCAAAAGTAACGCGATGCCGATGGGCAACCCGAGTCCTCCAAGCGTGAGCCCGTTCCCAGCAGTCACTACGGAATGCGACGACGCGAACTCCACCGAAGACGACGGCTGTCGTAGAGACTGCCAGTTCACGTGCGAAACCACCGAGGAATGTGACGACGGAAATTTCTGTGATGGCACGGAGATTTGTCTTCCTGCAACACACACTTGCGCCACGGGAGTTGTGCCGGCTAACGGCACTATCTGTGACGCCGACATGACCAAGGAATGTCGCCAAAGCACGTGCGTCAATATCGGCTGTGGGAACGGAGCCGTGCAGTCCGACAAGGGCGAGGAGTGTGATGACGGAAATGTGACGGCCGGTGACGGCTGTGAAATTGACTGCAAGTGGACGTGTGAGTCCGATGCCGAGTGCAGCGATGCCAACGCCTGCAACGGAAGCGAAACCTGTGACCTTGCCACGCATCTCTGCAAATCGGGAACTGCCGTGGTGGTCCCGGATGATGGGAGTCCGTGCACCGACAACCTCTGTAATTCAGCCGACGGGCAGCCCTTGTACAAGCTGAAAGACGCCGACAGCGACGACGAAGCCTCAACGGCGCTCGGCACCTGCGGCACTGATTGCAACGATGCCGACAGCACGATCTTCTCAGGGAACCAAGAAATCTGTGGTGATGGAAAGGACAACGACTGCAAGCCAGCAACCGGCGATATGGACGCTGCTACTCGTTACTATTTAGATTGTGACGGGGACGGATTCGCGACGGATCCAGCGAACTACGTGAGTTCCTGCGGCGCGCCCCCGCCACCCAAGGCCGGTCTGTGCTTGTCGGGCTTTGCCAACGTTTGGACCACCACCCCTCCCGAACCGAGCGGTCCCAGAAACTGGGACTGTAGCGATGAAGATGTCCGCGCCAATCCCCTCCAGACCCAGTATTTCCCTGATTCCTATCTCTCCCCCGTTAGCGGAAAGCCAAGTTGGGATTACGACTGCGATAGGAGCGAATCGCGGTACTACACCTTAGGCCGTGTTGACGCGTACGGAGTTTGCAATAACTCCTGTTCCCCTCAGGGTTTTGCGGACGCGGCCGTACCAGAGTGCGGCCAGCAGAGCCTTTATAGCTATTGTAGGGCGCCGCCTATTATCTACCAGCCCCCCGTCATACGGGCGCAGGGCGTGATTGGACTGATTTTTCAACTCTGCGACACTAACGCGACCTATCGCTACAGGGAGAAATACCGCTCCCAGACGTGCCGCTGAGGTGCCGGGGGGACACGGATAAGGAACGTCCCTGTTGAGCCCCTCTCCCCGCTGCTTGCCTGCCCTTAGCGCAACGGCAACTTAACAACCTTCGCCCCACGGGGCGGAGGTTCAATCGGTGGCAGCGAGAGCACCATGCGTTCCAAGCGCGGCAGCGCACGCACGAGCGCCCCCTCGGCGTGCAGCTCCGAGAACGAATGGTCAAACACCAAGACCACCCGATAAATCGAGGCGAAAGCCCGAGCCAAGCAGCCATAATTGGGTTGGCGTTCGACGTAGCGGACGTTGTTGTTGTCCGTTTTGATGTGGCGGCTTGTTTCGGTGAGCGCGCGCGCGATCAATAGATCGGTGCGCCAGGGGTAGCGTTCGGGCTCCGAGTGGCGGCGGCGGAGGCGTTCCACCACTGCTCGGAGGTCGGCCTGTTCGCGGGCTGAGAAGGTGCGAAGCAGCGTATTGAGGTCGGATTCCTCAAGGCTCAAGGTATCCCAGAGATCGTGGCCGCGCGCGGCAAGGATGGCGAAGGCGCGACCCGTTTCAAAATAGTCTTCGAGCTCATCCAGCTGCTCGCGCGGTAGGGACGCTCCCCAGATGATCGGGGATTGTTCGTCGACGACGAACGCTGCACGGGCGTGGCTCTGACCCGCCAGCGCGGCCAGGGTTTCATCAACGCGGAGGGTTGGATTCTCCACAGACAGCGGACGAATACTTGGCGATTCGGGAGCATCGCCGAAGGAGTTTGCATAGACCTTCAAGCGTTCGACCAGGGTATCTCGGGCTTTGGGCGGTTCGTTGAAAACAACGACCAAGCGCCAGCCGTCGCTGATCTCCAGGCAGAGCGTGCGGGCATCTTCGGGCTTTTTAGTACCGAATTCTAAGCGCGCTTCATGGGCGCCGAGGTCACGTTCGATGACTTCAAGAAGCTTTACGAGCGTCGGATTCTTCACGCGTGGAGCCTAGCTGAGAGAGATAGTGACGTTGAGCAGCTTGGCGTTCTCGCGGGCGTGAGCGCTGGCTGGTGAATAAGAATCTGGAACACGTGACGGGCTGACATCGAAGATAGGCTTCGGCGGAGCATCACTGATACATAGAATAATATCGAGCGCATCGACCAATTCTTGCATCGACGCAAAGCGATTCTCAGGGTGCTTGCACAGCGCTCGCAGGATAATCGCTTCAATCCGTGGGTCGAGATCTTCGTTGAGCCAGCTGGGCGGAGGTGCTGGCGAAACCAGCTGGTGGCGGAGAAGCTCCACGCCGAGCTCAAGATCCCAGGGCAAATGCCCGGTGAACATGCGGAACATCACGATGCCTAGCGCGTACACGTCCGAACGAGCATCCACGTGATCGCCGAGCACCTGTTCGGGCGACATGTATTGACCTGTGCCGAGCACTACGTTTTCTTCACCGCCGGTGTCGCACTTGGCCAGCCCGAAATCTAGGATTTTTGCAGCGGTAGGCTCACCGATCGGCCCGACCAAGAAAATATTGTCGGGCTTCACGTCGCGGTGAACAATCCCAGCTTGATGCACGGCGTGGAGGCCGGATGCTAGGTGCCGACTCATCAGGACTGCCGTCTCGGCGGGCAAAAGCTCTCCGCGCCGCAATAAGTGTCCAAGTGTTTCCCCGCGCAAGACTTCCATAATGGAGTAGGGCCGATAGGCTTCGGGTTCGTCGACTTCCAAGATCTGCACGACATTGGGATGGCAGATCTTCATGGCTGCCTGGGCGCCGATCAAAAATCGGCTACGCAAGTCGGGAGTTGTTGCTGCCTTCTCGTCGAGGACTTTGGCAACTACCTTGAACCCAGTGACCAGATCCCGAGCCAGATAGACATCCGCGGTGGCCCCGCGATCCAGATGGTGGATAACCTCGTAGCGCCCACCCAAAACCACTTTGCTCACCTCGATCGAAACGCGCTCCGGAAAAAGCAGCACTCGACTGTCGCTGTCGTCCTCGGCGCCAAGGGCGCGCACTCTGGAATCGAGCTCGTCTGGCTGGTCCGACGTTGGGCTGGCGTTTGCTGGGCTGGCCGACATGGGAGCTCCATCAAATAACATTGATTGACTGCCCAGAGCCAACTTTGCGCCGTGACTGAATGAAACATCTGCTCCCACAGCCGAAAATGGCTATATTTTCGCGTATGCCCAGGTGCCGGGGGAATAATATTCGCGTGCCAAAGGAAAACGCACCTCGAATGCACCTCGAGAGGGCTCTCCGGTGAGAGCATGGCGGCGACGATTCGCCAGGTAGGCGCCTTTCCCTTGACAGTTCACCTTATAGGTGTACTTTGATGACTCGATGATCCATCAAAATCAATCTCATGATTTGGATCGCAGCGGTGGAGTGGGAAGGCTTGGAAGAGGTGCGCAAGGCGCCTGGATATCACGATGAGCCACTGAAGGGCCCCCGATTTGGGGCAACGTTCGATTCGGCTGAGTCGCGGCTATCGGGCGATCTACAAAATCAGGCGGGACATCATTGAGTTCGTGTCCGTCGAGGAAGTCAGCAAGCATGATTACTAGGAGGCAGTATGCGTAAGGCAAAGGCATTGAAGAGCGAGGCCATGAAACTCATGGAGCAACTGTCGGGTGGTCCATTGACTTTGGGTTTAGCTCTGGAATCGCTGCGCAAGGGTGAAAGCCTCTCGCAAGAGGCTTGCGCAAAGCGGCTCAGGATTTCAAAATCCCACCTGTGTGATGTTGAAAAGGGTCGCAAGCTCGTAAGCCCCGAGCGAGCCGCCAAGTGGGCTCGATTACTGGGTTACCCGGAGTCCGTGTTGGTGCGGTTGGCGCTCCAGGCCGAATTGGACGCCGCGGGGCTCAAGTACACTGTTGTGATCGCAGCGGCGTAGCCGTTTCGGTGCCGTCCGGTCAGGTGACGACTGTGATGGTGAGGCCCTAAGGTGCCCCAGAATATTCGCGTACCCAAGGAAATTCGAATTTTGCGGAGTCGTTCGGAAGGGGGCAGACCTTCGGGGCGATTTTAACAACGGAGCGCAAGGTGACACTCTCCGGCTCAGGATGAGCCCATTATTCAAAGGTTTGGTTAGCCACGCACTGATGGCGGTTGTCGGCGGTGGGGTCGGTGGCATCGCCGTTTGGTCTGTAGCTTCCCACGGGGGTGCACCCAAGATCTCGCGCGAGCTTTCAGCGGCGCGGAGTGAGGGCGACGCTTCGGCAGGTTCGCGTGCTTCGGCGAATGTCGTGAGCGACGGGAGATCAGGGCGCCGTCTGGAAGAACGCTTGGCCACACTGGAGCGGCAGACTCGGTCGCAAGCGGCGATCGCTCATTACGTCCAAAATATGGACCCGGACGCGGGCGCGAATGACCCAACTCTGCAAGCGCTGGTGGCCGCGAACAATCCGGTACTTGAAACAGCCGTACGTGGAGTGATGGAGCGTGTGGCTACTGAGCGCAAGGAACAACGCGAGACCGAGGCAAAGAATCGCCAAATGGAGCGAGCCACGAACGCGTCAAACCTACTGGAAGATAAGCTGAAGCTGGATGGAAATCAGAAGGCTCAGGTTGAACAAGCCTTCTTGACGGCGATGGAATCACTCCGAAAACTGCGGGAAAGCGGCCAGGAGGGCGGGCCCGCGCCGGGAGCCGAGCGTATCGATTGGCGACAAGAGATGACGAACGTTCGTCAGACTCTCGATAAAGAAATCTCGGGCGCTTTGAGCGAGGCGCAGCGCAAGTCCTACGGTGAACTCAAGCAGAAGGATGAGGAGGTGCGCGAGCTATCGCGGATGTTCGGCGGTGGCCGAGGAGGTGGCCGCCCTGACCGCGGCCGAGATGGGGGTCCGCCGCCAGGCGGCCCGGGAGCAGGCGTGCCCTGAGTTAGCTTGCGACGACGCTTGGGGCAGCGGCGTCGTCTGGCTTCGGCTCGCGCGCAAGCGCCACCAGAAATGCGGTGACGCCAGCGAATAAGAGGACGCTCGCAAAGTAGAAGTGAAGATCGAGATCCGCTTCCAACGTGGTGAAGTATTGAGCGGCGCAAATCCCGAGCACGCTGACCCAGATCGTGGCGTCTGCCGCTGAGAGCCGGGATTCTGTTTCGCCTGTTTCGCCTGTTTCGCCGGGCCGTTCCACGGCCACCAGCGGGAGCAGGAAGATGAAGTGAACGTAGTAATTGGCCGGGTAGAACAGCACCGGGATCAGGATCAGCGCTAACATGGCGCATTGCTCAAGCGAGCGGCGCCGGCCGATCCAAAAGATGAGCCCTGCGTACAGCGCCACCGCTGAGAGATAGAGCGGGAGCCTCTGCGCGAGCGTGCTGGCCTGCATGTATTCGGAACCTGCAATCACAGCTTTCAAGCTCACGTGATTGACGTGCGGATCTTTGCTCAAAAGGTGCACTTTGTGCAGCCATTCTGGCCATGCCGCAGGCCCAAACAAAACAGAAGTGAAGCCGACCCAAACGGCCACGCAGAGGGCGGCGCTGAGCAACACTTGAAGGATCGGTGCCTGCTCTTTTAGCAAGGTCTTCCAGCCAAACAGGCGGCCATCACGCCGATAATTGTCGTAGGCCCACCACAACGTCGGGATCATCGCGCCCATCAAGGCGGTCATCGGGAAGGCACGGATGAGGCTTGCCATCGCCAGGAAGACGCCGCCGGTCTTGTAGCGCTTCGTCTTCAACGCACACGCACCGAAGGCCAAGTAGGCCATCCAATCGTGGCGCAGCGTGGCCCCGACCCAGTTCGTCCCGAACATGTAGTAATCATTCGCGCCAAAAATCACCATGCTGACCAGTGCAGTGCGCCAGCCAAAGGTGCGCCCGATGAAAAAGAAAGCCAGCGCCAGCAACACCGGATCCAAGAGTGCACCGACCCCCAGCGAGATATCATTGGCGGTGGTACCTGCGAACATCACATACGCAATCGACAGCCACACCGGCGTCGCGTTTCCGCCGTGATCCTTCATGCTTCCCAGGTAATCGCCCGTACCCATGGTTTGACGGAAGTAGCGCATGTCGATCTTGAACGCTTCCCAACGCTCGGGGGAAAAGCGCGCTTTGATGCCTTGGATTTGAGCACGCTGCTCTGACACACGCGCCATCTGGTGGTCGCTGAGATCGCGATACTCAACAGATGCCAATTGATCGAGTGTCACGCCCGGCTGATCTTCGACGTACGCGAGCACGCTTGCTAGATAGACGCCATCGAAGCGGAGCTCCTGGAAGTATTTGGCGACCGGGTAATAGACCCGCATATCGAACGGGTGGATGAACGAAGGAGTATTGGCTTGATGATTGTGAAACTGGGCGCGACCGAGATTGGCAAATGACAAAAGCGCGAGCGCTGCGGCAACACTCAGCGTTCCGTAGATGGCAACAGGATGTGCTCGATAGCGCCCTTTCGCCCACAGCTCACGCAGCACCACGAAGCCGGCAACCGCGGCGGACATTCCGCGAATCAGCGCCACTTGTCGGGCTTCGACAGGCCAATTGTTCATCAGCGTTTGATACAGATCCCAGCCCAAGGCGAGTGGCACTAGGCCGGCCACGCCAAGCCAAACGAGCGGAGTTCCTCGCGACACGATCAGCACGAACGCCATGAGCCCCAAGCCCAGCAACAGTATTTTGCTGCGAATACCGATGTCGGGGCGGACGCCCGAACGCAGGTTCGGGCGCGGCGGGAATGTCGCCGGCGTCTTTTCAAAGGCTTGAAGCTCGGTGAGTGAATAGGCTCCGTCGCCACCGGCGGCGGCAACGCGCAGATAACGCCCTTTTGCCGCAAGCGCACTTTTTGAGCGCGTCTGAAGGCCCGCTCTGCCGATCGCGGGAGCGTCCCAGAGCGGTGAAAATGCGCGATTATCCTCGGAAATCGTGAGGCGATAAATGTCGTTGTTGTCGCCCTGCAGGTACACCGAATCAATGCTGACCACGCGACCCAGGTCGAACGTGGCGTAGGCTGCGGGGCCGTTGAGGATCGCAGAAAGGTCGGTGTTCCAGAAATCGCCATCCTTGGCCGCAACGTTATCGGTCAGCCTGGTTTCGGAACGCACGCCTTCCCTCGAAATCGGCGTCTTACCATTCAGCAAGTTTTCAGAATTGCCTCCCAAGGAGCCCAACCCGGAACCAGAATTGCAGCCGATGAGGAGGAGAGCGCTAGCGAGAGCGGCTCTCAACACGAGCTGAAGCCAGAGGTGTGCGCGTGAATGAACTGCCGGGTTGGCCATAGGTGGCGCGGACTCTAGATCGACTTTCTGGGGTCCCGAAGCGGTCTCGGTCTCTCTCGGAAAACGCCCAAGAAAGGGCCCTTTGCTCCAGCGGCTCGACGTTCGTCAGGCTTTGCGCGTGTGGATCGAACCCTCGGGAGGTCTTCAGCCCGACTCTAAGCGACGCGACGCCTCACGGACACTGCAGGCGCGTCATCACGAGTTGAGTATTTGCAGGATTGAAGCCAACGCTCACAGGGCCACCGGGACCGTAGAGCAAGGCCGTTTGATTCGCGTAACTGGAGAGCGAGGGACCTTCGGTGGCGCTGCTAGCCAAGAGGCCTTGCTGCGAGTAACGCCGAATGCCGGCTTCCGTCCCCACGGCGAACGCCGGTGTGCTGCCCGGGCGCATCGCAAAGAAGAGCGCATTCTGCCCGGTGAGGGGGAAACTCTGCGCGGACTCGGTGACGCCGGCCAGCGACAAGGTCGCGAACTGTGCCGTGAAGACAGCGGTGCGCGTCATGCTGACGAGCTTTCCGTTGGTGTGCTCTAAGAAGACTTCGCGCTTGAGCGTCGATGTGCACTCGGCCGCTGGGACCGTATGGGCCGCCACGGCGACGCTGCCCGACTTCGTGATTCTGGCGTGGCTCAAGCGCTTCTGACTGTCCGTACACCAGACGGCATGCACATCAACGCCGTCGAAAGCGAGCGCGGGCGTTGCGATGTCCGTGCCGAGCGCAATGTCCCACACTGCAACGGTAGGGTTAGTGGCTGCAATTTTCGCCATGCGGAGCGGGCCCGGGTTGTTGGGGCTTGGCCGGTAGCCGAGGTACAGATCCGTTCCGTCGCTCGTGAGGCCACCCGTGTAATAGTAAGGGCTCGGGGCTGGCAGGCCCGAGACCTGGAAGACGCTCAGGTTGGGGGCGGTGCTCGCGGTGCCGCCGCTAGCGCGCGCGAGATACACTTGGGCCAAGTTGGTGGACGTTAAGGCAAACCAGATATCGGCGCCCACCTTCACGCCAGCACCAGGGCTACCCGGGTAACCACCGCTCAGGGCTAACGCATTCCCCTCGTCCGCAAGCGGAGCGAGGAGAGCGGCCGTTGCCAGGTCGAATTTGCCCACCCGGAGCTTGGAGGCCCCGAGCGCTTCGTCCGTCCAGGCAACCCAAACCACGCTGCCATCCAAAACGCTCGCAACACCCGTGGTATTGTAGGTGCCCGCCAACACTACGGAGGTCACTCCCGGCACGTACTTGTGTCCCTCATCGACGCGGCCGTCGCAGGAATCATCAATATCATTGCAGGCGTCGGCGACGATACAGCTGCTCCAGGCGCAACCACTCGAACACGTGCGACTGCCGGAGAGGGTCATATTGCAGGCTTGAACCATGCAGGCCTCGGACGTGTCCTTGCGGCACTGAATTCCATTCGGCACGACGTCGGCGGTGCCGTCACAATCGTTGTCGATGCCGTCGCAGACTTCGGATGCGGGCGCGCATTGGATATGGCAAGCTGCGTCGCAAGAGGGGATGCCGGGTTGAGCGCAGTTGTTTTTGCTGATGGTGCACGAGGCGGGACTTGTGCCTTGGATGCACGTCATCCCTGCGCCGTCGTCACGGGTGCCGTTGCAATCGTCGTCTTGGCCGTTACAGAGTTCAGTACCCGCAGCGCACGTTCCCCATTTGCACTCGTTTCCGACGACAATACAGCTCTTGCTGCCTGCCATGATGGGACAGCTCCCGCCGGGGCTGCAGGCCGCCGTGGTGCCTAAGATGCAATCGAACCCGGGAGCATTGTCCTTCGTGCCGTCGCAGTTGTTGTCCTTGCCGTCGCACACTTCGCTCGACTCACCCCCGATACAGGCGCGCCAGGTGAAACCGGATGGGCCCTGCTCACAAAGCTGCGTTCCCGTCGGGCCATCTACGCAGAGCGTACAGGGACGCGTCCATCCGGCGCCGGGACACACCTCCTGCGCCGCGCCTCCGCTACCACCCATGTTCGCCCCGCCAACATTCGTGCCGCCGCTGCCCCCAGAAAGCAGATTGGCACCGCCCATGCCTGAATTTGCAGCGCCGCCCAGTGACATGTTTCCCGCGCCCGAAGCGCCAGCGTTTCCAGCCATCGGGTTTTCGCAGCGCCCTTGCAGGTTGCAGCGGTAGCCGGGCGAGCAGTCTTTGTCCTTCAGGCATTCGCTTGCGCAGAGCCCATTGCGGCACACAAAATCGCCTGGGCACTCAGAGTTGTACGAACAAGGCTGACCTGAAGTACCGTTCACCACGCTAGGGCTCGACGGCAGCGAACCGCTCACCAGTTCGGTGCGCTCAGCGCAGGTTCCTTGCGTGCAAACCTGCTCGGCCAGGCAATCGCGCGATTCAGCGCACTGATCGCGGCACTTGCCATCGACGCCGCAGAGCTGGGTGCCTGCGCATTGACTGTGATAGGTGCACTCGATTTCATCCGCGAGCTGACAGACGTTGAAAGGCTTGTCGCTCGCCACGCAGCGTTGGGGAGCTGTGCAGTCCCGGGATGACTCGCAGGCCGTGTGGCAACGCCGAAAGGCGCAGGCGAGCGGGGGCGAGCAGTCACTATTGATGAAGCAGCCCTCGGAGAGTTGTGCCTTCAGCACGGCTTCCTTGTCGGAGTTCCCGCAGGCGCCGATGCCCACGCCCATCGCCAAGGCCCACGCGGCAAGGCGAACAGCTTGTTTACGCGCGAAGTGGGCGAGAGGTCGATGATTTCCCATAGTGCCTGCCACGTTTGGCTAAAGTCTGCGGCTGCGTCAAGCTGTCCTTTGGTTACAAGCTTCATCAGCTCAGCACGCACGCCCTACGGCTCTGCGCTTACAAGGCCCAAACATGAAATTATTTAGATCGCCCGTGCCTCCCAGGATGCTGTTTGTGTTTGGCTTTATGGCTGGATGTGGAAGAGGGAACTCTCCAGGCCCCGTTGAAGATTCGGCTGCCGTAACCGGTTCTATTGAGGTGGCGCTGTCGAGCGTGCCTGCCGATGTGGCGTGCGTCCGAATCTCCGTGAGTGGGAGTCGTGAGGCCAGCCAATGGGTCCAGGGCGCTCCAGGCAAGGCGGCCACGTTCAACATGGGTCGCCTGCCCTTGGGCCTGGCTCAGGTCGGCGCGCAGGCTTTTAGTGAAACCTGCAGCAGCGTGGCAAGCGACAGTGTCCCGGCGTGGGTCACGCAAAGCCCCGTCAGTGTCCGCATCGATGCCAAGAACGTCGTTCAGGTTCTACTCAAGCTGATTCGCAACGGTAGGCTCTCGGTCGGCCTCGACTCCGAGGCTTCGCCATGGGTGACGCGCTCGAGCGCGCCCATCAATGTCGCAATATTCGGAGATTTGCCGTACGGGGCGAGCCAAATCGCAGACTATCCGAACTTTCTCGCGAGCGTGAACGCCGATCCTTCACTGACTGTCGCGGTCCACCTGGGCGATATTAAGAATGGTGGCAGCCGCTGTGACACAGCTTACTTCCAGTTCGTGCTCGACGGACTCAATACGCTCAACGCGTCGGTCTTCTATACGCCGGGCGACAACGAATGGACGGACTGCCACCGCGCCAGCAATGGCGCCTACGATCCCATGGAGCGCCTGAGCGTGCTCCGCCGCATGTATTACCCAACTCCCGGTCTCTCCTTGGGGGTCGCCCAACGCCAAGTATTGAGTCAAGCGACCTTCCCAGGCTTCGAAACCTATGTTGAAAACCAGCTCTGGGTGGATGCCGGCACCGTCTTCGCACTCGTGCACGTGGTTGGCAGTAACAACAATTTGCTTCCCTGGTTCGGCGACGACAAGACGGGGGCCAAGCGGGACGACCCCGCACGGCGAACGGCCGAAGTGGCCGCGCGTGAGGCCGCTAACCAGGCTTGGCTCGACCACGTGTTTAGCGTGGCTCAAGAGGAAGACGTGCAGACGGTCGTCATCATGATGCAAGCTGATATGTGGGAGGGAGCGGCCACGGATGGCTTCAGCGCGACGATTCAGAAGATCGCTGCGAAAACCCTCGATTTTGGCAAGCCTGTGCTGTTGCTCCAAGGCGATTCGCACCTCTTCAACGTGGACAATCCCCTTGCCACGGGGGACCTCGCGCACGGGGTCAGCACGCCAGTTCCAAACCTCACGCGCGTCGTCGTCCAGGGTTCGAACATTTTCCCGCGCTCCGAGTACCTACGCCTTCACGTGGATCCAAAGGCAACGCCTCCGTTCAGCTGGACTCGCGTTCCCCACTGACGTTCGTCAGGCTTTGCGTGCGTGGATCGAACCTTCCGTGGCCCGAAACAGCGTACCGCTACCTGTGACGCTGAGCGTGCCGGTGTTCGCTGACACGACAGCGCTTTCGCCTTGCGTGAGTGCCACGCTGCAGCCTTCGGAGGCAAGGAGCAGCGCGCCCTCCGTGCAGAGCCAGATCTCAGCCGTTTTCACAACGCCACTCCAGGATTCTTGATGGAGCCTCAAGCGAGAAAGTTGGAATTCCCGCGCTTCGGTAACATAGATTTCTTCAACACTGCCCGCTTGCACGCCGCAGAGAGGCGCGACATCGAGGGGCGAGAAATCCAGGATCCGGAGCAGCTCAGCGCTGTGCACCGCTTTGGGCGTGAGCCCGCCCCGCAACACATTGTCCGAGTTAGCCATCAATTCGATTCCGGCGCCACCGAGGTAGGCGTGGAGATTGCCTGCCGGCAGATAGATCGCTTCGCCAGGCTCAAGCTCAATCAGATTGAGCAAAAATTGACTGACCACACCGATATCACCGGGATAAAGCTCGTTCAAGCGCAGACACCACGCGAAACTCTTCTCAAACTCGGAACTTTTCCCGACGAGCGCTCGGCAGCGTGCGACCGTCTCGCTCACGATGCGCAGACGAGTGGGTTCGTCTGCTTCAAGCAGCGTGCCGAAGAACTCGCGCAAGCCTAAACTTGAAGGGTCCTGGGTGAAACGCACAAGCGCAGGTTTTAACGTTGGCACGTCCAACTGAGCCAACACAGCCAGGGAGCGCTCGATCTTCTGAAAGCCCGAGAGCGCCTCGAACCTTGTGAGTGCGCACAAGATCTCGGGTTTGTGGGTGGCGTCTTGATAGCGTCGGCGGCGGTCGCTCTTGGGAATACCGAGTGCTTCGTCTTCTTCAAATCCCCGGCGTGCCTGCTCTTGGTTGGGGTGAGCTTGCAACGAGAGTGGAGATCCCGCGGCCAAGACTTTGAGCAAGAAGGGGAGTTGTTGGTGAAATTCAGCAGCGCTGGCTCCCAGCCATGCCGAAGGTTCCTCAGCAATCAACGTATCGAGAGCCTGTGTGTGGTCCGGGAAGATAGCTTGTGACGGCGCATTGGGGTGCGCCCCCAACCACATTTCAGCTTCTGGCTGGCTCGTTGGGAAGGGCCGCTGTTGGAGCTGTGCGATCACAGAATGCGAGCCCCAGGCGTAGGGCTGGATTTGGTTTCTGAGCGGCAGGATCGGCATCAAGTCACACGTTCCAAGAGCCTCGGACAAGAAGCCCGGTGTCTCAATATCATCGAATGGGGCAGACCAAGAAATTTGGCGTGTGGGCGGCCTTGTGGCTCGGCTCCGCGGGACTAAGCTCAAGCCGATCAATGCTTAAGCTTATTTTGATTTTTGGCGTCCTGGGCCTAAGTTCGTGTGGCGGGACGACTCCAGATCCAGTTCCAACCTGCCCCGTGAGTCGCCCGACGTTCCGATTGACTGTCATGGATTCGCAGGGTCCGCTTCTGCTCGACGGCACTCTCCGGATCCAACACGGCGCCGGCTGCGAGCTTTACTCGCTCATGGATGGAAGTGTGTCTCCGTGTACCGCAGGCGAGAGAGTTGGCGTGCTGTTCTGCAAGGCGACAGGCAGTGAAGGTCAGCTCGTGGGTAACGCAGGAGGTGCAGGAGGTGCCGGAGGTGCGGGAGGCACAGAAGCCCGTACGATTGCGGCGTTGAATTGCGAGGTCTATACGGATGGAGCAGCTACCGCATCGTTTTGGAGCGGTGCAGAAGAGTTGTCGACAACGGATCTTACTCCCGAGCGCGACGCCTGCGGAACCATGACCGTAGACTTCACGATGGATCTCGCTCAGAAGTCGCCGTTGTGAACGGGAACCACGGCTAGAACTTTGACCTCACAAGCGGTTGTCGGATCGTCAACCCAAGGCTCTCATCAACCACTGTGTCTTCTCTGCCTGATATGAAAAAGCTGCGTCAGGTGGGAGTTCGCCGCGCCCCCGACCCACTTGGTGCAAGCTCCGTTCGTTTGGATACGAAAGCTCAGGTTCAAGCTTGGCGTGATGCCTTGAACACGCCGTTTGTTCCGCGCGGAGTCTACTGATTTGCGAGCCACGAGGAGGCCGATCAGTGGCTATGGCAGATGATCACGCGCCCGAAGAAGCCCTAGAATCTCGCGAGCCCGCACTTGAGGATTTGGTGGAGCTCTGCCGCCACCTCAATCAAGCGGGTGCCCGCTATTTGATTATCGGCGGCTTTGCAATGCGCGCCGCAGGTTACGATCGGCGAAACTGACTCCTGGTGAGGTTGAAGAGCAACGTCGAGATCCGAAACATCAACGGCGTGGCGGTCCCTTTTGCTTCAGCCGAACTGCTCTGGAAAATGAAGGGAGGATCACTCCGCGATAAGGATCAAGGGGACACTCGCTTTCTGCGACAGCTGTGCCAGCAGTGATTCAAGGCCACACGTGCCAGAGTGGCCCACCTCGCTGCCTCGACGCTCATCGGGTACGCGGTGGCAGTGAAGACGAAAGCGACGAGTGATGCCGGTAGTAGTTGGTACTGGTATGAGCGCATCGGGATGGACACGGCGGCGGACGGGCTCCGAAGCTCCGGCGTTCCGAAGGACGTCTGCGTCGGGTGTCGCGTTGGCGCCGGCACCGATGCTGGGCACGCTGTCATGGGTTCTTCGGACTATATCTACCTGCAGGCTGGGCCCCTGTAACCAAACTCTCGGTCTGGCGTAAGCTCGGGTCATGAGCATGCGGTACGCGTTGATTTTCCCGTTGGCGTTGGGTCTTTCGGGCTGCGGCGACGATCAGCAGCCCAAGCGCGCCGCACAGCTGCTGCGCCAGATCCGTGAGGAAGGCTACAGTTCGTGGCAGCGTGCTCCGGGCTATCCGACCCGCCAACCCGCCAACTCGCCGCATTCCGATTCAGTGGACATCTACGTGAATGCTGTGGTGGCGGAGGCACTTGCTGGCCCTCCCATCACCAGCTGGCCTGAGGGCTCCATCATTGTCAAAGATGGTTTCAGCGGGGGCGACTTGGAGCTGGTTGCGGTGATGCAAAAAGTGGACGGCGAATGGTTCTGGGCAGAGTACTTCGGTGGCGAAGCGGACTATTCCGGCAAGCCCGACGTCTGTGTCGACTGTCATCGGCGTTCGGAGAGTGACTTTGTGAGAGCGTTCTCGCTGCCCCGATAGCGCAAACCGAGAGGTTCGCCGCCTCAGACCCACAACCGATCCAAAGGAATGCCGATGGCCTCGAACGGCGGCAGCTGCGCGTGGTGTTCGTCGGTGAACACCGCTTCGACCACCCATTTCTCGCCCCCCAAGCGCCGCACCTCGATCAGCTTATTGCCTGTATCGACCATCCACAGCCAAGGGACACCAATGCTGGCGTAGAACGCCGCTTTGGTCCGCTGGTCGTAACGCGCGTTGCCCGACGACAGGACTTCGCAGACCCAATCGGGCCGGCTCCGAAACGGCTCCCCTTCGGGTGGCAGCTGAGGCAGATTTTCTCGTCTCCATCCCGCCAAATCGGGCGACACCTCCGGCGCCCGCGGGAGCTCAATGCCGGGCTCCGGTACAATCCACCAACCCCCAGGCCCATCCTCGTCATAGTCGAAGCTACCACCCAAAAAGCGACCCAAGAATCCGATCCCTCGAGCATGTCGAGGCCGGGGGCGCGATTGCACGTAGAGCTCACCGTCGATGATCTCCCCCTTCAAATGCTTCGGAAGCGCTTCGAGGCGAGCCCAAAGCTCTTCGGCGCTGGCTTCGGAATATTGCGTCACCACAGAAGCAGAGCTTAGCACGGAGGCGCGCGCTGGGGAGGAATGGGCAGAGGCCCCTTTCGACCGGGATGGCTTCTGAGGCGGGCAGCCGTTGCTGCCTTATTAACTTTTCCGTTCTGTCGCTCGTCGTTCCTCTAGCTCACGCCGATATTCGCTGGGGCTCTTTCCCACAAGGCGCCGAAATGTGCGAGAAAAATGGCTGGAATCGCTGAGGCCCACCTGGACTGCGACGTCCGTCATGCTGAGATTGGTCCGCTCAAGCAACGACTTGGCGCGCGCGACCCGAGCACCCAGAATGTACTCGACGGGCGTGCAGTCAAAGGCCTGCTGAAAAGAGCGCAAGAGCGAGCTCTCACTGAGGCCAGAGCGCCGAGCGAGGTCTAAAATCCGAATTTCCTCCCCTAGGTGCGCGTCGATATACTGAGTCGCTTGGCTCACGCGCACGAGTGCGCGGGGCTGGGGATGCTCGAGCTCGCTGTAAGCGCGCGAAACTCGGCCGATGATTTCAAGCAATAGCACCAGGGCCTTGAACCGATAACCTGCATCCTTTTGTGTCAGCCCTCGGTCCAACTCTTGTACCCAAGGAACCACGACGGCGAGATCGGAAGCTGTTAACCTCAAATGGCAAGCCGCGCGACCCGAAGCGCGAAGCTCCGGCTCCTCACGGAATAGCGCGCGATAGCCAGGCATTTCTTCAATGTCCAAGATCGGAAACCCAAGCGCCTCCTCTTGGAATAAGACATTGTAGATATCGAAATCATGCGCTTCCTCGTAACCGTGCTCAATGCCACGGACGATGACGAACGCGTCTCCGGCCGCGATCGCAACTCGATGTCCACCCACGACATGGGTGGCACTGCCGCGAGTCACCAGCACTAACTCCGTGAATCCATGGCCGTGAATGGGGTGATCCGGCTGTCCCTGAACAAACAGCACAGCAATCGGCGAAGCATCTCGAGCGAAATCATGTTGAACGACCGTTGCCACGTGAAGGAAAAATACAAAACAAAGACGGATTCGTCAAAGACTCTGAGACTGGATCACTCCAAACTATGGATGAGCCGCTGAAGCGTTTGGCAGCAACTCCGCACTGTTTGGGGTCCCCTCGTATGCCAGTCTCTATGTTTTCACGAACTATCCTGAGTCTTCCGCTGTTAATTCTTTGTGGCGCAGCATGCTCCGCTCAGCTTGGTGCGCCCAATAAGGCGAGCGGGCGCGCTGGCCAGGGCATGGGGTATCCGGCTCACGGAAGTTCCACTCCAAACGGCACTGACCCAAGTGGATCCGGTGCTCCTGGTTCGACCACCAATCCGGGGTCAGGCGGCGTCCCCACTGGCACCGCGGCAACCCCCACCGATCCAGGGGCACCCGGCATTACCGTCATTCGGAGACTGAACCAAGTCGAATACAACAACACGATTCGGGACCTGCTCGGTGATAACTCGGCGCCAGCGAAGGACTTCCCGGTTGAGGAGCGTGTGCTCGGGTTCAGCAATAATGCGGCTGCACTCACGGTCTCCCCCGTTTGGGTGATGGCGGAGCTCACTGCGGCTGAAACACTGGCAAAAACAGCACTGGCTAACCTGAGCACGCTTCTCCCGTGTTCGGCCGTCGGCGATGACGCATGTGCTGCCCAATTTATTGGCTCTTTCGGCGAACGTGCCTTCCGGCATCCGGTAGAAACCACGGACATGGATCGCTTGATGGCGGTCTATGCGCAGGGCAAAGCCGACGCAGGATTCGCCTCAGGTATCGAGTTGGCACTCACGGCGATCCTGGTTTCACCGCGATTTCTGTACCGTGTCGAGCTCTCACCCGCAGCGCTCGACAGCTGGGAAGTAGCATCGCGTCTCTCGTATTTGTTCTGGCAATCTATGCCGGATCCGACGCTGTTCGATGCTGCGCGTGCCGGAGATCTTGCGCAACCGGCAGGCGTTGCTTCGCAAGCCTCGCGCCTCCTGGCTGATCCGAAAGCCAGAGCCACCATGGTGAGCTTTCACTCGGAGTGGTTGAAGTATGGGCGCCTCGCGACGGTCACCAAGGACGCCGTCACGTATCCCGATTTCACGCCAGAAATAGCGACGGCCATGCGCGAAGAACTTGATCAGTTAGCGGCGTTCGCTACCTTCGAGGCTCCCTCGTCGCTGCAGGCGCTGCTCAGCGGGGAAACCTCGTTCCTTAACGCACCGCTGGCTACGTTTTACGGAGTGGCTGTTCCCGCAGGTGCAACGTTCAGCAAGGTCGCTTTGGACCCCAAAGAGCGGAGTGGCATCTTAACTCGCGGCGGCCTCATGTCTCTTTTGAGCCACGCTGATCAAACTGCGCCCACGCTTCGCGGGAAATTCATTCGTAACCAGTTTTTCTGTGAAGTGGTGCCGCCACCGCCCCCCGCAGTCGTAAACAGCGTTCCCGTGTTAACTCCTACTACCACGGCCCGAGACCGTATCACCCAGCATGCAAGCGACCCAATGTGTGCCGCCTGCCATCAAGTCATCGATCCGATTGGATTTGGCCTAGAAAACCTGGATGCGGTCGGGCGCTTCCGTGCCGAAGATGGCGGTAAGCCTGTTGACGCGAGCGGCAACATTCTTGGTACCGATTCGCCCGGAGCTTTCAATGGCTCAGCCGAGCTCGCTCAAAAACTTGTGTCAAGCTCTCAAGTCGGTGCTTGCGTTTCCAAGCAAATGTTTCGCTTTGCGTTGGGTCGCAAGGAGGCACCGGGAGACGACCCGGCCATTGCCCAGTTAGCCGATACACTCAAAAAGGAAAACGGCAGCTTCACCAAGTTGCTCCTCGCGCTCACGCAATCGGACACGTTTCGTCGGCGTTGAGCCAGCGCTCCAGCAATCTGTCAAGGGATCTAAGTATGAAACAAGCTAGAATCGCGAGAAGAAACGCGCTCCGTGCCATCGCCGGAGCCTCGTTAGCGCTGCCATTGCTCCAAACATTTCGAGGCTTCAACGACGCGAGGGCCGCCGTTTCTGCTTATCCACAAAGACTGATCATCTATGCCACGATGAACAGCGGCTGGCCCGAACAATTCTGGCCCACCCTGGGCGGACAGACCCCCATCCCGGAGCGTCCGGCGGAGGGCTACTACGTCTCTGGCCTCGATGCGCTGGACACCACAGACTTCAGCCTGTCACCTATTTTGAAACCACTCGAACAACACAAAAATCGCATGCTCATCCTGGAGGGGATCGACGGCTTCGACGGCGGTCACGAAGGCTACGGAAGCATCCTGACTGGGATGCTCAGCCCCATGGAGGCGGGCGGGAAGGAGGGCGGACCATCCTTCGATCAGATCTTGGCGAAAGGCCTGGATCTCGCAAACAAGACGAAATTTGCCAGCCTCCAGTTTGGCGTCAAGTCAGCGGGGGGAGTAGCTTTTAGCGCCTACGATGCTGGCATGCCCGCGGCTCCCGAGGACGATCCCGCTCGGATGTATGACCGTGTCTTCACAGGTTTCACGCCGAGCGCCGGCGGGGCACCCACGATCGATCCGTTAGTCGCGCGCCGTCAATCCGTGCTGGATGCCAGCGCCAAACAGTTGATTGAGCTTCAAGCTCGTCTCCCGCTTCAGCAAGACAAAGACAAGCTCGAAGCACACCTGCAATCGATTCGCGAGGTGGAGGGCCTGGTGGGCCGTGGCGCGGGCGCTGGTTCGCTTTCAGCCTGCGGAAAACCACCCGCTGTGCCAAAGCTCGATCCAATTGCCGACATGGACCTGCCAGCGGTTGCCAAGGCTCACATGGAGACCATGATCTTATCGATGGCGTGTGATCTCACCCGCGTCGCGACGTTCCAGTTTTACAGCGAACAATCACCGTTCCCTCATACCCACCCCTGGCTCGGTATCACTGAGGAACACCACAACGCTCTCGGGCACGGGGATCCGAATGATCTTTCGATTCAACGCAAGATTAAAGCCATCGAAACCTGGCAATCCGAACAGGTGGCGTACCTTCTCGATCGGCTTGCGAGCATTCCGGAGGGCGCAGGCACGATGCTCGACAACACCGTCGTGGTTTTCATGCAAACTCACACTCGTGGTCACGTCCACAGCAACACGAACCTACCGCTCGTGGTTGCGGGCAACATCAATGGCGCCTTGCGCCAGGGACGCTACGTCCGCTTCAAGCGGCAGGGGAGTGGTGGAGACATCGGATTGGCGCGGACCACTTCCGATCTTTGGTTCACGCTGCTTCAAACTTTCGGGCTAAATCCGACAGGTTTTGGTTTACCCGAACGCTTCACTGGCGGTGTGCCTGAGATTAAGGCGTGAGTTTTCCGACGAGCCATCGATAACCTTACGTGACCGAGCTGGCGGCCATCGTGTTGGTGACAACCGGGGTCATTCGGCGGATATGGTCTTCCATCGTGTGCGCTGCAGCTCGCACCGACGCAGACGCAACCCTAGTGCATACGGAAAGCCATGTATTTTGTACTTTCTGCCATTGCTGCACGCGAGTGGGCGGATTGTGCCCTATGGGTTTTGATACATGCAGACAACGATTACCGGTTTCCATCAAGACGACGACGGCGACTGGGTCGCCGAGCTTGCGTGCGAGCACGGGCAACACATGCGCCATCGTCCACCGTGGACGGTGCGCAGTTGGGTGACGACGTCGGATGGGCGAAACGAGAAGCTTGGGTCGCCGATCGACTGCACCCTCTGCGATCAAATCGTCATGCCGCCAAGCGCTAGCGAATACAAGCGCACGGCGACGTTCACTGAGCTGAGTTTACCTGCGGCGCTTCGCGCCGAGCATCGCACGAAAGCTGGAACGTGGGCGCGTATCGTGGTCGAGGAAGGCGAGCTTCAGTATCACTCGCGCGGCCGCACCCATTTGCTGACGCCAAAGATCGCGGGCCTCGTTGAACCGGAACGTGCACACCACGTAACGCCACTTGGTTCGATGCGCATGCACGTCGAATTTTGGCGCGAGCCCGGCGTCTAATCTACCTCGCGACGCGCTTTTACGTGAGCCGTGGCATCTCTTCGGCAAGGATCTTGGCGTGCGCGGCCCACACTGTTTGCTCATAGCTATCGCGCTTCCCGGATAGAATATCGGCGACGGCCACGGGCTCGCCAGTGTGAGCAGATTCGAGGCAAGCGTAGACGATGGCCTCCGCTTCCAGGGCGCGTTCGGCACTGCCGATGATGGGAGCTTTCGGATCGGCGAGGCGCTGCATCAATTCAAGGAAGCTGTGAGCGAAAGGATCAGCCGGCTGAGTCAACGGAAGCTCGGGAATGGGCCGTGGCGATTCATCTTCGCTGAGCTGATAACGCTCGCGTTCCCAGCTGCCACGTTCACCCCACAATCGAACCTGAAAGTGCCAACCACCGCGACCGCCACTGGCCACGCTGAATTGGCATAGCGCGCCTGATTCGAACTCCAGCGTTGCCAGCGCCAGATCCTCGGTATCGACAGGCACTTCTCCCCAACGCTCGTTCTTGCGCACGGCTTCCAGCTGGCGGGTGCGCGCATACACACTCTTGCACGGCCCGAGCACCTCCAACATCCAATGCGTGCGGTGCACTCCGTGATCGATGAACCAACCAGCTCCCGCATAGCCTCGCAGGTGCCGCCACGGCGTCATGAAGAAGCCTCCGTGTAGATCAAGCACCGCCTGATCGATCAAGAACGTCGGTTTGCCGATGGCCTGGCCTGAGCGCAGCCAATCTATCTGCGCGCGATCTTTGCCCAGCACGGCAGGCTCCGAAATGACCAAGGGCGTCCCTGTCTTTTCGGCGATCTCAACGATGCGCCGACCGTCGCGGATCCCAAGCCCGATCGGTTTTTGGAGTTGAACAGCGATGCCGGCTTCCAGCAAAGCGCTGGTGATTTCCAAGTGCAGATGATGCGGGACGAGAACGGCTGCGATGTCTGGGCGGAGCGCGCCATGGAGTAGTTCCCGGTGATCCGAGACGATGGCTGGGGGGGGAGCCTCGTTCAGATGCGCTGTCACAAATTCCGCAGCCCTGCCCGGAAAAGGATCAACCAATGCGCTCACGCAAGATTCGGGGGCGCCATGAAATTCGCGCAGGCTGAGGAGCCCTTTGAGGTGACTCTCTGCAATCTGACCGGTTCCGATAAAAGCGATGCGAAGTGCCATGACGTAAGCCTTGCCGACTGAAGCCGGCAGGCGCAACAGACGGATCCGCAAGCGCGACGGGATCGCTCGTATATGTCGCGGGTGGGCCGCTATGTTATGCGTCGGCGTGCGGCGAGTATGGTTGCGATCGCCGCCTCAATGGTCTCTTCGGGCGCCCGGCCTTGCAGGTCTGACGCGAGAGCGATGGGTATTCGGTGAGCTAGCATCCGAAAATCTGCGACCGTCTTCGCTGCCGGTATCAGTCGTCGAGCAAGCTCCAGTTCAAGCGTGCTTGAGCCTAGAATGTCAATGTACCGCACGACGGGCGCCAGGCGATCGCGCGCACGTGCTTGGGTGCTGAAGTGCGCCACGAGCTCCTCTTCAATGAACTGCCTGAGGAGCGCGATGTGGGGCTGATCCTTCGGGCGGTTAACCGCCAGCTTGTTGCGGAGCAAGTCGAAAGGATCCGCCACGAGAATGGTAAACGGATCATCGTCGGTCGCGCGGAACTCCCTGGCGACCTGCCCCTCAACGTCCGGTGTCGGCATACCGTCCGATTGGGTTAGGACATTCACCTCGCGCCCGCGCCAACGAAACACCGCGACCGGAAGTGTTCTCGGTCTCGGCAGCGCTTCCAACGTGAGCCCGAGTCCCGCCGCATCAGCAACGATTCCGTCTAGGGTTGTCTGAGTCGCCAGGAGGTCTAAGTCCTGCGATATCACCGTGGCGCCGATGAGTCGCGCATACGCTCCGACCGCACAACCGCCCACGACAATCGTCTCAAGCCCTGCTTCCGACAACGCTCGCAGCAGCTCCGCGTAGTCCGTTAGAGGCGATGCGTTCGACGTGGGCGCTTCTGACACAGCTTGGAGAACTCCAAATAAGATCTGGTGATGTCAGCAGGCGAAGCATCGCGAGCCACTTTGGTGGGATCAAAGGTATCCCAAGGATTAGGGAAAGGAATTGGGCCACCGACATCCGCCGCACGAGCATTCGCGAGCCGCTCGGCCGCTGCCTTCTCGATCTGCTGTGAGGTCTTCATAACTTCGACCCAGAGTATGGCACTTTTGGCATCTGGCTCCCAGGTGATGCTGAGATCGCTGGGATGGGACCTCCAAATCGGTCCCTTTCGCTGTTGGGTAGGCGCATTGAGAACCTGATCAGAAGCTGTTGCGTCGACCTGCAGCTAGCGTTTCAGGTCAGCCGCTTCTGCGAACACGTCCACTTTCGGCCCATACGAACGCAGCTCGGCCCGCTGCGAAGAGACATCGGAGCCTTGGCTCGCTGTGTTTTCAAACGAGACCAAGCCTACGTTGGGACAAAACATCTTGATGGATTGCTGTTGCAGTGCGCCGGCTCCGCCACCTTCAAGGGTTTCGATGCAGCCGCTGAAACTGCCGGCGGGCACCTGCGCCGTTCGATCCGTGGCCACCACTCGAACTAGCCCAAATTCTCCGGGAAATGTGTCGCCTGTTCGCACCGGCCATTTGAGCAGAAAGCCCCCGGAAGTGTGTCGCACGGCGTTGGCTGAGAGGGTGAGCTGTTGAGATTTTGCGCCTGCGCGAAGTTCAACCAGCGAGCCTGGCTTGCGTGCAACCTGCACAGCGAAGAAGCCTTTCTCGTTCAGATCATTGGAGGTGTTGTAAGCGAGGACGGTGTTGTCTTCGAGAGGAAGATAGAGCGCGATGCCGGTTCTGGGGAGAACCGCGGGTGCTGGCGATACCGGCGGTGCTGATGCGTGGCAGGCAGAGGCGAGGCTGCCCGCCAAAAGCAGGACGAACAGAGGGTGGTTCCTGGGGCGTGGCATGATGTTAATCTTTAGTTGCAAAATAAAGATCGCCGCTCCCGCTATCGCCCTTGGTGTAGTAGAGGTGAGTGCACGCACTGTTCGGTCGAGCATCTTTCATCTGAGCTAGGCCCACAACCTGATAGAGCGGGGAATCTAGGCTCTCCCGAAAACGGGCCTGCTGCACGTTCTCGGCCTCGTTGAAGTAGAAGAAGGTGAGCTCATCTGCGGAAACAGCCGAGAGCAGGTTCTTCTTACCTGCGCTGCCTTCGAGGGTGCCCTCACCGAGAAGCGTTCCGATGCCCCAGCTGTTCCCCGATAAATGGGACTGGTAGATGTTTGATATTTCCATGGTGCCCACGTAGTAAAGCGAGGTTTGCGAGGCGTGCAAAACGGGTGAGCTGAGGATCTGACCTGCCGTTTGAGGGATCAGATTCAGCGTTTCGAACGCTGCGGTGCTGGGCGTGGGATCAAAGTTCGCGGCGCGTGAGCTGCGCGTGAACTCAGCGAATCCTGAACCCGTGGTGGCAACTAGAATGAGGCGCAGGCCATCGGGGCTCAGGGCTGCTCCGAGCCCGGGATCGTAGCCGAGTGGGAGGGTGATCGTTTGTGGTGCACCGAAGTTATCACTGGCTAGCGCACGCTCCGCGCGTAGCAGCGATCGGCTTTGCCCTTCACCGCTCAGCCAGACAATCGAACGCTCATCCTGTGTGATGTCGAGCAGTACCTCTTTGGCTACTGTGTTGAGGGAAGCGAGCGCCGTCGAAGTGCTCCAAGTGGCGCTAGGGTTACAGGTGGGAGCCACAATTGGGCCGCCTCCGCCTGACCCCGCAAGTCCAGTTCCTGGTTCACCCGCCGCCGACAAATTACCGGCCATACCGAACCCAGCTCCGCCTAGCTCACCGGCTGTGCCAGCTTGCCCAGTGCCCGCCACCGCGCCCGTGCCTGCGCCTCCCACGCCCTTCCCGCCCGTCGCGTTTGATCTGCCTCCTGAGCTGGCCTCTCCGCCTAAGTTGGCCTTCCCGGCGCTATTTCCGAGGCCAATCGCCGCTGGTTTTTCTGAGCCTGAGCACGCCCAGGCCAGAGCTAAAACTGCCGAAGAAAAGCCAAGTGAACGCGTCATACGTTTCTACTCACCAGCGGCGCAACTGTACTGCTGCCGCCACTCTAGCAAAGTTGGACTCGCCGTTAATCCGGGATCCGGAGAGAAACGGAGCGTGATCTTGAGGAACTTCGAGGATTGAATGCCAGCCGCTTCTAGCTTCGGGCCCACATCGACACCCGTGAAGGTCGCACTGGACGTCGTCACCGTGCCGAGGAACACCACGTTGGCATCCGCTACTGCCGTGGGCGCTACTGCGAGCGTCGCGAGATCTGCCGAATCTAGCGCAGTTTGCGCGTAGATTTCGATCTGAGTTCCGGCCGGGACATCCACCTTCCAATCAAAGAAACGCCACACCGGGAACAGGCCTTGCGCACAGGTTGCATCATAGGTGCGGTCGAGGTTGGCAGGCACGTAGACATCGAGAGGGGGGGGAGCTTCACACACCGCATTCACGCACACCAGGCCCATGCAGCAATCGGTGCTACTGGCGCAGGTGCCCGTTTCGAGTTGACAGGAGTTGATGGCAGGCGCTGCTTGGCAATGCTTCACGGGTGGTTGAGTGACAGGCGTGTCCAACTGGCAGATTGACCCCTGGCAGCAGTCTTCGTTCACATCGCACAAGTTGGCGGCGGCGTTGCCGGCGGGGCGGCACGCTTCAAGCGCCCAGAAGCCACGCTCATTCAGCACACCTTTCGTGGGATCGACATCGTAGCTCTGGTTGGGCAACCAGAAAGAAGGTTGGCTGCGGTCGGTATTGGCACTCGTCGTGTCATTGATGGCGGAAACCCATAACTGAGATTGCAACTGCGTGCTCTTCACGATCGGCGTGAAAGTGGTCATATCCGAATAGTCATTCTGGGCTGCCGGCAAATTGAACAGATTGCCGTAGGCGCGCGTGCTGGTGAAAACCGTCCAACGGTAGCCGCCGGCTGCTTTCGGCAGCATGGTGGCTTGATAGGCTTTGTTGCGATCGGTGGCGCGTTCGGCTGCGTTCAGATTGGCGAGTTCGACGGGCGTAGGATTCGCGGCTTCAGAGTCGATCGACCAGAGCTTGCCCGGCACCTCAAAGTAGTTCGTGGGCGCCATGTGGCCGTACTTGGTCCAACCCCCCAAACAACACCAATCCGTGGTGGTGCTGGTTTGGTAGATGACGCTGCGCGAATCCGATTCAAACGACGGCCATTTCATCACGGCACCGAGCGGCCACGTGTTCACCAAGAGCTTCCGGTTCGTGAAAAGCTTCTGGGTTTGATCGAAATCGAACGTGCTGAGGCCCTTCCTCCAGCCCGCGCCGCCGCCCTGGTCGCCATCAATGAACACCAGCTTCGTGGCGTCGGGCGCGAAGCTTGGGACCATCATGGTCGCCGAGCCAAGGCCCCACACGCCGGGGGTAGCGGCAGTCACATCGGTTGGATCTTGGTTAACCAGTGTGGGCGATTGCCAGACGAAGTAGTTCGTGCCTGAGCCATTATCCCCACCACCTCGGACAAAGCCGGTCGTGTTCGTATCGCCAGTAGGATAGAGCACCGAATTCGGAATGGGCACAAATCCGGCGGCGCCCTGGCAATTCACCTTCCAAGTGAGTAGCGCCTTGGCGTTGCTGCTGCCCTCTTCGAAGTCTAGCTTGAAGTTGTAGCGCGTGCCGCCCTGGAGGTAGACGGCGCCGTTGGCGGTGCCGCTACTGGTTTTATTGAGAATTCTGTTGGCTCCGATCCAGAGCCGCATGCTGTCGTCCAGATCGCCTTGAAACTCGTAGATGCCCGTGCACGGAGGCTCGATTTGGCCGGTGTAGCGGATGCTCCAGTTGTCGCTGTTGGTAATGATGCCGTAGGCAGGCCTGCCAGCGCCCCAATCGGTGTTAATGGTGGATTCGATGCGCGTGATGGCGCGCACCGCTGAGCCGACGCCTGCCGCAAAGTTGAAATCCTTGTCGTCGTAGATGCTGGCCGTAAGGCCGTTGGTGGGTGCTACATAGGTGTTGGGGGGAGTGAAATACTCGGGGGCGATCGTGATCTTCGTAAAGACGCTCGCCAGCTGCCAGCCCAAGATGAGCTTGGCATTCGACGTCAGTTCCTTGAAATTGACCGTGATCGGGTACTTCTGACCGGCAACCAGCGCAATCCCAGTGGAGCACTGGTTGTTGCCATTGATGTTGGTCAGCAACGCTACGCTGTTCACGGTGAGGTCCACGCGGTCATCGGCGTCCACGCAAAACACGATGTTGCCCGTGTAAGGTGCCTGCACGAAGCCGGTCGCGATATAGCTGAAGTCATCCCCTCCCATGCTCACATCCGGTGCAGCTGAGCCCCAGTCGGCCGAGAGGTTGGCCTCCAGCCGGGTAAAGCTTGTGCCAGTATAATCGTTGTTGTCGTAATAAGTCGTCTGAAGGCCGCGTGCGCCCAAGTTGTTGAACAGCTGTGTGGGCGGAATCGGCACTTCGGGTGTACTGGCGCTCGACCAACGCAGTTCGATTTGAGAGTTCCCACTCACCTGGGTGAGCTCCACGCGGATGGTGGATTTGACGGTAGGATCGAGGTTCGCCGTGCCCGTGAAGGTGGTGAGCGCGCCAGCGTAGCCTGCCTGATCAATGATGAGATTGCCGTCGACGTAAACGCGGACGCCGTCGGTGGTGAGGACGCTGAAGGTGTAGGCTTCCTTAAAACGACCTTGGATCAGACCACTCCAGCGCACCGAGAAGCCGTCGTTCGGCAGATTCCAGCCAGGATTGCTGGCTGCCCAGTTAAAGAAGACCTTGGAGTCCGTTCGGAGCCAGGGCTCTCCAGCCAGCGTGAGGTTCGGGAAGTACTCTGCAAGGAGTCCGGTGCCATTGCCACCCGAAAGGAACGTGGTGGGGGCGTTGATGACGTTGGGGGTGACGCCTGTATTGATACCAATAATGCTATCTTTGCTGTTGCCCCAGATATTGTTGGCAGCGAGCAAGTAGCTTCCGTCAGGGGTTAACGGCGCCCAGGCGAACCCGCGCCAATCGTTCTTCGCAACTTGATAGGCCGCGGATGGAGAGACGAAGTCGGCAAGCGGACTCAAGCTACCATCCGAAAGGATATCGGAAATGCCGCCGTTGGTGCTCCACCCGCGATCGGAAGTGGCGAATTTATTGCCGTTTGCGGACACCGAGTGGCACACGGGGCAGCCGTCGTTTGTCGGGAAAGCTTGTGTGGCTGAGGTGGTCGCTCCAGGATTGGCGACCATCATCTTAGTGCCCCCGCTACGGCCATATTGGGTGTAGTACACGCGGCCGCGAACCGGACCCGTCGCAAACTTGACGTTGCGAGTGACGGGCAAACGCGGCGAGCCGGCCACCACTCGCTGAAGCTGAAGTGTGCCGGTGCTGCCCTTGGCGGAGCGTTCGAAGTACTTCCACACTTCAGGCGGGATCGTGATGCGCGGGGGAGATGGCTCGGCTAGGATCTGTTCCCACTTGAAGCTGGGCGTGCCAGACGCCGGAAAAAGCAGGCTGATCTTGACAGAATCCGCCGGGACACCGCCATTGTCGTACATGACTAACGGTGGCTGTAGCGCGAGCGGCAGGACCACATTGTCGTACGGGTACAGCACATCCACCGTGTCGGCGTTGATGCCCGCCATCGCGAAAGCTGCGACGCTCCCAGCTGGGGCGGCACTCGTATCTCTCGTGTCCACCACAACTTTTGCAGTCGCTTGCCCTACGAAATTGCCCGCATACGCCCGCACATTGATCGTGTTGGCGACCGGGGTAAAGAGGTTCAACACTCCCGAGGTGTCGACTGTCGCAATGTCCAGCGCATCAATGCTCCAAGAAGCGCCGAACACGCCCTTAAAGCAATTGGGCGGATCCAGAGCGGCCGTGTACGTCAGATTTGATGGAGAAACGCTGAAAGGGGGGAGTGGGCCGCCTGGGCCTGCGAGCGAGGAACTTGGAATGATTTGTTTGGCAACGCCCGGCGAACTCCAGCGAAGCTCGGCCGTGGCTCCACCAGAGTTCTCGTAGAACTCCATGCGAAATGAGTACGCGGTTCCAGCCACCAGGTTTTGCGCGGCGGTGGAGTACTCGGTGGGGCCTTGGTCTTTCCATTTGTCGACGAGCAGCGTGTTGTTCAGCCAGAAGCGCACGCCATCGTCGCCTTTGACGTAGAACGTATAGGCTTCAGTCGTGGTTGGAATGACGGTCCCCGTCCAGCGCACTGTGAAAGCGTCGTTGCCGATACCGGTAACACCAGGATTGGCAGCCCAGGTGAAGTTGATCGTCGCGTCGTTTCGCGTCCCGGTAACGGCCCAGCCTGCCGGGATGGACGTGATCACTTTGCTGATCTGATTGAAGTATTCGCCGACTACACCGGTCGAAACGTTGAAGCTCGTGACTGTGAGGGTGTCGGTGGGTGGGGTGACGACGAGCCCCGTGCACGTCGAGTTGTTGTTCATGGGCGGTGACGGCTTGAGCTGAATTCCGCCGTTGCCTGGATCATTGGTAAAGCCCGGCGGCAGCACGACGCCAATTGGATCGTCGGTGAAATCTTGGCATTGCGGGTCGCAAGGATTGGTCACGCAGGGCGTTGCGACGCCGAGCGCGAGCGTGTGTTGAGGTGTCGCTGGAAAATCTGCAATTCGATTTCCAACGCAACCCCCCCAGACGCCACCAGCCTGGCAGGTGCGATCGCCCATCGAGCACTCTTTGTAGTCGCCGGATTGTCGAATCACGCCGCAGGCGACCACTTGCCCAGGAGTTCCACACGGACAACCGTCATTCGGCGTGATGCACGTGTTGACGTTCGCCACAGCAGGCATCCGACCCGCGTTGGTCTCTAACTGCGGGAGCTTCTTTCCATTGGAGCTGCACCCGAGAACGACGAGGACACTCAGAACAGCAACGCGGCGAAAGCTAAACACAACTCACTCCTCCAAAAAGGGTGTGCGGTCGGTGGCACAACTTGCCGACATCGCTCTGCCAACGAAGCAGATTCCGTGCCTGAGTTCTTCCGTGGCCCACGTCATCAGATCGGCCGCTTTGTCATCCTCTTTAGTGAAGCCAGGAGCAAAGTTTGTCGCTTGGCTCTGAAAGTTTTTCTTATACGGGCGTGTGTGCTGGTGTGAGCCCGAAGTGATGTTCAGTCAGTGCGTGTAGGCGTGCAGCACGAAAAAGAACAGCAATCCGAACGCTAGCGCGAGCAGATAGGTAAGTGCGGGTTCCGGTTGGATCCGACGGTAGAGCTCTGAGGCGGCATCCTGTACGGCTGGATCGGCGGCTTCCTTGGCCAAGAGCGGTGCGGCTTTACGCACGGTTCGATAATCCCCGCGCTCGAACGCGCGCACCAGCTCGTCGAGTTTTTCATCCGAGGGAAACGCCAAAAGAAAAACCGGCCGCTCACGGCCCTGGGCATCTAAGACTGACGGCTTTGGGTTCGGCTCGCTGGTAGCTGGTTGGGACATCAGATTGGAAAGTGAACCACTTTCCTCCAACTTGAGCCATGCTGATTTGCTATTTGAGCGCTAGGGGCGGAAGCAGCTTGAGAACCGTCCGCCAGTTGCGCACGCTGCTCGTGGTTCCGCGGAGCTGAAACAGTCTCGTGAGCAGTCGCAGAGTTGTCCGCAGAGCCCAGCGTCACCACGCGCAGCGAGATCCGTGAGGTAGTTTGAGCCAGGCGCCTGGAAAAAGCAGTGCGCTGGTGCGGGACCCGCTTGATCCCAGCCGCAGGCTTTCGTCGCGCCAAAGGTGCACGGTTCGACACAGAAAGATGCTTGATCGGAACAGAGGCCCTTGATGCAACAGCCACCTCCACATTCGGAGCCGAAGACCAGAGATTTGCATCGGCCCAATTGAATTCAAGTAGTTCTTAGATGGTTCGCGGTGGTGCCCGGCGCCGTGAGAAAAACGGCAAACATGCAGTAATTGTCTGATTATAATCGGCATTCATCTTGCCGTTTATGATGATAATCGGCATTATAGGTACAGATTATCATGGCGTCTAACTATCAAAGAACTCTGCAACTAGCAGAGCTTATTAAGAAAAAGTCATTTTTCCTGCTGGGGCCACGCGCAACTGGAAAGAGCACTTTGATCCGGACCCAGTTGTCAGACGCTCGGGTGTACGACCTCTTGGACGCGGACGTGTTTGCGCGACTAGCGCGGCGCCCACAGCTTCTCGGCGAAGAATCTGAAGATGATGGCCGTGTCGTGGTGATCGATGAAGTGCAGAAGCTTCCGTCAGTTCTGGATGAGGTTCATCGCCTGATCGAAAAGAGGCGCTTGCGATTCGTGCTCACGGGCTCAAGCGCCCGGAAACTCAAACATGGCGGGGCGAATTTACTGGCGGGGCGAGCGTGGCAAGCGGCACTGTTCCCCCTCACCTCACAGGAGATCCCCAAATTCGATCTTCTTACGTACCTCAATCGGGGTGGTCTACCCGGGATCTATCCCTCTCTGGACTATGGAGAAGAGCTCGCAAGCTATGTCAATTTCTACCTGCGCGAAGAGATACAGTCCGAGGCCTTGGTGCGTCGCATCGATCAGTTCGCGCGTTTCTTGGACGTCATGGCAATTTCGAATGGCGAGGAGCTGAGCTACCAAGGCCTAGCTAGTGATGCCGGCGTCCCGGTTCGCACGCTGCAGAGTTATGTGCAAATTCTCGAAGATACGCTGCTAGGATTTCTAATCCCGGCACTTGGTTCAACCAAGAAACGCAAGGCGATCACGCGCCCGAAGTTTTTCCTGTTCGACGTTGGCGTCGTTGGAAGCCTGACAGAGCGGGGTGAAATCCGCCCCAAGAGTGAACTCTTTGGGCGTGCGTTCGAGCACTTCCTGTTCCTTGAGCTTCGCGCCTATCTCGCTTATCGACGCCGAAGCGAGCGACTCCAATATTGGAGGAGCACCTCGGGATTCGAGGTGGATTGCGTGGTAGGCGATCGGCTCGCGCTTGAGTTCAAGTCGTCGAGCCTGGTCAGTGAACGGGACATGAAGGGGCTCGGAGCGCTTCGCGAGGAAGGAATAGTGAAGGAGTTTGCGGTAGTTTCGCTGGATCCGACGTTTCGCACGGTGAATGGCACCAAGGTCTTTCCTTGGAAGAAGTTCTTAAGTGAGCTCTGGGCCGATCGCCTGTTTTGACGCTCAGCTGCGGCACCAACCCCAACACCAATGGCGAGCCCCAACCGAACAAGCTGCCACCGCGCTGCTCGCTAAGCTTGGGCTTGCTCCTCAACCTCCGCCGACGCCACCACCGGTTTTGGTCGGGCAGCTCCGGCTCAGGTTCTGTTGAGGTTCTGAAGCTAGGCTTGTTGCCCTTGGGGGTGCTGCTCGCTTTGCTGGAAGTGAGCACCTCAGCGCGGAGATCTATTTGCGCCGGTATCCTGCTGGTTTTTGAGCTCCGCAGTCGCTCGTGTTCACCACTGCCTGGGCTTCGGTGACGTGGTTCGGAGGGAGCAGAGCGCCTTCGGCTGGATGGCCTGCTCTTGGCGCTGCTCCTCACTTACCGACCGACTGTAAGTTCGAATGTCTTATGCTCCAGAGCAAATGCGTTCCCCGCCGCACGACACGTCGTTCCGTACCCCAATGCTCGGTGAGCTGGGTGCAGGTTCAAGTCGAAAGTTGAGATACCAAACCAACCCGGATCGCCTTGCACACTTTCCGCACCGCGCGGTCAGAAGAGTACACGCTGGCTCCAGCATTGCTGGCAGCAAGAATGATCTGAGCGTCCGCCCAGCCAACTCCCGATCCGGAAAACACGCGCCGATGCTGTTCGACAAATACTCGAGTCTCCGCCGCGTGGGGACTTGGCAGTCGCGGGAGTGCCAGCAGATCGCTCGCGAATGTTTTGGGTAAGCCCTCGCCGAGCATGAGCTCTCCGATCACGACGTCACACGTGTGCACGCGTTCGTCCAATAGGAACTGCACAAGCTGTGGGTCCTTGGTGCGGAGGTGGTGAATCCACGCGTTAGTGTCAACGAGGATCAACGCCGCTCCCAAGCCGATCGCTTCGCCCGGCGCACGCCCTTCTTGCTGCCTCCAAGTTGAGCAAGTCGCCGGGCTGCCTGACGCGCGAGCAGCGCCCGCAAGCCTTGCTCCACCAGAGCTGTCTTGGTCACGCCCGGGTGCCGCTCAACGACCTCAGCAAGAAGTGCCTCATCGACGTTCAGGGTCATACGTACGGTATGCATAGATACATATTAACTATACGCATCCAAGGGTCAAATTCCCAGAGAAACAGGGCACCATTTGAGCGAAACCCGTTAGAGCGAGGAGAACAGTACCGCGAACGGCACTGTTCTGGCCTGCCAAAGTGGGCAACACTGTTAACTCCCATGAATCCAAATGCCAGACTCCATTCTTTCATCGGCGGCAAGGAAGGGCCGTGGCAGGTCAGCGACATACGGCGAGAGTATTCCGCCGACCGAACGGCTCAGCTATGTGAATGGAAACATCACGGGGCTGCCTGCGGGAGCTTCTTGAGTGCTGCGTGGTGCCACCAGCAATGAGCGCTATGTCACGCGGCGAGAAAAGGAAAGGTTGCTCGCGCAACAACCGGCGCTAGGGCGAATCGAGGCAGATTGCGCGGTGCTCATTCCGATCCGAAAAAATGCCCAGTGGTGGGCGCTCACCCAAGATGAGAGGCGAGAGATTTTTGAAGAGCAATCTCACCACAATCAGATCGGTAACGTTCCGGCGCTCCGGTCACGCCAAGTTGCATATCATCAGCTCACCAGAACGTCGTTCCAGATCCCGCGCAGTTAACACGCACTCAGCAAACGTATCCTACTCTACCGAAGAAGCATTGCGGATGCGTTCGGCGTTAGCCGCATCCACCGTACCGAAGCGGAGGGTTAACAGTTTGATCACGAGCTCCGCTCTGCCTTCAGCTTTGCCCGCACGGCGTGACACTGCTCCGCCCGTTGACTTTGGGCTCATACGATTCAACCGAACGTTCGTCCTTGCCACGTTGATCGGCCGGCTCGAACTTCTCTGCTTCACTGACCGCCATCGTCTCGCTGCTGCTGCGACGCGTGTCGAGCGCGTGCGACTTAGCGAGCTTCGGCAGAGGCGCCTCCTTCAACTTCGGGCGGTCGTCTGCACTAGAGGCCGAAGACGTGCCTTCAGAATGTCGCGGCGGCGCAGCACTCGCACCAGTGGTCAGCAATGCCAGCGCCGTCGCGCCAACCAACCACTCGGAGAGCTGCGCACACCGCATGTCGCACTTACCGACCCACGCCGAAGACGTAGAGCAGCAGCAGCACCGGAAGCGGGATGCCGAGCAGCCAGAGCAGCGCCCAGCCGACCTTGCCCGATTGACGATTGAGGAACGAAGGCGACGACGGAGTAACGAGGTTGCGGTTCATGGGATTCTCCTTGTTGAGGCGCTGAGTTTTGGTAGTGCATCTCGTGGGCCGCTCGAATCGGGAATAATTCCGCGACGGGCTAGTGGCAACTCTGCGACTCGCGCACGTTTGCCACGCGCTTGCGTTTTCTATCGGCGGCGGTCGGTCACGACCGGGCGAACGCGATCGGTGTCGCGCGGGCCCTGCTTCACGACTTCGTTCTTTGGCGCCTGCTTGCGGATCTCGAGGCGACCATTTGTGTTGCGGACGATCTGGAGACGGGACACCGGACTGTTCATGACTGTGACCTCCACGCCAGCAGGTCAGAGCACGCAGGATGCCAACGTTACGTGAGAGGGAGAGCGCGTAAAAACTGCGTCGGGGTTTGCCCCACTGCGGCAGCGAAGTCGCGACTGAAGTGCGCTTGATCCGCGTAGCCGAGCTCGGCGGCAAGCGCGGCCAACGACGACGACGACGAACGCGCGGACGCCGGCGCGCGCAAACGTTCCGCCGCTTCGTGTAAGCGGTAGCGCCGAATCACCCACTTCGGACTGACGCCGACGGCCACGAGAAAGTGCCGCTGCAACGAGCGCGGGCTCTGGTGCGCGAGCGCTGCGAGCTGCTCGACGCGGACGATCGACGGATCGGTCGCGGCGCGCTCGCAGAGATCGCGGAGCGCCACGGCGGCGTCGGGCAAAGGGCGCAGCGCGGTCAGTAGGTGCGGGACGATCGCGGCGATGCGCGCATCGTGCGACGCTGGCGCCGCGAACACGTCGTGCGCCCACTCTGCGGCGACCGTACCGAAGGCGAGGGTCAACGGCACGATCCGATCGGTGAACGTCGCCGCGGGCGCGTCGAGAAACGCGCGCAGCGTCCCCGGCCGCAGCTTGCAACCGAACACCCAGCCGCGGCCGGTGAGCGTGCGCTCGAACCGTTTGGTCGGCACGCCGGCGAGTTCGGCGCGGTCAGCGTCGAACACGAAGTGCACCGTCGGATGGGACAACGTCGCGACGAACTTTGGTTGCTGCAGCTCCCACGTCACCGACCAGAAGTGCGCGACGACGGGCGCGAGCGACGGCGGCGGCAAGGTCCGATCGTGCGTCACGCTGCCGTCGGTGACGCTCGGGTGGTGGAGGATGCCGCGGGGCGGCGCTGCGTTTTGTCGCATAAGTTCAAGACGGCGCGTGGCCGCCACGATAGACCTTAGCCCATGATCGCCAAGGGACCCTTCGACGTCAAAGCCACGCCCGAGCCACCGTTCTCCGAGAGCGACGGCATCTCGTTCGGGCGCATGTTGTTCAACAAAACTTTTACCGGTGCGCTCGCCGCGACGAGCGTCGTTCACATGATGGCGGCGCGCACGCCCGAGCCGACCTCGGCGGCGTACGTCGCGCTCGAGCGCGTGACGGGTACGCTCGACGGCAAAACGGGCACGTTCGCGCTGGTGCACCTCGGGCTCTCTGACCGCGGCGAAAAATCGCTGCGCGTGAGCGTCGTCGCCGACTCGGCAAGCGCCGAGCTCACCGGGCTACGCGGCGAGATGCAGATCGATATCGTCGACGGCAAACACTACTACACGTTCGAATATCGCTTCGTGTAGCCGCCACAACTTCGTCACCCTGCGCTCATTGCGACGCCACGCGACGCGCGGAGGATTACATCCATGCGATTGAATGCCGCAAACAGGTTACGAGTCCCAAGGCGCTGGTACTCATACCCGAGCAAACGGCCGCTCCCTCGACCCTTTCATGCAAGACGGGCAAGACGACGAGCCGCCCAAGCTGTGTTCGGATGAGCCCGGCCTTGCCGCCTGCTATGCCGCTGCGGCGCGCGGAGTCGCGGCTTCTGGGGACCGCGCCGGCCAAGCCCCGCTCCGCTTGCTCGTCTCGCCCGCACCGGGTCAGCGAGATTCACGACGAAAACGACCCCATCGCTGAAGCCCGCGGCGTTAACCGGAGTGGACGAGTGCAGCACGCTGCACGAGTCAACCTAGGACCACGGTCGGCGAGCCCCTGCGAGCCGAAGCGCCGAAGGCGCTAAGAGCGCCTCTGCAGGTATATCACGCGCCCCCCGCTCGCTCAGGACCGTCTCGAGCTCCGCCCCGACGGCAAGCTCGAGCTCACTCTCAAAAACGTCTGGAAAGACGGCACCCGCGCAATTCTGCTTGAGCCCCGCGACCTCATCAATCAGCAGGCTTGCTTGAAGGCCTCCAACCCAGGCACTGGCGACCTTTTCGGCTGGTCGGTGTCACTCTCCGGAGACACGCTGGCGGTCGGCGCCGACGAGGAAGATAGCGCAGCGACGAGGGTCAACGGGGATCAGAGCAGCAACGCCGACACGTTCCCACTTGGTCGGCACAGGCTCCCTCTCTGACCAAACGGTGCAGCGCTTCACCCGCGAGCACCAGAGGGAGCCTGCAATGGCAAGCGGCCGTGCTCGCTTGCTGCGAGCGCTTGGAAGCGTTTGTTAGCCGGCTACTGGAACCTTTACAGGGATCAGCCATTGCCACGGCGGATCAGGCGTGAGCTCCAGCTCGTCTCCGTCGGCCAAAAGCGAATCCATGTGCTGGCCCGCAATGCACACACAGGTCCCCTCCAAAAGCTGGCGCCCGCGGGGGGTTGGTGCGCCCTCCAGCACCGGAGCTCCAGCATTTCCACCCATCTGGACGACCGCCTAGTCGTCACCCCGCTGGCCGCGGCCACGCTGTCCGTCAGTTCGGCCACCCCTGACCTAACCCATTTGCCGGATATCGCGCTGCGCCACCACCGGCACGCATCTAGCCATGGCCGATGGCTGTGGCCCACCCTGCGCACGCCCATGCAGCTCTACACCCTACCGTTCGCCGGGACAGCTACGCGCGCCGAAGGCCCGAAGAGGGCGTGCTCCACCAGGCCGTCCAAGCCCATTGGCCCCAGGTGCTGGAAGACCTCGCCGAGCATGGTGGCCTTCCGAAGTTCGTGGTGCGCGAGTTCGAGGAGTATTTGCGCTGCGGGCTCTTGTCCGCGGGCTGCCTGCACCTCGTTTGCCGTAGCTGCGGCCACTCGCAACTCGTAGCTCTCTCCTGCAAGCGCCGCGGCTTTTGCCCCTCCTGCCTGGGGCGACGCATGGCCGACACCGCTGTCCACACGGAGCAGCAGGTGTTGCCCCGCGTACCCGTGCGTCACTGGATTTGCTCCTTGCCCTGGGGCTTGCGCGCGTTGCTCGGCTATGACCGCGTCCTCGCGGCGCAAGTTGTGAGTGCCTTCGCGCACGAGCTCGACCGTTCGCTCTGCAAAAGAGCCAAAGCCTTTCTCGACCTCCCAAGCGTTGCCGACGCCCATACCGGCGCCATCGCGGCTGTGCAGAGAACTGACAGCGCCCTCCGGCTCAACGTGCACTTCCATGTTCTCGCCTTAGACGGCGTCTATGTCCGCGACGCTAAAGATGCTCTCATCTTTCACACTCTTCCAGCGCCCACGCGTTCAGAAGTCGCCGACATCGCCCGCCGCACGGCACAGCGCATCGAGAAAATCCTCCGAGCAAACGGCCGCTCCCTCGACCCTGTCATTCAAGACGGGCAAGACGACGAGCCGCCCAAGCTCTGCTCCGATGAGCCCGGCCTTGCCGCCTGCTATGCCGCTGCGGCGCGCGGAGTAGCCGCCTCAGGTGACCGCGCCGGCCAAAGCCGCGCTCCGCTTGCTCGTCTCGCCCGCACCAGCTGTCAGCGAAATTCAAGACGAAAACGACCCCATCGCTGAAGTCCGAGGCGTTAATCTCCACGCTCGTCAATGCGTCGACGGCCGTGACAGACGACAGCTGGAGCGCCTTTGCAGGTATATTACGCGCCCCCCGCTTGCTCAGGACCGCCTCAAGCTCCGCCCCGACGGCAAGCTCGAGCTCACTCTCAAAAACGTCTGGAAAGACGGCACCCGCGCACTCCTGCTTGAGCCTCGCGACCTCATCATCCGCCTCATCGCCGCTATCCCTCCGCCGCGCTTTCATCTGGTGCGCTATTTTGGCGTCCTCTCAAGCCACTCCAAGTTTCGCTCAGAAGTAATTCCTAAGCCGCCACAGAATTCTGCCGCTTTCAAGCCACCTCCAGCTTCCGGCGATCAGCTTGAGTTCCCCAAGGCCAACCCCCAAACTGACGACGCGCGCCCTTCCCGTAAACGTTGGGCCTGGCTGCTGGCTCATGTGTTCCGCGCAGATCTTGACACTTGTCTGCACTGCGGCGGACCCATGCGTTGGCTCGAAGCCGCCACCACCGAACAAGCTGCCACCGCCCTGCTCGCCAAGCTTGGGCTTGCTCCTCAGCCTCGGCGAATCGCGCCGTGAGCGGTGGGTTATTCATTCGCTAGCGGACGGTTCCGCACGGGTGGCCGGGAAGTGATCCTCAGAAATGGCGGCGCTGCAACAAGTCGTAGTACCCTCGGGTCCGCCGGACCCCAAAGTTAACCCGAGTTGCAAATACCCCAACTTCACTGCGCAAGGATTTGGGACTAGGCTGCAGCGGAGGTTAACCTGAGTGAATACCACTAACCTGTTCGGCGCCATGCACGGTCCGTTCATGAAGAGTGTTCGTGCGAAGTTCCTGACAGCATTGGTTATGACCCTGGCGCTGCCGCTAGCGCGCTGTGGGCGCGTGGAAACAGAAGGAATGGGTAGCGGTGGTGCCGGAGGAGTGACAGGCGGGACGTCGACAGGTGGCGCGGGCATAACAGGCGGCGCATCGACAGGTGGCGCGGTCACAACAGGCGGGAAGTCGACAGGCGGCACGTCGACAGGCGGCGTTGGTGTGACCTCGGGCGGTGCGGTCGGAGCTGGCGGCAGTGAGGGACGCATTGTTTGCTTGGCGAATCAGCACGTGCAGGCTAACGCCTGCGTGGCGTGCGGACTAGGATCCACGAACGCGGCGGGAGACGACGCGCAGGGCGCGAACACGAGCTGCGACGATGCGTGCACGGTTGCGTTCGGTGTGAGATGCGGCGAGTTCGAGGAAGGCTACCTGAAGGCTTCGAACACGGGGGCCGGTAGCCGGTTTGGCGCTTCCGTGTCGCTTTCGGGGGACACGCTCGCCGTGGGCGCCATCCATGAATCGAGCGCGGCGACGGGCGTCAACGGGGACCAGAACAGCAGCGCTGCGTCCGGCAGTGGCGCGGTGTATGTGTTTACACGCAGCGCAGGTGTGTGGTCTCAGCAAGCGTACCTGAAGGCGTCGAATACGGCGACCAATGACCTATTCGGCTTCTCGGTGTCGGTGTTCGGGGATACGCTCGCGGTGGGCGCTCCAGGAGAAGCGAGTGCTGCGACAGGTGTGGATGGGGACCAGAGCAGCGATGCAGCCCGTGGGAGTGGCGCAGTGTATGTGTTGAGGCGCAGCGCAGGTGTGTGATCACAGCAGGCGTACCTGAAGGCGTCCAACACGGAGCGTGGCCACCAGTTTGGCGCTTCGGTGTCGCTGTCGGGGAACACGCTCGCAGTGGGCGCTAACACTGAATCTAACCCGGCGAGCGGCGTCAATGGGGCCCAGAGTAGCAACTCAGCCGCTTTCGCTTATAGCGGCGCTGTGTATGTGTTCACGCAGAGTGCGGATGTGTGGTCGCAGCAGGCCTATGTGAAGGCGTCCAACGCCGGATTCAGCGACTCTTTCGAACACACTCGCAGCGGGCGCTTGGGGAGAAGATAGCGCGGCGATGGGCGTCAACGGGGACCAGAGCAGCCGCGCAGCTCGGTATAGCGGCGCGGTGTATGTGCGGCGAATTGCGCCGTGAGCAAGTGGTCCAGCCCGATTAGTTGTTAGCTGCCGGCTTCTGCTTTCGGTCCGGGTATCTTTTCTGCGGTTGTCTTGGGTTTGGCTTCAGGTTTCGGTTCGACGGACTTGCTTTCAGGTTTCGGCGCAGGGCTCTTCTTGTCGCTCGCCGGCTTGCTCCGAACGCGTGATGGCGTCTTGGGTTCGCTTTTGGTGGATGATTCGCCCGGTGCCGCGCGTGCTGCGAGTGCCTCCGCCGCCACTGCGGCTCGCACCGTCTCCGTTTCTCCGTTTGCCGCTGGCTCCACGCGCGTCGGCTTTGCCGCGTGAGTCGCACGGTCTTGGTGTCCGTGACCTGCGGCCATTGCGCGGGCCGCTTCGGCAACTCGCGCGAGCAAGCCCTGGGTCGGGTCGTCGGAGCCTAGCTCATTGCGCACGTGGCCTCCCACGGCCTTGGTGAATGCTGCCAGACGCTCCGGATCGATGTTGGCGTTGACGTTCACGAGGTGTAGCGTTCCCGGCACGCCGAGATCTCCGCGAAAGTCGTAGACCGCACCCACAACAGTTAACTTCTGTTCGGCAACCTCCCGGTTGAAGTGCCCCACGGCGCCTTGAACTTGCGCGTGCACATTGGCAACCACCGCCTCCGCCCACGCAGAGTTGCTCGGCTCCGCAGACTTCAAATCCTTGGGCAGCTCAAGCCCCGCTAGCTCCTTGCGGATCGGTTCGCTCAAACCGCCAATGTCACCCATCGCAGCTTTCACAGCTCCACAACCCGTGTGGCCGATGATCAAGAGCAGCGGTGTGCGCAAGTGCTCGATGCCATACTCCACCGAGCCTTGCGAATTCTGAAGTTGATTGCCGATGTTGCGGATCTGGAAGTCGTCGTTGTCTGGCGTTGCATCCCACGCTTGCGTCTGGACGCGCGAATCCGAACACGTGAGCACAGTGACTCGCGGCGCCTGTTTCTGGGCGAACGCCTCGAAATATTTCTTGCCTCGGCTCGCATTGATTTCGTTGTCGCGCACCACATCTCGAAGAAAGGCGCGGGTTCGAGCGAGTGGTTCGTCGGCGGAAGCTTCCCACGCGAAAGGCACGGCGAACTGTTTCGGTTGGTTCCGGGCGTGCTCAGCTGCGGAGGCGGTGTCTCCGGGTTTCTCGCCTTCCTTCGCCCCTTCTTTTTTATCCCCATGCTCGCCGCCATCAGGGGTTTCTTCCTCGGCGGTGTCCGTCTCTTCGGCAGTTGCCTCTGCTTTTTTCTGGCAACCGAGCAACAAAAGAAGGGAGAGGCCGACGGCCCAAAGCGGAAGACGCATGCTTACTGTACGGACAGTGGCGTCGCAGCTTGAGGCACCGCCGAGCCTCCCGGCCAACCAGTGGAAAACGTTCGGTAATACAGCGTCCTCGACCTGAACGGCGAAGTCGCTTCCGGTTCTTGGGCTGTCGGCCGAAGGGCTAGCGCGGTCCTGGCGCACTCAGGGTGCGAGGCTGGCCCAGAAATCGCAGTTGGCGAGGTGATATCCGGCACTCACGGACAACGGATCTTCGAGCAATAGGTAGGGATCGGTCGTCGCATAGCTGGGCCACACCAGGGCACCGCCGCCATTCGGATCTCCCGTAGCGGCAAAACGCGCCCAGTACTGCTGGATGGCAGCCGAGAGCGCTTCGTCTTCAGCATCCGGCATGAAGTTCGGAATCGTGCTCATGGTGCCGAATAGTAAGGGATCTCAACCCCATGCGGAGCACCCGCTGCGCGCACCAGCGCCGGCAGGGTCGCCGAGACATGGCTGAAGACATAACGATACACGCCTTCAGTCTGCTGGCCATCCAGTTGGAGCGCTGCAGTGCGCGCGCCGCACACAAACTTAACATCGCTTGTTAACGCCACGTAAGCAGCTCGGGGCGTAGGATAGGCGCTCACTGGGTATTGAGCCAACACATCCGCAGAGCCCACGGGTATCAGGGCTTTCACGGCTGCGATGTACTGCGCCTCCGTCTGAAGCGTGGCCGGCACACTCCTACCCGTCTCAGCGCTATTGTTGCCAACGATCACTGGAACGCGGTTGTGCTCGCCGCGTGCGATCACGCCGAACCCCCTGCCGCCGTCGCCGAACCTCCAGTTGGCCCGACGCCTCCACCACCTGCCCCTGCCGTGGGCGAATTATCCGAGAACATTCCAGCCTCGTTTCCCGTTGTGCCACACCCCACGGACGCGAGCAGTACGAGGGAACGCAAGATTTTGATCAACCAGGCGGGGCCACCATGAATTGGATGCATCGCAGGTTGCAAAGCACAGGCTATGCCAGTGAGCGGGGGTTTCCCCCCGGCGCGCGCAGCGACAGCGAGCACGGCTTTGGGGGAGACCGGCCGCCCGCAGGCGTCTCGAACGGGGTCGCACCAACGGAGATGTTAATCATCAGCCGAGGACGGCCGAGAGGGGGCAGCCCTCTTGGCGTCCCCTCCCATCCGAGCTTGGCGCGGCGAGGCCTGCTCGCAACATAAAGTAGTCAGCATGCTGACTATCTCCAGTCGGCAAGGAGGGGGGACTCACAGCTTGCGCACAATATAGTCTGATAGTAGACCATATTGGTCATGAAAAAGACCATGAAGAGTGACCCTTCCGGAGTCGCCCGTTCGCTCCGACCAAAGCGCCTCAACGTGTCCGAGGCCAAAGCACAACTTTCAGAGGTGCTACGACAACTTCCAGAGGGGCCAACTGTGATTCACAATCGGGGTCGGGATGTCGGGGTTTTGCTGAGCATGAGCCACTACGATGAGCTCCTGGAGGATCGGGGCAATGGTCAGACGAGTCCCGTCAAGGCGTTCCTGGCGACTACCGAGAGGCTCAAGCAGTCGTACGGTGGCGGCGTTCACTTCACACTGAAGCCAACCCAGCTCAAGCCGCGCGATCCCTTTGGAGAGAGGTGAGCTTGATGGGAGCGGGAGCTTCGGTCATTGACACCGACGTTATCTCTGAGCTGACCAAGCCATCACCGGACGCAGCGGTTCTGGCCTGGCTTGAGGCGCAACCGAGATTCTTGCTAAGCGCGGTGACCGTCTATGAATTGGTGCGAGGGATCAGCCTCTTGCGCCCAGGCCGCAAGCGGCAATTCCTCGAAGAGTGGCTTGCCGAGCTGCTCAACGGCCCAAGCGAAGTTCTTGGGTTTGGGCAAGAGAGCGCGCTTTTGGTCGTTCAAATTGAAACGGCCGCCCGTCGCCAAGGTCGATCCGTTGATGCGCGAGACTTGTTCATTCTGGCTACCGCTCTGGCACACGGGCATTCGCTCGCAACGAGAAACGTTGCGCACTTTCGCGGCCTCGGGGTGACGATCATCAATCCATTTGGCCGATAGCGACGGCGGGAAGTTTTTGATTTTGGGCTGCCGCGTGCTTAGAACGACCAACCGATATTCAGATTGAGCAGCGGAATGACGGTGCTTTGTGTCGCGATGCTGCCGTTGCCTGCGCTACTGGAAGCGTCGGCTTTGAGAGCGGCGTATTGGAAGCCAGCTTGTACGAAAAACGTGAAGCCGACTTCGGTCAAAAGCTTGTAGCCAACCAATGGACCCACTGCGACGCTGCCGGCGTTAGCCTTGATTTGTTGACCTTGAGACGTCGGGATGCCGACGCGGATGTACAGCAGCTCAGCGCCGAGTTGCAGGCTCTCGAACTTTTGGAGCGGATAGCCGATCAGTTGGGTGCCGAGCTCAAACCCTGAAACCTTGTCGCTCAGCCTGCACGCTCATTGACCGCGACCAAACGCCAGGTATGCGCCAGCGCCAATAAACGGTAGGTACTTGCGTTCTGAATCCGTCGACTCGGAAAGGAATGCAGGAAGATCAAGCTGGAGCGCAGCTCCGAGGCGCATGCGAGTAAAACGCATCGTTTCTACGCCGACCATGGCTTGCCCAAAGAGCCCTTTGCCTTGATAGGTCCCGGTATCTGCTGCCTCGATGCCGAGCGCCGCACCGACAAAGGGAGAAGTGTTGCCTCTGCTTAGGAACCTCTTGTACTCAATCGCAAGGCTGATCAACTCCGCCGTGTACGGCGCACGTTCCGTCTCGTTGTAGCAGTAAGTTTGAGTGCTGGCGCACGGAACTTTCCTCTCTCCACCGCCTCCTGGGCCCAAAACGCGAAACTTGGCGCCGGCAGAATAATCGGCGCCATTGTAACCCAGCCAGGCGTCGCCCCCGGGGGCGGGGTTGCGTGATTCTGTTGAAGCCGCAGCTCCGAGCCCAAAGGCAAATTGTAGCGGTGTTCCTTTCAGTTTATTCTGGCGAGTTTCATCCAACGCTAGATTTTCTACCGTTGCAGTGGCTTCGACGGGCACTTCCCGGGCAATAGACTGAGCGAGGCGCGGCGCGGCCTCGAAAGCATCCTCAATTGCGTTAACCCGAAGCTGCGCGCTACGAAGCACACGCCCGTCTTCACCTTCCTGGGTTGCCTTCATGAGCAGCTGGGAGCCCAGCTTAAGCACGCGAAATCGGTGAGCCGCACCGCCTGAATCAAGCTTGCCAATACCCCGAAGCTCACTCAATGCCGAGCAGAAAATTTCCCCGATGGCTTTCGCATCCTCCTCAGTGAGCGCGCGGGAACTCTCAACGAAACATGCCGTGGCGGGTTCTCCGGATGTGTTATCCTGCGCGGATGCAGGGCTCGCTGCCAGCGTCGCGCTAACTGCGGCTATTGAAGCTAATAAGTACTGTGTTGAGAGCATTCGTTTCATGGTTTCGCCTTTCGTCTGCTCTCAATGCACGGCCCGTGCCGCGCTAAGCCGGGTCGCTTAAGCGAACAAATCTAGGCCAAATTAGCGGCAAATCTGCTGCTTAGGAGCTCGATTGCACGGATGTGTGCAACGGCATTGCACACTCGGTTGCTCAGAACTGAGCAACATCGCTGAGCGGAAAACCGAGCGTCACCGTCGTTCCTCGGCCCAGCTGTGTCTCAAGATCAACATGCCCCCCATGAGCCAAGACGATTCGACGAATAAACGGCAATCCCAAGCCAGTTCCCACCTGCTTGGTCGTGAAAAACATGTCGAACGCTCGCTCTTTAGTGCGGGGATCCATCCCCTTGCCGTTGTCCTCAACAATGAGCAAACCTCGAGCACCCGTGTGGTCACGGGCAGGCGCGAAGACAGTTCGCACCTTGACGGCAACGGGGCCATCCGTTGACTCGAGCGCGTTGCGTATCAAGTTTTCCGTGGCAGCGACCACGAGATCCTCATCAAAGTAAAACTCCGGCAGATGCGGATCGATCGCTACGTCGATGAGAACATTGGGAGCGGCCCCTTGCCGAGCACCTTCAGCTACCCTGAGCACGATAGTATTCAGATCAAGGCGGCGCAGTTCACATTCCACTCGGCCCAGGCGTTGATACTCGCCGATCAGGCGATCAATGCGTTCAACCTGCCAGATAAGAACGTCGAGTTGAGGCAAAAAAGCCGCCAGGGGCTGTGCTTTGTTCGGTTCACCCTGCAGAAGCTGAGCCACCCCTTTGAGTGCGGCTAGCGGGTTTCGGATATCGTGAGACATTTGGCGCGCTAGCAGGCCCAGCGTCACGAATTCCGCGCGCCTTTCGCGTGCCGCCCCCACACTTTCGAGCACTCGTCGTGTGACGAGCAACACCAGCGCTCCAAGGACAATGCCGGATCCGAGCACAACGACGGGTTGCGCCCCTAGAGTCGAGAACACCGCCGCGCCACCGAGGGCTGCCAAAGCGGTCGCCAGAAACGCGTAGGCGAGCCCCAGAGGCGTCACGGACGTGCCAAGTAGGTTAAAACGTACGGCGCCCACACCCACCAAGATCGATCCGAAAAGTAAACCAAGATTGCCGATGCGCAGCGTGGGCAAAACATCCTCGAGAAAATCCAGAGGTCCGAGAAGCGCGCCGACGGCCACTGCTACCAACAGGAGTTGGGCTCTGGATTGCTCCGCCGGATCCACGACGCTGCGCCGGTACGCCAAGAGCCAACGGCAGGCGACCATGAGCGCAGGCAAGCCAGCTACAAGGAATGTCCAACCCGCCGACGAGCCGCGCGATAGCGGCAACCAGTTCACCAGTGGGAACACTAGTGTGAAGCTAGCCAGCAGCACGACATGGCGGCGTTCCTTGCCAACAAATATCGCTACCAACCAAAGCGCCGCGGGCAGCGAAAATGGGAAGAGAGCTAAGTGTAGATAGTGGAAGGCAACACCACCGCCGAAATCGTAGATGCCGCGGGCAGCACAAAACCCGCCGACGATGGCGCTCAGTGCGAGGAGCGCCAGCCCAAGCGGCGTGTGCCGGGCGCCGCGGAAAGTCAGCGCCGCCAAGAGAAATTGCACCGCTGCAGTCACGAGGTCCACGGTCGCGTGGAAATCGGTAAGCCTGCCGTTCATGTCGAAGAGCTCGTAATGGTAGGCCAAGGGTAACCGGAAGGATCGTCCGCGTCAGCGATCAAACAGGCCCGCGCGTGGCGTACGCTGTTGGTGTAGAGTGCCGGAGCATGCTTTCAGGCCGAATTCTCGTTGTTGATGACGATCCCGCACTCGGCCCGATCCTCGTCGCGCTTCTGAAGCAGGGCGGGATGTTCGCGGAGCATGTTGCGAGTGCTGCCGAAGCGTTGGTGAAGCTCGATCAGGCGGGCGCAGATGTCGTGCTCAGCGATTTCTCCATGCCAGGCATGGGGGGGCTAGAGCTGCTCGCGGCGGTACGCCAACGCCATCCGGACATCCCGTTCGTCCTGCTCACCGCCCACGGATCTGTTTCGCTCGCGGTGCAGGCTATGAAGGCCGGGGCAAGCGATTTTCTGATGAAACCTTTCGACAGAGACGAAGTTCTTCACGTCTGCCGGAAGGCGCTCGTGGTGGCAGACTACACGAGCCAGCAGCTGCCGAGTGAAACTGGTGCTTGCGAAGCACGACTGATCGGCCAATCTGCCGCGCAAGCAGAGCTGAGCCGTCTCATTGGTAAGGCCGCTCGAAGTCTGTCGACCGTGCTCATTCGAGGGGAAAGTGGGACCGGCAAAGAACTCGTCGCGCAGGCTGTTCACGAAGGGAGCGCGCGTGCCCAAGCCCCGCTCGTTAAGCTCAACTGTGCATCGCTTCCCGATGCGCTTCTGGAAAGTGAGCTCTTCGGCTACGAGAAAGGCGCGTTCACCGGCGCCAGCACTCGCAAACCAGGCCGCTTTGAATTGGCCCACGGGGGCAGCATTTTTCTCGATGAGATCGGCGACATCACACCGAGCCTACAAGTCAAGCTCTTGCGCGTTCTTCAGGAGCGTCAGATTGAGCGGCTAGGCGGAACCAAGCCGATTCATATCGACGTGCGCTTCCTCGCGGCCACGCACCGGAACCTTGAGGAACTTATCTCGAAGGGACAGTTTCGCGAAGATCTCTACTACCGGCTTAACGTCATCCCCCTATTTGTGCCGCCGTTGCGGGAGCGATTGGAAGATATCGACGCACTGGTAGAATCCTTCCGAGTGGCAGTCGGAAGTGCCAACGGCAAGCTCGGCGTGAAGTTTACGGAAGCGGCCGTGGCGCGGCTGAAGACGCAAGAGTGGCCAGGGAATGTTCGACAACTTCAGAATTTTGTTGAGCGGCTTATCGTTCTTGCAGACGATCTGGTGATCGATGAGGATTGCGTCGATCGCGAGCTCGGGCGGAGCGGCACGCCTTCAGCTCCTCAATTCGAAGAACCTCGGTCTTTTCCCGAGGCAGTGGATGCCGCTGATACTGAGACGAAGATGCTAGAAGATGCCCTGCGAAAAGCCGGCGGAAATCGCGCTTTAGCGGCACGACTGCTCGGCATGAGTCGGAGAAATCTGTATTACAAACTCGAGCGTTTGGGTCTTAATCGGCAGTCGTGGACGCCAACCGGTTAAAAGGGAGAGCATCTGCTTCGCGCAACCGTCAATAACTCTCGTGTGCACCAATATCGGGAGCCACGATGCCGATGAAGATGCAGTTGTTGAAGTTCCTTACCAGCGTATTGAAACCAAAATAGGGTGCGCCGACATCGCTGTAGAACGAGATGACGGGCGTCGCCGACTTTGGCACTTTAGCATGAACCGGACCGGAACCGCGCTCGCTCCGATTGCGGCGCTACTGACATAGCCTGCGCGCAGCTCACGGGACGCGTGCGCAGCGCAGGCCGATGCTCGGGTTGTTGAGATCTCTGGGGCCCGATGACGCCGTGGTCGTGGCCAGGTCGCTCGCGGAAGTGCTACCGAAGTAACCACCACGAATGGCGGGATCGACGGAGTACAGGCTCGCGCAATCCACGCACGCCGCAGGCCCGCCCCCGTCAAGCGTCCATTCAGCAATGTTGCCAGCCATGTCCGCTTGGCCCCACTTGGCGTTGCCGGCCGCTACCGAGCCGGCAGGCGCTATGACTTGCACGCCGCCGCACGAAGAAAGCCCCATGTAGGAGCAGTTGTGCACGGCCAAGCTCGAGTCGTTACTCGGGGCGGTTGGGCCCCACGGATACAGCCGCTGCTCACTGCCGCCCGCTGCCGCGAAGTTCCACTCGGCCTCACTCGGCAAGAAGCCTCCATCCCAAATGCAGAAGGCATAGGCTTGGTGCCAGTTGGGACAGTTGATGGGCCGGCTCTCATTGACCCCGGCGGCTGACGTCCACGTCGCCAGCGAGCCATGACACGACAGCTCGCTCGTCCACGCCGCCAAGTCTGCCTTATTGAGCTCAGCGTTCCAGCCTGCGTTCCAGCCGGCCTCGAACGCGTTCCCCGCCAGGGCCAGGCCCTGACCCGCCGCCAGGTGGTTATGCTTTCCGCCGCCGTTGGCTGGGCGCCAGCCACCCAGCACCGCTGTCACGAACGAGCGAAAGCGGCCCACGGTGACCTCGTAGCGATCGAGCCGAAACTCCGACACGGTGGCCGACTTCGTCGCGTCGTTGCGACGATTGAACGTGCCGCCCGGCACCGTCGGCGCCGCGCTGCAGGTCAAACTCCCGGCCGCGTCGCACACCTTCTCGCCCGTGCAGGTCGCACCGTCGTTGGCCCAGGCACCAGTCGCGTTACATTTCTGCGGCTGCTGAGCATTGCAGCGCAGCGCGTTCGGCTCGCAAGGGCTGCACGCGCCCGCCGCGCAGTAGGGCGTGCCACCCCCACACGCCACGGTAAACGACGCCGAGCCGCTGGCATCGCAGGTCTTGACGCTGCGTCCGTCGCACACGACGGAGCTGGGCGAGCACACCTGATCCTTGCAGGTGATCGTGGGGACATCACAATACTGGCTGGCGCTGCAGGTCTGCGAAACCGACGACGAGAGGCCGTCGGTAGCGCATTTTAGGACGCTGAGCCCCGAGCAGGTCTTGGCGGAGGGTTCGCACACATGCGGCTTGCACTCACCTGCGCTGCACGTGCTGCTTGCACCGCAGTTGGCGCCACCGTCGATGTAGCCTGACCCTTGCGCATTGCACGTCGTGGCCCGAATGCCGTCGCACGCAGGTTGGCCGGGAGCACAAGTGCCCGTCTTGCACGATGCGCTAACCTGGTCGCAGTACTTGCCGGCACCACACGCCTCGACCTCCGCGGACGACAGACCATCAGGGGCGCACTCACGCACCACCCCCACGGAGCAGAACTTCGACTGGGGCAGGCATTGGTGCTTCTCACAGGCGCCGTTGAAGCAAGACTCCGTCACTTCGCACGCGGTACGGCTTAGGATGGCCGAACCTGCTCCGTTGCAGATCACCACGGCGCCGTCCTCGCAGTAGCGCGAGTCCGGCATGCAGGTGTCGGAAGGCCCCGCCCCCGCTCCGCCGAGAGCAGCGGCATTCGTGGCTCCAGTACCAGCGCCATTGGTAGGCAGGCCTCCCATTCCGAGCCTAGGGGGCACTCCTCCAGTCGCTGCGCCCGCGAATCCAGAACCGGCAGGTGGAGGGCAGGTTCGCGTCTCGACGCAGCTATCGAACCCGCGGGTGCAAGAGTGCATGGACGGCACCATGGAGCCTATGGCAGCAGCGAATATGGAGCTTTCGACTGAAGTTGGGGCTAAATGCGGCCCGATGCCGAGAACACCTGCCGCGCAACTTCTCCGAGCTGCCACCGTCGCGATCTTACTTTTCCCGCCTTCGATGCCACGATTCGCACGACCCGCGACCAGGTAACGGTTCACACTTCGAAACCCGCTTGCGCCGGTTGCCCGCTCAGGTGATCAATCCGGTCGGTTTTGCTTTCGAAAACTACGATCCCACGGGTGCGTACCGTGGATGCCACCGGCAATCCCGATACGGTGCGCAATGACGACGTGTTTCGAAGCGTCGGCAAGCTGCAGATGGACGTTCTCACGTTGGCGCTCGCTTGCGGTCGAACCAAAGTGAGCACGCTGATGTGGGGGTCCGGAGAAGGCGGGCCCGTGCTTTCCTGGTTAGGCCAGAGCTCCGAGCAACACCTCATTTCCCACCGGGTCAGCGCCTATGGCAGCGAAAACCCGCTAGCCGGGGCTGCCACAATGTTGGCAGATATTGATCGCTGGTACGGCGAGCAATTCGCGTACCTCTTGGGCAAGCTCCAAGCGTACGACGAAGGCGGGTTCTCGCTGCTCGACAATAGCGCCGTGGTTTGGCTGAACGAGTTGTCCGACGGCAAGATCCACAGCTTTTTGGACCTCCCTTTTGTGATAGCAGGGAGCGCGGGGGGCTATTTCAAACAAGGCCAATATCTCAAGCTGACCACGAGCAGCTGGGTGCCGGTGCGGACCCGATTTACCCAGGTGAAGACGCTCCTCACAACAAACTCCTGACCACCTTGTTGAACGCGGTCGGTGCCCAAAATCAGAGCGGCGCCGCCTACGACAAATTCGGTGAATTCGGGAAACCGGGTGTGTACAGCGAGCTACTCGCCTGACGAAAACACACACAGCAGATTGGAAATCCGCCTCAGGTCAAGAGATCTCGGTGTTAGCTGGTGAAGTCGATTCTTCCGGCGCGACGGGCTCGGCGCTGGTGCGCTACACGCAATGGCGGTCCGCAGGGGAGCAACGCCAAAGCGGTGATCGACGAGAGAAATACTGTGCTAATTGTTGCCACATTCGAACCGACAGGTCGCGGGTGCCCACCGTAGCACCCGCGTGCTAGGCTCTGGGCGTGCCGAGAGACACGAGCGCGGACGCCGAAAAAGTCCAACTTGAGATTCAGCGCCGAATGACGGGTGCTCAGCGCCTTAAACTCGCGCTGCGAATGAGCGATATGTTTCGCAAACAGGCGGCCTCCAGAATTCGCAAGCAGCACGCGGAGTTTTCGGAACAACAAGCCAAGGACCAACTTCTCTTCGAGCTGTATGGGTTCCGACGAAACTCCTGAACAACTTGTTCACAGAATCACCGGCATCCTGGATGACGCCGGCGTCCAGTACATGCTCACCGGTTCTATGGCGAGCGGCTTCCACGGCGCTCCCCGCGCAAGTCACGATGTCGACATCGTGGTTGCTCCCAATTTGGGAGCGCTGCTGAAGTTGCTGACCTTCTTGCCAGTGGAGCATTACTACTGGAGCAAAGAAGCCGCGCTCGAGGCGTATGGTTCAGAAGGTCTGTTCAATGTGATCGACCTTGCGACTGGCTGGAAAATCGACTTCATCATCAAGAAATCCCGTGCATTCAGCACACAGGAGTTCGAACGACGCGCGGAAACAGTTCTCGAAGGCAGAGCGGTATTCATCGCTTCTGCGGAAGATGTTCTGCTGGCGAAGCTCGAATGGTCTAAACTCTCCGGCTCCGAGCGCCAGCTGGAAGATGCAGCCGGGATAGTTCGCATTCAGGGAGCTGATCTCGACCGCCACTACGTCGAAAAGTGGGCCAGCTCGCTCGACGTGTGCGCCCAGTGGGAGCGCGTGCAGACAGGCTCGCTCGCGCAGGAATGAGCGGGCCTGGCGACGTTGCGCATGCCTCGTGCCCGCGAAGTTCGCTGGAACTAATGCGTGACCCAAACTACCGCTTCCGGCAGCACCCCCCGGAACTTCCCGTCTCGGAGCGATAGCAGATACGGCCGGCTTGAGCCGAGGCCCGCGGTCCCCACTTGAAAATCCAGTCGCGAGAGACTCCGTGAGGTTCTGTGCTAAGCTGCAAGAGTGCCAGTCGGAGAACCAGTCATGCCCAAGACGTATCTTTGCTTATCGAGTCTGTTGTTTTTAGCGTTAGCCGGTGGCTGCGGAGGGCAACAGGTTGACGGAGTGTTTGATAGCGCGAATGGGCAGAAGCCTCTCGTGAATCAAGAGCCGGCGCCACCACCGATGAGCCCGGATACACCACCGTCGACGCCAGGAGCGTCCACGCCTGGAAGCATGCCGAGCCCGGCTCCGAGCACTACCAGTTCACCCCTTCTCACCTGCGCCAGCGTTCTGTGCGCGCCGGGCGCTACCTGCGTGGAGAGTGCCCAAGGGGCGCAGTGCATTTCGCGCGATCCTTGCCAAGGCTTTGTTTGTCCGCGGGGCGAACACTGTAGCGCACCTGCTGATGCGCCCGCGTGCGTGCCGGATGTCGAAGATCCCTGCGCGAGTACGCTGTGTCCAGCAGGGGAGCAGTGCATCGTTGAGCAGGTCGTCTGCGTTCGGGCTCCTTGCCCAGGCATCCCGCGCTGCATGCCCGTCTGTGCGTGCACGAAAGAGGGTCGGCCTGTGTGCGGGGCAGACGGGAATACGTTCGGAAATGCGTGTGAGGCGCGCTGCGCTGGTGTTGAAGTGAAGCACGACGGCGAGTGCAAGGCTCCGCCGACGGATTGCCGCCGCACGGGCTGCTCCGGCCAGGTGTGTTCCGATCAAGACGTGTCTACGACCTGCGAATTTCGCCCAGAATATGCGTGTTTCGAGCACGCGACCTGTGAGCGGCAGCCAACGGGTTCGTGTGGATTCACGCCCACCGATGAGCTCAAAGCCTGCCTGAGCAGCCAGTAGCCAGCACCGTTGCTGTCGCACCCGTTTCGAAAAACGTCTCTATCGCCTTTCGAATGACGAAACTTGCGCTGAGTCGTCGTCCAAGCGGCATCGACAAACACATGGTGTGGGAAACGCTGACGCACGCCGACCTTGGTACGGCTGGGTGGAAGTAAGGCTGTAAGGCTGAGGGAAGCCTAGCCACAGTACGGGCGGAAACCCCGAGCCCAGCCAACGCTGAGCTTGGGGTTTTGCTCTTCCATTTGGCGCTTTCGACTCGACGCTTGCTTTGCATCAACTCGAATTGCTTTTGGATTACCGTGTATCCCCAACGAGGAGGCGCAAACGTGGCGTCGCTGGGCCTTTGGGATACGAACGGAGCACCCCCCGCGCGACCTCAACGGCTTCGACGCTGCGCCCCAGCTGCTCCAGCGAATTGATCCGTAGGACAGAGGCTTCGTAGCCCATCGCCGCGCGTGGGTAGCGCGCGCGAAACGTAGCGAGGAGCTCCAACGCGCGCGCTGGGGGCGCGCGACGGGCCTCATCAAGAAGGGCCAGCTCTCCCGCTAGCGTTCCAGCGCTAACCTGCGTTGAAGGCGCGAGCCTTCTGGCAACAGCTGAGGTAGCAGGCCGCCCAAGTTGACGCTCGTCATCGATCTGAGCAGAGGCGACCTCAGCGTGGGCCGATGGGTTGGGTGCCGTCGCCGTCTGCACCGCGGCGATCGCACCCGCTGCAGAGGGACGAGCTGCCGAAGTGGAAGGCTCTGAAAATGCTGCCAGCACGCCAACGACCGCCCCGCCACCGAGTGCGAGTGAGGCGCCCACAACCTTGAGAATTGTGCCCGTCGACCATTGGCTGACATTGGTAAGCGTCGCGGCCGCGAACGTTTTGGCACCCGCAGAAGCTTGCGAGGCATGAGGTAGTAAGCCCGCGGTCGTGGCAAGTGTGGTGCCCTCGGTCATGGCATTTGTTGCGGTGGCAGCAGCGCCGAGTGCTGCAGTGCCCAACCCCAGGCGGCGTAGCACTCGATCCCGGGATCCGTCCGGCGGGCGAGTATCCCGTGCGGCGGACAGCAGCGCAGCTATCGCGCTGTTGGGAGGATCGTGCAGAAATCGAATCGGATCTTTCACGACGCCTCCTCGTTCGAATTGAGGCGCCAAGCTGCGACCGCTGCCTCGAACCGAGTGCGGGCCCGGCGCAACCGAGACGCCACAGTGCCTGGTGGAATCGTTAGTGAGAGGGCAATTTCCGACATAGTCACTTGCTCAATTTCAAACAGCACGAAGACCTCGCGTTCTTCTTCTGTCATGGCGGCCTCCAGGATCTTGTCGAGTAGGACACCCGCGCGGCTGCGGTCCGCCAACTCTTCGGGGCTCGGCGATAGATCTTGAAGCTCTGCCACAGGTTCCCCTGCTACTTCGCGCCGGCGGCGTTGTGTGCGCCGATAGGTTGAAGCGATCCTTCGAGCCACACCGGCAAGGTACGCGCGCTCACTCCCGCCACAGGGCGCATCTCTGTGGGAGTTCAGAACCAAGAACACCTGTTGGGCCATGTCGTCCACATCCGCCTCCCCCACACCGAGTCGACGTAGAAAGCGCCACACAAAATCGAAGTGTTCGACGACCATCTTTCTGACGCCGGCATCGTCCATGGGTGAGGAAAGGTCGCTCGGCATCCCGCACCTTAGACTATCGACAGCAATCTGCCCTTGATTCGGAGCGCCAGGGGTTGGGAATTCACCTGGCTGCAAGAGCTATGGCCGCAAGCAGCCTGTCTGATCATTCAGGGACAAATTTTCACCGGGAAAGCGGAACTACTAGGTCTGCTGAGAAGGAATACCCAATCGGATCCACTCGCAACACCCGACGATCCTGCCCTGTGCCGTCGACCACGACGAATTCATCTCTGAGGAGCGGCAGCATGCCCACGCCGACCAAGAAAACGCTGAACGACCTGAAGGAGGCACCCATACGCGCGCCACCCTCCGCGGAAGCAACCCCGCGGAGGCGCACCGAGCGACTGGCGAGCCCGGGCGATTCGGCCCTTGCTTGAACCGCCCCCACGGCGGCACCGGCGCAGAAATCAAGGTTCCACGGTAGAGCCAGGAGGAGGCGCGGGCAGAGCGCAGCGCGTCCGAGCACTTGTGTGAACGCAGCACTGACTTCAGCTGTCGATGTGGTGGTGTCACCGCTTGCCAAGTCGAGCGAGAAGCGAAGGCCGACCTCGCCGCCGCGCGCAAAAACGACGCCCACGCCAAAGCCCGGCACCGGTACCGACGGCGACAGGAAGGTTCCCGTAGCCCCAAGCAGGAAGGGGTCGCGTTGACTTTGCGACTCCATCGGGAGGACGGGGGCTGTCTGCTCCGTCGCGGCCGTTTCGTCCCCGCCAGGTTGCGTCTCGCTGGGCGGCGCCTCCGGAGTCATCGGATCGAGCGCGAGCGCCAATGCGAGCGCCAAACCGGCGAGGACATCGGGGCAATGCTGACTCGCGAGTTGCCGTACGCGGTCGCGCTGTTGGCCACCGATTTCCAGGCGACCTCTGAACGAATCAGCCGCACCCCGAGCGATCGTGACCGCCACCGGTTGCCCCTGCCGCGTGAACTCGAATCCCGTGGACCGAGTTTGAACCTCCGCCACGAACGTTTCGACCGTCCCGCACTCAGCGGGAGCTTGGAAGACAAGCGCTACCGCTACTAGCAAGGAGCGCTGAGGCTCAGCAAGGGCCGGGTTGGCGAGGGTTAGAGCTATACATATACAAGCTAACTTCAAAGCGCCCATGGCCTCACAATCCCCCCGGAGGGCCGCTGCCATGGCGCAGCTCATCGTGAATCACACTCGACGTGGCGCTAGAATCACTGCGAAACAGGCCTTGCTTCACGTACACGGATTGGCCAGAGTAGAGAGTCGCCCGGCGTGTTGGCATCACCAGCTGGTTGCCATCCAGCCACAATTCAACGAGCCCCTGGCTTGCGCTGGCTGACCAAACAATGTGCAGCAGAAAGTCATGCCAACGCTCTCGCTGCAGCTTGCCGAGGAGAAACGCCGAAGAATCGGGCGAGGTACAGCCCGTCGCGGACACCGTGGGAACGCCACCTCGCACGAGCAAGCGTAAGGACTCGGTTCCATCATTTGTGACATCCAACGCCACCGGAGGTCGACAGCCAGCATACCTATCGGTGGTGCTCACCCAGTGCATGAAAATGGTCCACTTTTTGGCTCCTTCCTCGACGACGAAGTCGGCCGGAAAATAGGTGGACCAGGCCCACCAGGACTCGGTTCCTTCCCCTTCAAAATCCGAGCGCAGGAGCTCGGCGCGTTCACCGTCCAGGCCCAGGGGATCGTCTCCAGGGCGCAGTGTGAAACGAACTGCGAAACTACCTGCGCGCACCGGAGAGCTGACGATTCGAATGCCATCTCCGGCGACCTGTGGCTCGCGATCCCATTGGGCGAGATCGCCTGTTTCGTAGTCGGCGCGCCACGTGAGGCCCGTCGGATCACCTGGGCTCGCACTTGGAGCGCCGCCCCGAGTGAAACCGCTCCCTTCGCTGACGCGACCCAGCTCGACGCGTTCGCCACAACCGAGACTCGCGAGCGTCGCCGCTGTCAAGACAGCACCCGCCGATTTGGCGAGCCAGCCGCGCTTCAAGAATCTTGCCATCCTGAGCGGTTGTAGCAGCAAAGCCAACTCGCCGGCACTCAAGAGGCACCCGCGGGCAGGGCGAGCGCATCTTATTTCGCTTGATTTGAGTTCAAACCTGCGAAGAGGAGCTTAAGCAGGTAGGGGTTGCTCC
>ENA-ORBV01001154-ORBV01001154.1-microbial-mat-metagenome-genome-assembly--contig:-NODE-1154-length-59751-cov-18.268609_pt1 | contig 59751 bp, 45 predicted proteins | sample MGYA00237777_ERZ505514 | MGnify/ENA primary metagenome ERZ505514 (study PRJEB26160, sample SAMN06269048) | microbial mat metagenome | isolation source: Oligotrophic lake microbial mat | place...
TTTTTTCAAGCAGAAGACGGCATACGAGATTCGCCTTAGTCTCGTGGGCTCGGAGATGTGTATAAGAGACAGTATAAGTATATTAAAATATTTTTTTGATAAAATTTCTTGTTTTAAAATATTTTTATAAAAAAGGCTGAGAAAAATGAATTCTAATAAAGTGTAAATGTGAAGTAGCGGTAAATTATTTATTTTTTGTGATGTAAATATTAATGCTGTGATTTGAGTAATTAATCCAAGTATTAGAAAAGTGTTAAACCAATTTAATCTATTGCTTTTAAAATTTAAGTAATACAAATAAAGCACTATATTTAAAAATAATACTACGTATGCAATTATTGAAATTATTACGCTTATATTGTGCATAGTTAATTTGAATTTAATACTTAAAAACGGATTAATACCGTGTTGTATATATTTATTACCAAGGACAGTTAGTAGGACAAGGTAAAGTAAAATCAAAATAAGTATTCCCGCCACCGCCGCCATCTGCTGCGCTGCCATTTAGCTGCAGGTCAATATTCATATACATATCTATGGTTTGTTGTTTCGGGTTTGTTTCCGTTTCACAAGGTTTGAGCACTAATACGGCATATAGATTGGTCGCGTTGGTCGCTTTAGGTTGCGCACTGAGCTGTACCAAATCGGTATAATTTACCTGAAATCCTTGTGCAGCAGCGAGGCAAAAACTACTGATGTCAATTTTTTGAACCAACAAGTTGACATATTTTTGATACGTATTGATTCTGGTGCGGGCTGTAAGGGAATCTAACAGCGTTGGCGTCTTCGCCTGTGGATTGCTGGTCACGTCGTAATAACGCAAGGTAGCGGTGGTATCCTTACATACAAAATACATATTGATATGGGGTGCTTTATTCACAGTATCTATCGCCAACATTGCCCAAATCACCCTACTTGTATCTTGCTTTTTCAAATCGCTTCCAAACATCAAAGCACCAAAAAATGAAATGTAACGAATCGGCATGGGGAAAGAATCCACGTTGTAATTGGAAATCGCGTAACCCCGAACTTTTCCCTTCAAGGTATTGGCAAATTTTTCGTAAAGTGCGATTTGACTTGCCGCCGAATCCGCATTCACCGTATTTTTTAATGGAATGTCCTTGTTTGGGGTGACAACTTCTTGGCCAGTAGATTTAGGCTCAGCTTGTTTACAACTCGGCAATCCAATTAGCAAAGCAGCGCCAATCATGCAAAAAGCGGCGAAAAAAGTAGTTTTCCAGTTCATAGTGTTTGAAGTTTTAGGTTGAGATTGAGATTAAGTTTTAGGTTGAGAAATAGTGTTTATAATAATTTCCTTAAAGTTAGAAAGACCCTTGCACACTTCCAATCTAACAAGGTGAAATCAGGTAGAAATACGGGTAGATTCGGGTGGAAATACGGAAACGGAAAAAGGGATGACATCGCTCGGAGCGGTGTCATCCCTTTCTAAACTTTTCTTATTTTTGCGTGAAAGTGATGTCATCATTCTAAAAGTGATGACATCACTTTCACGCAAAAACGATTTACACATGAAAACTGCTTCTTTTCATCCCGGTTATTATTATCATGTTTTTAATCGAACGAATAACCAAGAGTTATTATTTAAATCAGTAGATAATTACGCCTATTTCTTGAAGCGTTACACTTTTTTCTTAGCACCGTTTGTACGTACTTACGCTTTTTGCTTATTGCCCAATCATTTTCATTTACTAATTTCGATTCGAGAGACGGAGGAAATTATAACTTATTTGCAACAATTGCCTCGCGCCGAGCGCACCCAGACGCAGCATTCTTTTTTAGAAAACCAACAAGAAGCTAAGATTGGCGAACTGGTCAGTCAGCAATTTCGACGTTTTTTCATCGGTTATACAGAAGCGATTAATAAAGCTTATCATCGCAACGGCAGTCTTTTTGCGCGTCCTTTCAAACGAAAATGGATTGAGCAGGAATCTTATTTAGCAAATGTAATCGTTTACATTCACAGCAATCCCGTCAATCATTCTGTCAGTGATAATTTCAAAACGTACCGTTGGAGTTCGTACCGCATTTTTTTTTCTGAACAGCCGACGCAGTTGGAAAGAGCCGCCGTATTGGAGTGGTTTGAGGGGAAAGAGAATTTTATACGCGTGCATGAGGGCGGGAGTAACGCAAGGGATGACATCACTTTGGCTTAGTGGCTTAGAGTGATGACATCGCTCCAAAGCGATGTCATCACTCTAAGCCATCACTCTAAGCTCACTTCACCGTAAACGTCTTCTCCTCCTTCCCTACCCCTTTGATTGTCAACGATTTCCATTTACTTGGTAGCTTCGTTTTTAATTGTATAATGCCTTGGTCTGTAATATCCAAACCGCCCAAACCAAACATGACGGCTTGCAACATCCCGCCTGCGCCCGTTGCGAAGTACGGATTTGTACCGCCCGCCGTTTCCGCCAGCACGCCAAAAGGAGGCACTTCATTCGGTTTATAACTTTTTACAAACATTTGATACGCTTTTTCTGATTCGCCCAAGCGACCATATAAACCGGTCAGCACGGAAAAACCCATCGCCGGTCCGTCGGGCGCAAATCGTGGTTCATAATATGCCAAATCTCTGCGAATGCTGGCTTCGTCTGTAATAACTTTGAGTGGAAAGGAGAGTAAGTTTACATCGGCTTGTTTAATGGTGACACCATCATACGTTCGATTTTCTTTCGTCGTACCGTCCGGAAATTTTAAAATGGGAATATTATCGGCAACGTGATTCCAATCCATATTTGCAGTCATGCCCAATTCCTGCGCGGCTTTCGTCGCGTACCGCAACACCGTGATTGCCATACCATTTGTAAAAGCATTATTATCAATATTTTCCTGCCATTCATTCGCACCAATCACATTATTAATTTCGTATTGTTTCAGCCCTTTGCGCTCGACGCGGCTTATCCAAAAATCGGCTACTTCTTTTAAAATCGGGTAACCACGCGTACGCAACCATTCTTTATCTTTGGTCACTAAATAATATTGCCAAGCTGCCCAACCCACGCATCCGCTGATGTGCTGCTGAAACGGTCCAGTCAAAGCCCACACTGGCGTGTCTTCCGTACCATCCGCGCTCGATTCCCAAGGGTACATTGCGCCTTGATAGCCGTGTGCGAAAGCGTTATCTTTAGCGGCTTGTAAGCGTTCAAAGCGGTATTCTAATAATGATTTTGCAATGTCGGGTTGCAAGGCTAAAATCGGCGGATACATCCACAATTCGGTATCCCAAAAAACGTGTCCGTTGTAACCCAAACCTGACAAACCCATTGGTGACAAGCTATACGCCGTGCCCGCTCTGGCAAAGGAATACAAATGATACAATGCCGAATGCACCGCTCGTTGCGCCTCCAAATCGCCCTCGATGACAATGTCACTTTTCCACAATTCTACCCAAGCTGCGTTATGCCGTTCCAACAAACGCTCGCGACGTTCCAAAGCGGCAAAAATCGTAAGGCGCTCGGCTTCGTTGTGCGCATCATTATATTGCGAAGAGGCGACGGTAGAACCTACGACCGAGAAGCGATACGTTTCCCCGGCTTTTAATTTTTTATAAAATTTCACCAAGTGCATATTATAATCCCAATCTTCGTGAATCAAGTCGGGTTCGCTACCATGCGGTTCTTCAAAAATAAAACTCGACGATGCGGCGACCGTCAACCTGCCAGAAGGACTTTTTGCAACGGAAGTCATCAGTGGAATCAAGACGTGCGGACGGTCAATTTCGGCATACAAATTACGAATATCCGTCAAGTGATCGGGCGCTTCAAGGACACTCATCGGGGTGATGGTCACGTCTTTTTTGGCAGTGATTTCTACCACACTCAAAGCCGTGTAAGGCAAATGACGCAATGCCATCAGCGTGTGCCGAACGCTCACTTTATCGCCCACATCAAACGTGGTGGTCAACGCAGCCTTTTGCATATCAAGCGTTTGCGCGTAGTTGGCAATATCGCGGCGACTGATGCGGCGACCGTCCACATCCAAATTCATGTTGACATGATTGAACGTTTTTAAAATGTTAGAAACCCGACCGCGTTGGTAGTAATCGTACACGCCATTCAATACCACGTCCTTCACACGCATGGGTTCGGGCGAGGAAACCAAGCCAATCATGCCATTTGCGACTGTGACCCCGTAATAATTTGCAGGGTCAATTTTGGTAGCTTGGATGTGCCACGGCGACTGGCTCAGGTCTTGCGCAGCAATTTTAAAACTAAATAGAATTGCAATAATAATTAATTGTTGTTTCATCATTACCATTTTTTAGATGCCAGATATTAAGATGCCAGATGCCAGATAGGAAGATGCCAGACGCTGGACACTGACGGTTTGATTTAAATTTGCATAAAAATATAGAGAGTTTAGGATATTTGAACACAATTTTCTTTTAACCGCAGAGAGCGCAACGTGTTACTTAGCGACCTTTGCGTAAACCTCTGCGTTCTCTGCGGTTAAAATTTACGTCGAAGTTGCAAGATTTTAAAACCCCGTTCTAACAAACCCCTCGCTGGAATTGGGAAAAGTGTGCGAATTTGTATTAAAAATATTTTTTCAGAATTTGTGTCTAAGTGGCTGGTTTTCAATTTCTTCCACCATGCGTAATAAGCGGATAATTTTTGATTCAAAGAAAGAGAATGCTTACTCAAAATCCATTTTGCAATGTCCAAACCTTCTGTGAACGTGCGGTAACGCGAGGCTTCCATGCTACTTACACTTTTAGAATGCACTCGAAAATACGACAAATATTCTCGCAAAGTAATTAAGCCGCCGTTTTGTAATAATTGAACCCAAAATAGCCAGTCACCACAGAATTTCAAACTCGTAACCCATTGCCAATCAATATTTTGAACAGTTGATTTTCGGAATAGCACCGCGCTGGCATTCCAAAGATACGTACCAGAAGTGAAGTGTTTCGTCAACGCAATTTTACTGGAGAAGGTATTGTTTTTATATTTTGTTTTATTTAGTAAATGTTTTCCATTTTCATTTACTTGAATTAAATTAGTGGCAGCGATTGCCAAATTTGGCTTATTGATAATTGCATTATATAATTTTTCCAACATCATATTCTCACAATAATCATCACTTTCGGCAATCCAGATAAATTCGCCTTTTGCCAATTCAATGCCTTTTTTCCATTGTAGAAACGGACTGCCACCATTTGATTTATTTACAACTAAATGAGTAACTTTATTTTTATAATTTTCGGTGTACTGTTGTAGAATATCTACACTGTTATCGGGCGATGCATCGTCCAATAAAATCACTTCAAAATCTTGGAATGTTTGGTTGAAAATACTGTCTAAACGCTGGGCAAGGTAGGGCGCGTGATTGTAATTGGGGACAATAATGGAAATTTTTGGCATCTTTATTTTTCATTTATCTTAAACACCTGCATCGGCAAATTATTTCTTGCGACTAAAACTAATCCATTTTTTAAAATCTTTATATCTCTTCCTTGTCCATTTACTACGAAACCACTTTGTGATGGCTCTATTGAAATAAGGTTTCCTTTATTATTACCTTGTAAATACACACCGTAACTCGCATCATAACGCCCCATACTCGGCTGCACGTCATACCAATTGCTGACTGCCATTACATCCAATTGCTTATCTTTATTAAAATCACTCGTTGCAAATGCAAAAATCGGAGAAAATTGCGCTTCCGTTGGTAATGGTTTTAATGCAAACTCGCCATTTCCATTATTTTTGGCAATACTGGAGGCGAGGGTATACGCAAAGCGATGGTCCGCATCTTTCAGTTGCTCCGCATCAAAAACCTGGTCAAACGTGCTTTTTGCAAATGGCGCGTAATCCACAAATTTCTTTTTAATGGAAATAATTTGAGAAAATAATTCATCTTTTGAATAATAGGTATAACGCTTGTCTTTTTTAAAATACGTCAAAATCGGGTCCATGGATGAGTTGCCATCAAAATCATTGACGTACAGTTCCACTGGTTGCTCGAGCGTAGCTTTTAGTGTAGCATTTAATCCGGCATTACCCAATAATAAATCTTCATCTCCGTCTGCGTCCAAATCTGCGGCGTATACCGTATTCCACCATCCCTCTGAATAAGCGATTTGTGATTTGCGAATTGTGATTTGTGAATTTCCTAATTTCTTAATTTTTAATTTCGTAACCGGCATCCACTCTCCTACCACGACTAAGGTTTTTTCTTTTGACAACCAAACCGCGTCCGTCACCATACCGAGTTTTTTCAAGGCTGGAATTTCTGCTTTTGTAAACTTACCTTTTCCGTCATTTAACAAGATGTAACTATCCGGCGAAAGCCCATAACCATTTGGAATAGAGCGACTTCCGGTGAATAAATCAGTTGCGCCATCTTCATTAAAATCGGCGGCTACGACGCAACTGCCGTTGGCAGAGATGGAAGGCAACGCATTCGCAGATTTTGTAAAATTGCCTTTCCCATCATTTAAATATAATATATCTTGGTAGAAATTAGGCAATTGTCCGCTCTCGCCGCCGCCAGTTACGACGTATAAATCCAAATCGCCGTCCTTATCTGCATCGAAAAAAGTAGCGTCTACGCCTTCTTGGAGGGTATCGTTTTGAAAATGATTAATAGCCAATTGAAAACCATTACGTTGCGTTTGTAAAAATAATTGTCCTGCCTGACCTGCCGCACCACACACGTAAAAATCTTCTAAATCATCGCCATTTACATCGCCGACTGCTAATTTTGGACCTTGGGTAGAGAGCATGTGCGGCATCAATTTTTCACTGTCAAAATCTATATAATTATTTTCTTTGTGTTGAAATAAATTATTAAACTTCGATGTAATATCTTGAAAAATTGTTTCTTTTTTTATTGCAAATAGATTCCCGTCGGGAATTTTATTTACTTTTTCTATAATTAAAGATTGATTGGATTTAATATTTTTCAAGGATTGAATACCACCCTCATTCCAACGAACGACGACAGAATCTACTGCACTTATTTTGTTTAAACCAAAGGTCAACACAGGTTCTGAACTTGATTGAAATCCGCGTGTCGCGTACAATTCCTGCGTCTGCACTTGTCTGCCTGCATACACTTGTACCCGTGCGCCAACACCAAAAACGTTTTCACTTTGTTTATCTTGCAATTTGATTTTCAGGTAGTTACGTTGTAATTTTGCATTGGTTTTATTCTCAAAAACAGAAGCTGGCGCGTTCAAATTATTGGTTATTAAATCCAAATCTCCATCATTGTCCAAATCCGCGTACGCCGCTCCGTTGGCACAGCCCACTTTATCCAAACCCCATTTTTCAGACACTTTTTCAAACGTCAGGTCGTCTTTATTGCGGTAAGCGTAATTTGCTACGGCACCGGACGGCATCTTTTCTACCAATTCTAAATCGCTGGCGTTTTGTTGTACTTTTCGGTCCGAAATAAATCGAAGATAATCCAAATCATTGGGTCGCCGCCAGATGCCATTGGAGATGAAAATATCTTTCCAGCCGTCATTGTCGAGGTCACAAAATAAAGTTGACCAGCTCCAATCCGTAGCGTCCACGCCTGCGAGTTGACCGATTTCGCTAAAAGACGTGACCCGTTTTGAAAACGGGTCACGTCTTTCCGCACCCCGATTGAGTTGCAACATATTGCGCGGATATTGATAATGATATCCATATTGTAACTTATAACGAAAAATATTATACGGATCGGCACCGACCGAACTTTTCAGAATGACTTCTTCTTCCGGTTTCATATCGAGTGTCATCAAGTCCAAAAGCCCGTCATTGTTGAAGTCTGCTGCATCGCAGCCCATTGAAAAATTGCTGGTGTGACCGAGAGATTTTTTTGTTCCATCTATAAATTTTCCATTACCATCATTATAATACAAATAATCATTTTCTCGAAAATCATTGGAAATATATAAATCTGCCCAGCCGTCATCATTGAAATCGCCTACTGCCACGCCCAAGCCATAACCCAAACGACTGCTGTATATACCGGATTCTTTTGTAATATTTGTAAAGCGTTCACCATCATTGCGATACAAGCGGTCGCCGGCAAGAGAATCGGTCAAGTTTCGCAAGTTTGCCTCGCCATACACTTCCGGCGCGTGTACGGAATGATTCAACAAATACATATCTAAATCGCCATCGCGGTCATAGTCAAAAAAAGCAGCTTGTGTAGAAAAGCCTTGAAAATCAAGTCCATACGCTTTCGCTTTTTCAGAAAAAGTACCATCTTGGTTATTAATATATAATTGGTTGCGACTTTCCAGCACTTTGTATTTACCAACGTGACACACGTAAATATCGAGCCAGCCGTCGCCATTTACATCTGCCATCGTGACACCGGTTTTCCAATGCTTGTCTGCTTGAATACCTGATTTTTCAGTGATATCCTCAAATTTTAAACCGCCTTTATTCAAATATAATTTATTGGGTAACTGATTGGCAGTGAAGAAGATATCAGCAAGTCCATCATTGTTAATGTCTCCAACAGCGACTCCTGCACCATTATAAAAATAAAGATATTGAATGATGTTAAATGCTTCCGTTTCGGTGAGGTTATTGGCGAAGGTGATACCGCTTTGTTTAGGTGTTAATTCTTGAAAAAGCGTATCCGCATCTTTGTGGGCACAAGACGTTAAAAATAATATTAAACTTAAAAATATATAATTCTGCTTTCGCAAATAACTCACAACCATTGAATTATCATTATAAAATGCTCAAAAACCAGCTTGTACGCCCACCGTGAACGTGCGCGTGGGGAAGTACGCCATGCGAACGTCGAAACCGGGGGTTAGGTTACCTTGTAATTCCTCAAAACGATTATTAAGCTGCACCTCCGGGTCAATACCGTTGTAGCCTGACAAAGTAAACAAATTTTGCGCGGCTGCGTACACTTTTAGTTGGGACAACTTTTTCGCTTTGAAATTATAGCCAACCATGACGTTTTCTAACTGAACGAAAGAACTGTTCAATATCCTGTACATCAAAAGAAAACAAAGACGCGCCTAGTAAACCATTGACGACGACGACGAGTGGCTCGTTGGAAGCCAATATTGTATGCAGTCCGCGTTGGTGTTATCATACGTGCCGAGCGGTTCGCCGCCGGGTTTTTAAAAATGTAAAAGTGACACGTTACTTTACCAACGACACTTCCCCGCTCAAACGCTTCTTCGCACCATCGAGAAACTCAATTTCGGCAACGTAAATAAAAGTCTGATTGGAGCCATTTTTTCCATTCCAACCAAAGGTCAAGTCGTTTAGTATTCCATTTTGAACCTCAAAAACCTGGTTGCCCCAGCGGTCAAAAATGCGGAAGTAAATAATTCGAGCCTCCCTTTTACCTTGTAAATAAAATATGTCATTTACACCATCATTATTTGGACTGAAAGCGGTGGGTGCAAAAATTTCACGCACGGGTAGCACGTTCACCTGTGTAGTGGCATACGCGACGCAGCCGTTTTGGTCGCGCACGGTGAGCGTGTAAAGCGTATTGCGCACGGGGCGAGTCGGGAGGGTAGAACACGTCGGGCAGGTAACCGCCGCGCTATCCGCCGCCTGCCATTGAAAGGTAAGCGGGCGGGTGGTGTTTGCAATCGGGGTGATTTGCGCTATTTGACCCAATTCAATATTTATCGTTGGTGGTAACTCAATTTGTAATTTTGCAGGAATGGTATTTATATTAATCGAATCTACAAACTTACCGCAATCCGTCGTGATGGTGACGGCGTACGCACCGGGCTGGGTCACTAAAGTCGTGGCTTCGGTAGCACCGTTGCTCCATTGGTAGGTAGCGTTGGCAATATTGGTTTTTAGCAAAATGCCACTTCCGTCGCAAAGCGGCTGCTGTTGGGTGAGTTTGCCTCGATTTTCCTTGCCGATGATTTCAATGCCCGTAGCATCTAATGCAGCAGAGGTAGCAGGATCATCCGAGTAGATTTTTTTACCCAGCGCGACGGGCAAGTCGCCGATGGTTGCTTGGTGGGCATAGCGTCCGGGGCGCACCGCATTGGTCACTTCGAGGGTGATGACCACGCGATTGGTATCCAATATTAAATCTATTTCTTTGACAAACAGCACATTGCTGCCTACGCCGCTCACGACCTCGCCCGTACGAGTTGATTTTATGATTTTGGTAATGGTAAACCCCGGCGGAAAGGTGTCATTCAAACTGATATACGAATATGCTGTACCGGCATGATTGATCAAATCGTAGGTGACAGTGATTTCTTCGCAAGGTAAAGCCTGCCGTGGCAGGATGGTTTTAAAAGTGCGAATCGTGAAGGGGCAGCCGCAGCCGTCGGAAAAGCGCCCCGTTGGTCCGCTATCGAGTTGATCGGCTTCGCCGCGCAATTTATTCACATTAAAAAACGCACTTTCCTCGCTGCTGCCACCGGAACCGTAGGCTTGTAGTTGCCCCGTTCGAGTAAAAAACAAACTGCCTAAAATACCGACGCCACTCATATTCCGACTAAAATAATCGCTGATGCGCCCAGAGAAATTATCTACCCAAACCAGTTTGTTTTGCTGTTCATCATACCCGTAAAATGTGCCGCGCAAAGGGTCGAACGCCATGTCTTCTAACGCAGTGCCAAAATCGCTCAAAATGGACACTCGCCCAGCGATGTAGTTTTCTGTAGTCAGCCGGATGGAGAACAAGGTTTGGTCTTTCATCGTTTTAGTATCCCGCCCAACAACCAGCAAACTTGAACCGGATGGATTTACCTCTCCAGCGAAAAAAAGATTTGTACTATCCAAATAGAGCGGCATCGAAAAAACCTCCACTTTTCCTTTCGCATCTATGCTCAACAACTGCCGCGTGTTGTAATCCAGTCCGTAAATCTTTTGTTGTATAACGGAATAGCCGACGGAAGTCACCCGATGTTTGATGTCGGGATTGATTAATTCATAAACAGGCAAACCCGTCGTTGCATTTACAGTTACCCGATACATCGAAGTCGTATTGGAACTAATACTCGCAACCAAAAATAAATAATACGCGCCGTCGCAGGGAATGGGTTGTGCGGAGAGGGAGTGGGCAAGCAGGGAGCAGCAGGCCACAAGCCAAGTGAGTCGGAATCGTTTGGTAGAGGATGGATGCTGCATGATAGGACACTGATTTTTGGGCTTCTAAAGCGACTTAATGGAACACAGATTTGCGCGGGTGCAACGGATAAACGCGGATTTTTTCTCGCACTCGCTCACGTAGCGAACTGGACTTTTATATCTTTTCAATCCGTATTCGCCGAAGACGAATGCGAATCCGTCTCATGCGAGCCTTATTGTGAGTACAAAAAATCCGTATAAATCCGTCGCACCCGCGCAAATCCGTGTTCCATTAAGTGACAGAAGGTCAACGCCCTATTTCTTAAATGTAAACAATTGCAACGCTGCATTATTTCGAGCCACTACAATCAATTCTTCCTTGCCGACTCGCAGCGACTCAATATCCCGAACGGCTCCCTCCAAACGCAAACCTGACTCACGGGAACGCACCACCGAAAAATCGCCTTTGCCATCGCCGCGCAAATACACGCCATAACTCGCATCATAACGCCCCACTTCCGGCTTCACTTCGTGCAGGTTTCCTCCTCCCAATATATCCAAATTTCCGTCACCATCCAAATCTTTTACCAATAATCCGTACATGGGCGAAAACTGCGCTTCTAAAGGCAACGGTTTTATATCAAATGTACCGTCTCCATTATTAATCAGCAGACTGGATTGTAAATTAAATGCTTTTAAATGAATAGAATTTTTTAATTGCTCTGGTGTAAAAATATCGGTGATCGTTTGATTGGCGTATTTATTATATTTTAAATATTTCTTTTTTAAACTCGGCATTTGCGCCACCAAATCCTGCCGAAGTGCCATCGGATAACTTTTGTCGCCTTCATATTGACATAGAATTTGTTCGACCGCGCCATTTTGGTCAAAATCGTTGATGTACATTTCCAGCGGACGCTTGTCGGAAGCTCGAAAACGGGAATTTAAACCATGATTGCCTACTACAAAATCCATGTCGCCATCGCGGTCAAAGTCGCCAGATTTGATGCAATTCCACCAACCTTCAGAAGTCGGAAGTCGGAGGTCAGAAGTCGGAATTTGCTTCAGATTTCCTGCATTATTTTGAAAAATAGTGATGGGCATCCATTCGCCGATGACGATTAAATCAGGCGTGCCATCTTTGTTATAATCTTCCCAGATAGCATCCGTCATCATGCCCAATTTTTGTAAAGCTGGCGCTTTGGCTTGGGTCACATCGGTGAAATTGCCTTTTCCATCATTTTGTAATAAATAACCACTGGACGGTACGCCATAATAAAAAGGTTGTAACCGAACGCCGACAAACAAATCTTGGTCGCCATCGCCGTCGAAATCTGCATTGCGCACGCAGGAGGAACTTTCGTATTGAAAAGAAGGTAAAATCTGTGGCGATTTACTAAATTGTCCCTTTCCATTATTTAAATACAAACGACTCGCCAGCGCAGAGGAACTACTTGGAAATTCATTGCCGCCACTGGCTACATATAAATCTAAATCGCCATCCGTATCCGCATCAAAAAAGAGACAATCCGTATCTTCTGACAACTTATCTTCTTCAAATAGTGCCTGATTCGTACTTGTAAATCGCCCGTTTGCCGTTTGCAAAAAAAGCTGACCCGCTTGGTCTTTCGCGCCGCCGATGTAAAAATCTTCTCGACCATCACCGTTCACATCGCCCGTTGCCACTTTCGGTCCGGCAGTGGAAATCATGTGGTACAACAATCGGTCGCGGTCAAAATCTACAAAGTTATTTTCTTTATGTTGGAAATTGATACCACGCGGCGTTGTAACTTCCTGAAACAGCGTTTGTTTGGAGGAAGCATTCAAATTAACTTGTTGATTATCAGTTGATTGCAAGGGCCGGGCATCGCTTTGACGCAGTTTTAGGTTTTGATTAGTCGGCACATTATTTAATAAGGTGTAATCTCCATTCCCCCATTCTACCAGCACCACTTCGATGGTATCAATGTCGCCCACGCCAAGCAGCGGTCGGTAATCCATTGACGATTGAAAGCCGCGCACCGGCATTTGCTCGGTATAAAATTGCTGACCCTGGTGTTGTAAAGTGATTTTGGCACCCAATGCAAAGGGATTCTTGTTTTCGCCTTGCAATTCAAATTGAAGATAATGCGCGCCTTTTTTACCATTGGAATTATTGCGATAAATCGTAGCCACACTGTTGACATTATTCAGAATTAAATCCAAGTCGCCGTCGTTATCCAAATCGCCGTAAGCCGCGCCGTTAGAGAAGTTGGGTTCTCCCAATCCCCATTCTTGCGCCACTTCTTTAAATTGAATTCCTTTTCCAGATGCACCCAGATTCATAAAAACGGCATTGGGAACGCGCTCCGACGGGATGGAATCAATCAACATTTTGAAATTAACTTTTCCGTTTTGAATGGCGCTGCGGCGTACTTGCTCATCCGCGAAAAAGGTGAGAAAATCTTGATCTGTCAAATCTTTGTAAATGCCATTCGCCACAAAAATATCCTTGTAACCATCGCTGTTGAAATCGGCGAGCAGTGCGCCCCAACTCCAATCCGTCGCCTCTACGCCCGACAAACGCCCAATCTCGCTGAACGTGCCGTCGCCGTTATTGAGTTGAAAGGTGTTGCGAATAAATTGATAAAAGTAACCATTATCTAAATTCGACTGGTATTTATTCCAATTTTCAAAAGTAGTTTTCGTCTTCATGCGGCGGTCAGTGCCAGGTAGCATATCCGTCACGAAGATTTCGGGAAAGCCGTCGTTGTTGACATCCGCCATATCTGCACCCATCGAAGCCGCACTGGTAGAGCGCATTTGATTTTCAATATCCTCTTTAAAAGTTCCGTTTCCTTTATTTATATACAAATAATCCCGCTCAAAAAAATCATTCGATACATAAATATCCTGCCAGCCATCCCGATTCACATCGCCCACCGTGACACCCAAACCGAAACCAATAACGCTGCCGTAAATACCGGCGGCTTCACTAATGTCAATAAAGCGGTTGTCGTCGTTTCTAAAAAACTTGTGTCCGCCTTCCGGGTCGCGTTTTTGTCGTTCGTTCTTGCGCAAATCAAAACTGCCGATGGCGCGATAGGAGTTATTCAGCAAGTACATATCCAAATCGCCATCTTTATCATAATCAAAAAAAGCGGCGTGGGTCGAGTAGCCTTTGCTTGCTAATCCGTACTGTTCTGCTTGCTCGGAAAAAGTGCCATTTTGATTATTGATGAATAACTCATTTTGTTTATTATCCCCTTTTACATCACCAGAATTACACACGTAAATATCTAACCAGCCGTCGCCGTTCACGTCTGCTATTGCTACGCCGGTTGACCACGCGCGGGTGCCTGCTACGCCTGCCTTCTCGGTCACATTTTCAAATTTCCAGTCGCCTTTATTGAAGTACAACTGGTTGCCTTTCATATTACTGGTAAAGTAAATATCCAGCAAGCCATCTTTATTAAAATCGCCTAAACCGACACCGCCGCCATTATAAAAATTGCGATAGGTATAAATATTGAAATTCTCGTCATATTCCAATTGATTCAAAAAGTCAATACCGGTCTCAGAAGCGGATAACGTTGTGAATAAAATATCTGCCTTATTTTCGACTTGCTTTTGTTTGCAAGCGATTGTAGTTATAATGATTACAAGAAAAATATAATAAATAAATCGGTTCATGATAGTTTCTAATTTCTAATATATATATCAGTTTGATTCTGAATCGGCTGGCGCATTCTCCTTTGCCGGTTGCGCCTCTTTTTTTTGCTTGACGGACATATCTGTAAACAACGCTTTTGCCGTTTTATCATCTTGTTTGACGAGGACGATGCGCCGATTGCCGTCTATTTTTACATAAGCAGGTCCCAAGTCAGGGTGCTCGGTGCGGATAAAGCCGGAGCCATACCATTTTTCCAACAAAATTTTCACGTCCATTTGTAAGCTATCGGCAGCCATCCGTTTGTTCCAAGGTGCCCAGCCGTCGTACGTAAAGCTGACGGGCATCTCTATAATTTTTTCGTCTTGAAATTTCGGATAAAAACTCATCCTCGCCGGAAACGGCAGTTCCTCATTCATCTTATACTCCACAGAACCATTTCCTTGAAAAAACAGTCCTTCTTGATTTTTTTGGTAACAGTATTCAAAGAATGTTTTGGGCGCCATACCCAAAGAAAGCCCGTAAAACAGCGAATCGTGCCGCTCTCCGCTTGCGAGTTCTTTATCTAATAGTTTCTGGTATGGGCTGCGCTTATCACAAGCTGTCCACATCAAGCCAAAAGATATGAAAAACAATATTATTTTAAAATTCATATTATTACTTTTAATTAATATTTTATAAAATTGTGTTTTTAAATCATGATATAGTTATAAGTAGCAAATTATCACATTAGCAAATTGGCAAATCTACTTCTTTTGTATTTCAAATATTTCTACCGGCGCATTATTTTTTGCTACAATGACCATGCTACGTTTTCCAATTTGGATAGGAATCATATCCCGTATTTCTCCTTTTACAAAAAATCCAGATTGCGCGGCTGAAAGCGGCTGAAAATTACCTTTGCCATCGCCCTTGAGCATTAAACCGTAGCTTGCATCGTACATCCCAACTTCCGGTTTAGAACGATAAAAATTGCCGCCCATCAAAATATCAGGATTACCATCGCCGTCAAAATCTTCCACACACAAGCCATAAACGGGGGAAAATTGCGCTTGCACAGGCAGTGGCACGAGTTTGAACTGACCGCTGCCTTGATTGAGCAAAATAGAAGTTTGAGTCGTGTAAACCTTCTGTTCTACCGTGCCTTGCAACTGCTCGGGCGTGAAAATATTTTGAATCGTTTGATTTTTATAGTCGCTGTATTTTAAATATTTCTTTTTCAGACTGGGCATTTGCATCACCAAATCATGGCGCAGTGCCAACGGGTAAGCCGTGCCGCCATTGTAAACGCTAATCAGTTGTTCGGCGCTGCCGTTGCGGTCAAAGTCATTGATGTACATTGTCACGGGTTCAGTTGCGGAGGCTTTAAAACGAGTATTCAGGCCATGATTACCAATTACAAAATCTACGTCGCCGTCGTTGTCGAGGTCAGCAGATTTGATACAATTCCAAAAACCGTTGAAGTTGGTGATCGGTGATTGGTGATCGGTGATTCGTTTTAGAGTTTTTCCGTCGTTCTGAAAAATGGAGATGGGTAGCCAGTCGCCGACCACGATTAAATCCAAGTCTTGGTCACTGTCTATATCTTCCCAACTGGCATCGGTCAGCATTCCTAATTCTTTCAACTGCGGTGCGACTGTCTGCGTCACGTCTTTAAAATTGCCTTTTCCATCATTTTGCAAAATATAACCATTCGTTGGAACGCCATATAAAAACGGCACGAGCCGAATGCCTACAAATAAATCTTGGTCGCCATCGCCGTCATAATCTGCCGCTTTCACGCAGCCGGTGCTTTCGTATTGAAAAGTGGGAAGAATTTGAAGTGATTTTGTAAAATTTCCTCTCCCGTTATTCAAATACAATCGGTCAATCAAAGCCGAAGAACTGGTTGGAAATTCATTGCCGCCACTGGCTACATATAAGTCCATATCGCCGTCGCCATCCACATCAAAAAATTCCGCATCGGTATCTTCTGAAATTTTATCTGCTTCAAAAGCGGCTTGATTCGTTTGCTGAAAGATTCCGTTTTTTTGTTGCACAAAAAGTGCGCCTGCCACGTCTTTTGCGCCACAAAAGTACAAATCTTCTCGTCCGTCGCCGTTTACGTCGGCTTTTGCTACTCTGGGTCCTTCGGCGGAGAGCATGTGGTAGAGCAATCGGTCACGGTTGAAGTCAATGAAATCGTTCTCTTGATGGCGGTAAGGAAGGTTGATTTCTTTTGTGCTGTTCTTAAAAATAGTGGATAGGGTGATGGGGTGATGAGGTGATGGGGTGATACCCGGCGTGATAGCGTCGGATTGCTTTAAAGAAAGGAGTTGATTAGATTTAATATTTTGTAAAACAGTGATTTGTCCAGTTGTCCAAAGGACTTTGAGGGAATCAATTTTGTTGGTTTTTCCCAATCCAAAATGGAGGCGGTGATCCACGCAAGATTCAAAGCCGCGCATGGGAGCGAGCTCTTGATAGTAGGTTTTTCCGTTACTCCAAAGCGTCACTTGTGCGCCGAGGGCGAAAGTATTTGGCGCATTTCCTTGCAAATTTAAAGAGAGATAATTATTTTTTAAGAGCGTGTCTGCATTGTTTCGATAAACGAAAGGTGGCATATTGACATTATTGACCACCAAATCCAAGTCGCCGTCGTTGTCCAAATCGCCATACGCCGAGCCATTAGAAAAACTGGGTTCCCCAAGTCCCCACGCTGCTGCTTTATTCGTAAAAGTCAAATTTTTATTGTTTTGAAAAGCGTAATTCGGGATGGGCTGCGACGGGATGGTATCTATCATTTTTTGGATCCCGCCTTTTCCTTGTTGTAAAATGGCTCGCACGTTGTTGGGATCAGAATAAAAATTGATATAATCTTGGTCGGTGAGGTCTTTGTAAATGCCATTAGCGACAAAAATATCTTTCCAACCATCATTATCCAAATCTGCAATTAATGCGCCCCAACTCCAATCCGTAGCGTGTACGCCCGCTAAACGCCCGATTTCACTAAAAGTATTATTGCCATTATTTAATTGTAAAACATTGCGCGTGAACTGATTGTAATAGCCATTGCGGATATTTAGCTGATATTTATTCCAATTTTCAAAGGTGGTTTTGGTTTTCATACGGGCGTCGTCGGCGGGCATCATATCGGTGACAAAAATTTCGGGATAGCCGTCATTGTTGATGTCTGCCATGTCTGCACCCATAGAACTGAGGCTAATTTCTCGCATTTGGGATTCTAAAGATTCTTTAAACCCCCTAAATCCCCCGGAGGGGGACTTTTCGGCTACGCCTTGATTGATATACAAATAATCGCGTTCAAAAAAATCATTCGATACATAAATATCTTGCCGGCCATCTCGATTTACATCGCCGATGGTCACGCCTAAACCAAAGCCAATGCTGCTGCTGTAAATGCCTGTTTCTTGGCTGACATTTACAAAATGGTTGTTGTCATTGCGATACAATTTATTTCCACCAAGCGAATCAGGCGTGTTGCGCTGCCCGGGACGCAAGTCGTATCCTCCAACAGAACGAATGGAGTTATTCAACAAATAGCAATCCAGATCACCATCTTTATCATAATCAAAAAAAGCGGCGTGGGTAGAAAGTCCGAGGTCGCCGATGCCGTATTCTTGTGCCTTCTCAGCAAAAGTGCCATTTTGGTTATTGATAAACAATTCGTTGCGGCGATTTTTGCTGCCGGGATCGCCGGATTTGCAAACATAAATATCCAGCCAACCATCGCCATTTACATCCGCGAAACTGACACCGGTACTCCACACGCCGGAACTTGCGATGCCTGCCTTTTCGGTAATATCTTCAAATTTAAAATTGCCTTTGTTTAAATATAATTTATTATCCACGCGATTACCACAGAAGAAAATATCTAATAAGCCGTCGTTATTGATATCGCCGAGTCCGACGCCACCGCCGTTGTAAAAATTGCGAAAAGTATAAGGGTTGAATGCTTCGGTGTAAGAAAGTTGATTAACGAAGTCAATACCAGTATAATCCGCCGGAAGCGAGGTAAAAAGGAACGTCGTATTTTTGTTGACAACAGCCGATTGCTCACAAGCACCGCAAAACGCTAAGACCATCAGCCCTACCATCCATCTCATGTTTATTTTGGTTTTATTCAGAATAAGAGACAAAGATACCAAAAAAAGAAAGCAAGCAACCCGAAGATTACCTGCTTTCTTTTAATGAATTAAACATCACTAGATGTAAAATTAAACCTAACGGGTGGATTTTATTGAGTTGTCTGAAGTCAATCGGAAAAGTTCAGCAACTTCCACTTTACTTTCAACTTTGAGTAATCTAATGTTTTGTTTGAAAAGTTGATCTGGCTGTTTTTCTTCCTGAAAAGAGCCGCTGCCACAACAATTACTCCAGTAAAGCAAACAATTGGAAGATCCTCCTGAGTTAGGTCGAAAAGTTACATTGTAGTAAGAGGCTTTAGGTAAACATAAATACGGTGTACCACCTGGCGCTCCATAAGTAACATTGTTCACCTCCCAGGTTCCTGATACACCTCCGGGTGATTTAAAGTACACCACTCCACCTGGACACTGATTTGCACACGAATTCCCAGTTTGACCCGGAAGATACCCTACCCAAGCTGTACTTCCACTACCACAAGAGATAGCCTGAGAAAACGAGGTGTAACAGACGCTAAACATCAAGAAGGCAAAAATTAACTTTTTCATAATTATACGGTTTTTGGTTAAAAAATATATGATTTTCAAATATACAAAATTTCAAAACAAAAAGCAAGTTACTTGTACAAGTAACTTGCTTTTTTAGAAAAAATATTTTATCAAAAAAATATTAATACCCTGGATTCTGCTTCAAGCTTTTATTAGCATCCAACTGTGCACGTGGAATCGGATAAAGATTCACGTGGTTGCTTGGATCTTTGGGCTTTGCCCAACGCGCGTCGTTGAATTTATCAAAGCGAATCAAGTCGGTACGACGCTTTAGTTCTACAAACATCTCTCGACCGCGCTCTGCTAGCAGATTATCTGCTGTTAAGCTCGTAAATGGAGTGACACCGGCGCGGGTACGAATCTGGTTCACCAAAGTCAACGCTTGCGCATCACCGGCACTCTGCCGCCAGAGTGCTTCTGCTTTGACCAACAAAATATCAGAATAACGGAATACAGGGAAGTCGTTGTCCATTTCTTGGGTTGAACCTATTGCATATTCAAACTTACCGATACGAGCGCCCGCTTCGCGATAAGCGTTTGGCGCGATTTGGTTGATAGCTGGTGTGAAATTCACTGTTGGATCGGGATCAGATGCAGGACCTTTGTCAGGGTCAGTTAACAGTTTACCATCCGAATCAAACTGTGGACCGACTAAGAAATTGCCCCGTACACCCGAAGGACCTGCGAGCGTATTCGGCTTTCCTTTTCTCAAGTCATTCGCTTCATAGGAATCATAAAACTCTTGCAGCGAGCAAAAGCCATTCCAAGGCTGATAAGCCAGCTTGTACGTTTTTCGGCTTTCATAATGCAGGGTCATAGGTCCAAAGTTGAAACCTGTGAAATATATTTTGTCATAAGGAATGGCGAAAATAAACTCCTTGGAGCCAGCATTAGAGGTATTAAAGTTAGCAAAGTAATTGCTTTCTAAGCTATACTTACCCGAGTTGATAATCTCATTACAAGCCGTTACTGCTTTTGCCCATTCTGGTTTGCCTGTGTAAACCACTGAATTCAGGTACAAGTTTGCCAAAACCGCCTGTGCTCCATAATAGTTCATCCGACCATACGTAGAAGCATCCACGTTTTTGCTCAATCCTGGAAGACTTTCTACTAATTCTTTTTCAACAAAAGCATAGACTTCCGCACGGGTATTGTTTGGTGGAGAAAAACCAACCGGTACGTCAAAACGATCCACAATCGGCACGTTACCAAAAATATCCAATAGCCACATGTAGTACAATGCACGTAGTGCTCTAAGTTCCGCGATGTACGCGTCTTTACCCGCCACCTCAATATTTTGGAACTGAGCAATTACCCGATTACAAGAGCTAACGCCACCGTACAAAAAAGTCCAGGTATCATTCACATTATTGGTACTCGGTCCATAGGTATGCAAGTACAAGGCGCGCCAGTTACCGCCGTCGTCCCAGTCAGCACCCCGAGTAGGTACGACCATTTCATCAGAAGTTACTTCTTGGGCAGAAAAGATATTACCATTGCCACCATAGCCGCGCAAACTGGTATAAGCAGCACCCAGGGCAGACACAAACTCTTCTTCAGTCTTGAAAAAGTTGTCGTCCGTTACAGCACTGAACAATTCTTCATCTAAGTCCGTACAGGATTGGTTGAAGCTCAAAAGCGACAAGCCTGCTATGAGAAGGAATTTAGAAAATCTATATTTTTTCATTGTTTAAATAATTTAATCATTTAACTGATTTAAGTTAGTTCAGAAACGTAACCATCGTCATATCAAGTTGTTTACAAAATTGCTACGTTTTTCTGAACAAGTTTGGAAACTTTAGGAAACTTTAAAAGCTTCCTAAAGCACTCCTCTTTGCATTAAAATCCGAGTTGTAAGCCGAATGTTAATGCAGCCGTTCTGTACCAAGTATTCCGACGGTCAATGCCCGGTGCCAGCGGACCAAATACACCCGCACCATCTTCCTGGTTATCAGTGAAACGTGGTTCTGGATCAACTCCTTTATAGCCAGTAATGTAGAACAAACGCTCCCCCGTAAAATATACTCTGATTTTGCTGAAGGAACCGCCCTCTGCCAATTTGAAATTATAACCTAAAGTGGTGTTGTTCAAACGTACGAAAGAAGCATCTTCTACATGAAAGCTCGAATATTTTGCTCCATCTTTGAGTCTTAACAAATTTTCATCATCCAAAGTAGAAGCCAAAATATTGTAAGAACCAATCGCGTTGGGTGCTTCATAAAAAGCGCGGTTTAGATTGACCAAATCATGCCCGAAAAAGCCGTCAAAGAAGATAGAAAAGTCCAAATTACCGAATGTAAAGCTGTTATTCCAGCCCACCTGCGCTTTTGGCAAACCATTTCCGATAATCGCGCGGTCTTTGTTATCATCAAATTTGCCGTTTCCATCCGTATCTTCGAAAATCCAGTTTCCTTCCTTAGAAACGCCCACGTACTTTATGCCCAAGATTTGTCCGATCGGTTTTCCTTCTTCAATACGAATCAATGGGGATTGATTCTGACCGGGCGAACCCACATTGGAGATATCGCGAATGCCTCCGAAGTTGAATTCACCCTCTGACAGCGATACAATCTTGTTTTCTAAGTAGTAAGTTCCATTGATGCTGGTCGTCCAGGTAAAGTTAGGCTTGGCAATAGCGTTGTAATTCAATACTAATTCCAGACCGGAGTTTTTCAACTCTCCTACATTGGTAAAAGTACTTCCGAAAAGGTTGGGCGGAACTGGTACCGTAAAGTTCAAAATCAAGTCTTTGGTAGTCGTTGTATAATAATCAAAGGAACCAGTCAATTTGTAATCTAATAAGGCAAAATCCAAACCCGCAGAAATATCGTTTTTCCTTTCCCACTTCAAGTCGGGGTTTGGATTACTTACTGGTTGATAACTTGGAATATAGGTTCCATTATACAGGAAAAAACCGTTCTGATCAAAACGGCGCAGCGCCAAGTAGCTTTCACTTGGAATATTACCCGTTACACCATACCCTGCGCGTAGTTTCAGGCTATTTACACCATCCATTGGGAACAAGTTGCTCAGGTTCACACCCGCACTTACTGCAGGGAAATAACCGATACGATTGTCTTCTCCAAAGCGAGAAGTACCTTCTCTACGCAAGCTGGCAGTGAGGTAGTAATTATCATTGAAGTTTAAATTCAAACGACCAAAAAAAGCGATGAGGCGATAATTGTTTTGATAACTGCTAACAGTACCTCTACCATCTGCAAAATCTTGGGCTCTGTTAAGGTTATTGAATGTGAACGCATCGGTTAAGAAGTTACCACCCTCTGCGCGAAAACCGTTAAAGGTAAATTCTTGGAAAGAGTAACCACCCAATAAACGCAATTCTAATCCGCCAAATTCCTCGGCGAACTGAGCAGTTCCCTCAAATAATTCATACTCATCCTGATTAAACTCTCTAATGCCTAAACCATTGCGATCCGTACCCCGGAAAAGGCTATTCTTATCATAATATTCCCCCAAATCTCGGGTTTTACGCTCCCGCGAGTAAGAAGCACTCACAGTGAGGCTTTCTAATAGTTTATAATCTCCCCGTACATTTGCTAAAAGGGTGTTGCGCTTCGCCTCATTCTTATTTTGCTCCAAAATAGCAACCGGATTCAAATAGTCAAATAAAGTCTGTTGGTAATAGCTGTCGAAACGATTTGCTGTATCCACTCGAACCGGTGAAGTCGGGTTATAAATCGTCGCATAACGGAAGGCTTCGTTGAAACCTAACTCCTCGTTTCTGTTGGTCGTAGCCACATTGAATGAAACCGCCAAACGATCCTTGAAAGCTTTCTGAGTTAAATTCAAACGCGCATTCAACTGCTGGAAACCAGTTCTAATGGATACCCCCTCGTTGTTACGATAGTTGGCAGCAATGCGGTAAGAAGTTTTCTGAGATCCGCCAGAAAGTGCCAAGTTGTGTACTTGCGAAATACCCGTGCGGGTAATTTCTTTGAACCAATCGGTGCTAGAGCCATAGTCCGTTCCTTTGATAGTACCATCCGGTCCGCCACGGAATGCCCGATACTGATCTGCACTCAAAACATCCACATAGTTTGCTAAAACGTCTGCGGTAACAAAGCCATTATACTCTATGGTAGTAGTACCTTCCCGACCTCTTTTGGTCGTAATGAGAATGACCCCGGAAGCACCGCGTGTACCGTAGATAGCCGCCGCGGAACCGTCTTTCAATACATCAATAGAAGCGATGTCATTCGGATCCACGCTATTCAATTCCGCACCAACCACGCCATCAATGACGATGAGCGGAGAAGTATTCGCACCGACTGTAGAAAGACCACGCAAGCGAATGTTAAAACCCTGATTCGGGTTGCCACCCGGGCGGGTAATAGATAAACCTGCCACTTTTCCTTGTAGCAATTGAGCGGCATTGGAGACATTACCCTTGTTAAAATCTTCTTCCTTCACGCTCGTAATAGCACTGGTTACTTCGCGTGATTTTTGGGTACCATAACCTACGACTACGATTTCGTCCAATGCTTGACCAGCTGTGACCGTGATGTCGAGTACGTCGGAAGAGCCAACCGTCACTCGTGTTGTGTTGTAGCCAGTGTAGGAAATTTCCAACTCGGTAGCACCGGCAGGAAGGTTTAAGGTGTAGCCGCCGTCAATATCAGTAGCAGTACCAGTGGAGGTTCCAACCACTAAAATGTTGGCACCAATAAGTGGGTCGCCCGTAGTGATATCTGTGACCTTGCCACTGATGGTGCGCTGCCCATAGGCAAAGCTACCAAGTGCTAAAGCGCAGACTACGAGTAACCATTTGGAGCAATAGTTAACTCTAATTTTCATACATTACTTAGATTTGGTTAAATAAACTAATGAACATCCTATTAAAATGACCCCTGATTTTATGTCAGAAGCGGCACACAAAGGTCGTTGCGTGTACGCTTTGTCACTTTTTCTTTTCTAGTTTCTTGGTTTGATATAGACGTGAATGGGTGATTTGAAATGCTATCTGTTTCGTCGCATTCTATCTCAGCGTGTAAAAGTCTAAATAAAGGGCGAAAAAAGCAAGTAGAGTGAAAAATATTTTTAGAATAAGTTTGTAAACAAAATTATATTGGGATTTGAAATCTTAGACAGGCATCTAACGCACTGTCAAAAGCGTTTTAAAATTATAGAGCAACCTTTTGAATTTCAATTTTATACGCATATCCCGACTACGCATGAAACGAATTGCATTGGTACTCTTGCTATTGCCCTTATTTATGGATCAGGCTTCTACACAAACCTTTGAGTCCATCCGGCGAGGGGTAAAAAAGGTTGAAATCCCCTTCGAGTACGAAAATAATTTCATCATCGTGCAGGTGCTTTTCAATGATGTCTTTCCGTTAAAGTTTATTTTTGACACGGGTGCCGAGCACACCATTTTGACCCAGCGGGAAATTACCGACTTGCTACAAATCAATTATGAAAGGCGTTTCACGATTATCGGTTCTGATTTGAGTACCGAACTATACGCTTATTTGGCGCGAGGCGTGAAGTTGAAAATCCACAACTTATTAGCACTCAATCGCTCCATTTTGGTGTTAGAAGAAGATTATTTTCGCTTTGAAGAGTATGGTGGTATTAATGTGCAAGGCATCATTGGGGCGGATTTGTTTCGTCAGTATATTGTAAAAATTGACTACCGCCGCAAGATGATTACGCTGTATGACCCTGCCCATTTTGAACCGCCCAAAGGTCATTTTAAAGAGTTTCCGATAGAAATTGAGCGGCACAAACCATACCTCATGGCGAATACTTCCCTCACTAAGGATACCATTCTTCGCGGTAAATACCTATTGGACACGGGCGCCAGCATTTCCCTACTGCTTTACACCAATACGAATTCGGCTTTTGATTTGCCAGAGCGCCTCATTCGCAGCAAAATCGGCATGGGCTTAGGTGGTTTCTTACAAGGTTTTATGGGGCGCGTCAATGGAATAGAAATAGGCGGCAACAATCTGGAGGGGGTCATCACCAATTTTCAGGAGTTGTCGGGCAAGGTGGATACGGCTTTTACCAATAATCGAAACGGGATCATCGGCAACCAGATTCTCAATCGTTTTGAAATTATCATTGATTACATACATGGCAAACTTTATTTACAACCCGAAAAAAATATTCGTCAAAAATTTCAATATGATAAAAGCGGACTTATTCTGGCTGCTTCAGGTACGAATTTGAATGTTTTTACGGTCATAGACCTCGTGGAAAATAGTCCGGCGGTAGAAGCCGGTATCCAAGTGGGCGATGAAATCAAAAGAATCAATGGCTTGCCTACTGCTGTCATGCACTTGTCAGATATTATCAGGCGGCTACAAGGCAAAGCTGGTAAAAAAATAAAGCTCTATCTGACCAGGGGAAAGGAGAACATTACGAAAGAGGTGGTGCTGCGGGAGTTGATTTAATTTGTGATTTGTGATTTGTGATTTGTGATTAGGGATTAGGGATTAGGGATTTGTGATTAGGGATTTGCGGAATAGGGATTTGTGATTAGGGATTTGTGATTAGGGATTTGTGATTAGGGATTAGGGATTAGGGATTTGCGGAATAGGGATTTGTGATTAGGGATTTGTGATTAGGGATTTGCGGAATAGAAGAAGATTGGAATGAGGTTAAGGTTGAGGTTGAGGTTGAAGGGGGTTCACGTTCTGGTCTGGCATCTGACTATCTGGCATCTTTTTTCTCTAAAATGTTAGAATAGAAATTATCCTCCTTTTTTCAAAAAAAGATTCGTTTTATACAAACCCATTACCTATCTTTGCGTGCCTTTTTAAAAATAGCAAAGCAATAGAACCATGCAGGTAGTAAATATAAAAGCAGAAACGAGAACCGCTCTGGGCAAAAAAGGAGCCAAAGCCACTCGCAAAGAGGGTCGTATCCCTTGTGTACTTTATGGTGGCGATGAAGTGATTCATTTTTCCACTACGCAGAATGAAGTGCGGCATCTCATCTATACCCCAGATTTTAAAATAGCGGAAGTAGAAGTAGACGGCAAGCCGTTCCGTTGCATTGTAAAAGAAAAACAGTATCATCCGGTCACAGATAGTATTCTTCACCTTGATTTTCTACGATTGGAGGATGGTCGTCCTATTAAAGTACAAGTGCCGATTCGTTTTAAAGGTACTTCTCCAGGTGTAAAATCCGGTGGAAAACTCATTCAAAATGTGCGCAATGTGACCATCAAAGCCCTGCCGGAAAATATCATAGACGAAGTAACGGTAGATATTTCTAAGTTGGACTTGGGTCAGTCTATTCGTATTCGCGACATCAAAGTGGGCGAAGGATTGGAGATTATCAATGCAGCCGGTATTCCGATTGCAACGATAGAAATACCACGCGCTTTGCGGAGTGCACAACAAGCTGCTGCTGCCGCTGCTGCACCACCGAAGAAAAAGTAACGCGAAGTCGGAAGTCAGAAGTGGGAGGTCGGAAGCGCGTAAGAATTACATTTTTGATACTAATTTTTTTGAATGATAAGAGAAGAGGTGTAGAGTATATCTACGCCTCTTTTCGCGTTTAGCATTTAGCTGAAAACCTATAAGATTTTAGGAAACCTTATAGATTTGTGCCATCTAATTTATGCTTTCATGGAAAACTTACGCGTCACATCGGTTCAAACCTTATTACATTGGGAAGATAAAACTGCCAATTTAAAACAATTAGAAGAAAAACTCTCGCCACTCACCGGGCATACTGACCTGATTATTCTACCCGAAATGTTTACGACTGGTTTTAGTATGCGCCCGGCACAGTTGGCAGAGAGCATGAACGACGCGACGATGCAATGGCTCACGCATCAAGCAAATGAACTCAATGCAGTCGTGACCGGCAGCTTCATCGCAACAGAAAATGGCAATTATTACAATCGCCTCGTGTGGATGCGCCCTGACGGCTCGTACGAAACGTATGACAAGCGCCACCTTTTTACGTATGCCGAGGAGCATTTGCATTATACAGCCGGTACAGCGCGGCTGGTGGTGGAATTAAAAGGTTGGAAAATCCTGCCGCTGATTTGTTATGACTTGCGTTTTCCGGTTTGGAGCAGGAATGTAGAAAAGTATGATTTGCTATTTTATGTCGCTAATTTCCCGGAGCGGCGCAATCATGCTTGGAAATCGCTGCTAGTGGCTCGTGCCATTGAAAACCAAGTTTATACCATCGGTGTGAATCGCGTGGGCAACGATGGGCACGATATTTATCACGCTGGCGATTCGTGTTTGATTGATTATACCGGTGAAGTCGTGCATCAGGTCAGTCATCTCGAAAATATTTTTACCACATCTCTCTCTTATTCGGCGCTCGTAGACTATCGAAATCGGTTTGCTTTTTTACAAGATCAAGATTCATTTTACATCGTTTAATATTCGGTTATATTTTTATATCAATTTAGCGCATTTTGATGTCAAAATCAGCCTCCTTTTTTAATAGTTTGATAGCCTGATTTTTCTGCCAGACATACCTTAAAAGCATAAAAAGTTCAGTTTTTAAAAATTTATTTTCGATTTTTTTCTTCTTACAAATGACTGTATTTCAATATCTTACAAACAAGCAGTGAAATTATTTTTCTGTAAGGGGATGAATTTTTGCACACTTTATCTATCTTGCGGTCGCTAGCTTCCCAATCGAACATATCCTAAAAGCTTCAAATCGTACCGTAATTGAAGAAAAGAGACGGTTTATTGTAAAGATTTGTTTCTAATATTTTACAGTTTTTGTAATAATTGCGTCGTCTCAATTACATTTTTGTACAAGCTTACCCCTAAACGCTAAATGAGCGGATTCCTTTAACAAACCTAACGTTTATGCCAACAGACAGTTACTCTTGTAAAAGCCTATGGGCTTGTGTAAAATTCGTAAGTTTATTGTTATGTTTTACGCATAACTTATTAGCAACCAATCCTTATCAAAATCTCCCTGCCGATTCTACGATTACTAATGGCAATGCCGACAGCACTTCTACGAACTTGACGGAATTATTAAAGCCTAATCTACGCCTTGATATGGTAGATTACGCCAAACGATTTCTCGGTTCCAGATACCGTTATGCGGGCAGAAGTGCCAGTGGCTTCGATTGTTCCGGCTTCACACACTACATCAACCGCAATTTCAACATTCAACTTTCTACCTGCTCAAGGTCGCAAGGCGTACAGGGCGTGAAAGTGCTGTTGAAAGACACCAAATCGGGTGACCTCGTTTTTTTCCGGCGCAGCAAGCGTAGCAGCATTTCGCACGTAGCGATGGTGGTCTCCAATGACGAGCGCGGTCTTTTCATCATTCACAGCACTTATCGGGGTGTAGTGGTTGACAATTTGATGGAGTCATCGTATTGGCGTCCAAAGATTTATATGGCGCGGGACGTTGCCAATCCATTTGCAGAAAAGTATGCAGCAGAGCGGGCGCAGCAGGTACTGGCACAACAAGCAAAGTTGAAAAGTCTACACGTAGATTTGGAGCGGCTGGCAAAAGGGCTTAGTATTTAAAACCGCCTCAAGCAAGTAAGTACATTGTTTAAAAAATAAATAAGCGCGCCTCGTATGTTTTATGGACTGCGAGGCGTATCTTTATACACATATTTTTTCTTTACCTTGATTTAAAACTGGATGCTATGTAATTGGAAGATTACACAGCAGCCTATTACACTTCTATTTTTCTTTCCTATCTTGCTTGGAAGAATCGCATTTCTTCTGCTTCGTGTTTTTTTTACACGAATAGTTGTATATTCGCTATGACGTAGCCTATTAACCCAATGATATTTTCTATATAAATGATTGACAATCAAATGGTACAGCTAAAAACTGCCGATATTAAGCACCCTAAACCTTTGATAGGAATGATTAATCTGATTCTATTTGGACCGCCCGGCTCTGGTAAAGGCACGCAGGCGGCAAAGCTGGTAGAGACCTATTCGTTGTTACACATTTCTACTGGCGATTTATTTCGCTATGAAATGGGCAACAATACGCCACTTGGGCAGGAAGCAAAAAGTTATATCAATAAAGGGGAATTAGTGCCGGACTCAGTCACGATCGGGATGCTCCGCAATAAAGTAGAAGCTAATCCTGATGTAAAAGGATATATTTTTGATGGTTTTCCGCGCAATATCGTGCAGTCGCAGGCACTGGATGAACTCTTGCAGGAAAGCGCAGGCGAAGTATCACAACTCATCATGCTGGAAGTGTCGGATGACGAAATTGTGGAACGCTTGCTCAATCGCGGTAAAACTTCTGGCAGAGCTGACGATACCAATGAAGCGATTATTCGCAACCGCTTGGATATTTATAAAAGCGAAACCTCGCCCGTGTTTGATTATTATTCGACAATGAATAAATCTATCAAGGTGAATGGCGTGGGGACTGTGGAAGAGATTTTTGAGCGGCTGTGTAAAGAGATAAATAATTTGTAATTATAGCCCTATATACTACTATAAGAACTAATTGGATTGTCATTGCGTTCACAGAAATGCAATGACAATTTTTTTTATTTAAACTATTAGAACAGAGATCAGAGGAGTCAGAAGCGAGCAGCCAAATTTTTTGAAATCGAATATTCATTTTAAAGTACAAATCTGTCTGGCATCTGGCATCTAAATATCTGGCATCTATAAAATATGGCAGAACAAAACTTTGTGGACTACGTCAAAATCTGTTGTCGCTCAGGCGCAGGTGGCGCGGGTTCCATGCACTTTCACAGAGATAAGACGACCGCAATGGGCGGACCCGACGGCGGCAACGGCGGGCGAGGTGGCAACATTATTCTAAAAGGCAATCGCAATTTGTGGACGCTGCTGTCGCTCAAATATCGCAAACACGTACTGGGCAGTCATGGTGTAAATGGAAGTGGTGGCAATAAATCGGGCTTGGATGGAGAAGATGTGATTTTGGAAGTCCCGCTCGGTACAGTCGCCAAGGACGCAGAAACCGGTGAATTTTTATTTGAAATAACGCAGGACGACGAGGAGCGCATTATACTCGACGGTGGACGCGGCGGCTTAGGCAATGCCAATTTTAAATCTGCTACCAATCAAACCCCTCTTTACGCACAGCCTGGCGAACCTGGTAAAGAAGAATGGAAGATTTTAGAACTCAAGGTCTTGGCAGATGTCGGCTTGGTTGGTTTCCCTAATGCGGGTAAATCCACGCTCCTTTCTGTACTCACGGCTGCGAAACCAGAGATAGCTCCCTACCCTTTCACCACGATTGTTCCGAACTTGGGTATTGTGCAATACCGCGACGGTAGGTCTTTTATGATAGCCGATATTCCCGGTATTATCGAAAATGCACATTTAGGGAAAGGTTTAGGACATCGCTTTTTGCGACATATTGAACGTAATTCGACCTTACTTTTTATGATTCCGGCGGATACTGAGCATATTAATAAGGAGTATCAAATTTTGTTGAATGAGTTGGAAATGTATAATCCAGAATTGCTGGACAAGCCGCGCGTGTTGGCGATTACTAAAAGTGATTTGATTGATAAAGAGTTGCAAGAATTATTAACACCGGAATTACCAGAAGGGATTCCGTATATTTTTATTTCAGCGGTGGCGCAGCAGGGCTTGACGGAACTGCGCGATTTATTGTGGAAAACCATTAATGAAGCTTCAGTCCCTGCTGAATGATAGGACGCTGATTTTTTAAGATGGTTAAGATAATTTATGATTGATTTAGAGCAATATTAAAATCATAAAAAAACCATAATTATCCTAAAAAATCAGTGTCCTATTCTCCCCCAATTATAATTTCCCCTGCTTCCTTTTCCATTCCACATTTTTCTTCTACTTTTGGATTCCAACGTACAATCCTTATAAAGTATGCAACACAAAATAACGACAACCAGAAGACGGTTTCTCCAAACCGGCGCTTTAGCCGCAGGTAGCTTTTTCATCGTGCCGCGACACGTACTGGGCAGAGGCTTCCTCGCTCCAAGTGACAAACTCAATATCGCCGCCATCGGTGCAGGCGGAAAAGGGCAAAGTGATATCGCAAACGCCTGGAACAATGGTGCCAACAATGTAGTAGCCCTCTGCGACGTGGACAAAGCGCGCGCCAAAGCCAGCATCGAAAAGTTCCCGGATGCGAAGTTCTACAATGATTTTCGGGTCATGTTTGAACAGATGAAGGATACGATAGATGCCGTCACCATCTCCACGCCCGACCATCAACACGCCGTAGCCGCGATGCTGGCAATGCAAATGGGCAAACACGTGTACGTACAAAAGCCACTCACACACGACATTGCAGAGGCGCGAATGCTGACGGAAGGTGCTAGGAAATACAAAATCGTGAGTCAGATGGGCAATCAGGGCGCATCCAACCCAACGCAAAAAGTGATGATGGATTGGCTCGACAAAGGTTTGATTGGCAAAGTAAGTGAAGTACACATTTGGACGAATCGCCCGGTGTGGCCTCAAGGCAATCCATTTCCAACGGATAAGCCGCCGCTGATTGAATCTATGGATAAAAAAGATTGGGATTTGTGGGTCGGTACGGCACCTTGGGTAGAATATCATCCACTTTTTCATCCGTTTAAATGGCGGGGCTGGTGGAATTTTGGTACTGGCGCGTTGGGCGATATGGGTTGTCATTTGATTGACCCGGCGTTTCGTGTGTTGGGTTTGGGATATCCAACGGAAGTAGAATGTAGTGTAGGTCAAGTGTTTATGAAAGATTGGACACCAGAATATAATCCCGAAGGTTGTCCGCCTTCGTCGAATGTGCAATTGAAATTTCCAGCAACGGCGCGTAATAAATCTGAAGTAACAATGTTTTGGACGGATGGCGGAATTCGCCCATTTCACCCAGAATGGATTCCTGCGAATGAGCCACTTGCCGAAGCCGACAGCAGCAATGGCGTGATTATGATTGGCAAAAAAGGTATTATGACTTGCGGCACCTATGGCAACAATCCGAAAATCTACCTGAAAAATGGCGATAAAATGGAAATGCCTGCTGCTACGCCAAATCCAAATGCATTGCCGGAACACGGACACCAAGTCGCTTGGGCGCAAGCGTGCAAGGCAGGTTTTGATAGCAAAGAGCACAAAGCGTTGAGTTCCTCGTTCGATTATTCAGGACCGTTGACCGAGACTGTTTTAATGGGTAATTTGGCGATCCGAAGCTACAATTTGCGCAAGTCCGACGGTAAAAATGGCTTTGATTATTACGGACGGAAGAAATTGATTTGGGATGGTCCGAGCATGAAAATTACCAATTTTGAAGATGCGAATCAGTTTGTGTCTCGCCCGTATCGGGAAGGTTGGAAGTTGGCGTAAATTAGTAGGCAGCTGGCTGTAAGCAGTAGGCAGACACTAATTGCTTGATAGACAATTTTTTAGAATACTCGTACTAAGCCTCATCCGTTTTTTGAAAACGGATGAGGTTTTGTTTTTTATCTTTGCAAATAATGAAACTTAAATCAATCCTCGTTTTTTGCGGTTCGAGCAAAGGGAACCATCCTATCTATGAAGCGACGGCACGGCAAGTGGGGCAGACGCTGGCGAAACATAACATTCACTTGATATATGGCGGTGGCAATGTAGGTTTGATGGGCATTCTGGCAGATGAAGTGCTGGGAAACGGCGGTACCGTCACGGGTATTATTCCTACTTTTTTAAACGATCGGGAAGGCGAACGTCATGATTTGACCGAATTGATTTTAGTAAAGGGCATGGGCGAGCGCAAAAAAATAATGGCAAAACGCTCGGATGCAGTCCTCACGCTGCCCGGCGGCTACGGCACGCTGGATGAATTGTTTGAAATGCTCACGCTGGTACAATTGAGCAAAGCGACGCATCCCATTGGTATTCTAAATGTGAATGGCTTTTATGATCCGCTTATCGCACAGTTAGATTTGATGGAACGGGAAGGTTTGCTACGTTCGGCGCATCGAGATTTATTGCTGGTCGCAGATGATATCGAGGATTTGTTGTTGAAAATGGAAGAACGATTAATAAAAAAAATGAAGGAATGAAAATAAAGGAGTGCTAAGTAGCGCAGCTTAAATAACCACCAATTTTCACGCAAAGCCGCAAAGTATTGATTATCAAACGATAAACCTCTATGAAACTTTGTAAACGCTGTGGTTTAAATAAGCTTGATTACTTAATAGACAAATCATGGGTAAACCTATCACCCGATCCTCCCATCACCTTATTTTCTCATCCATTCTACCCCGCCACTAATTGTAAGATAGACAAGTGCTGCCACAACTGGAGCCAGCACCGATGCGCCCATAAAAATGAAATACCAACGCGGCACTTTAGAACGCTCTACCACTTCTACAATAATGGAAATGAGTAAAATAAGCAGGCAAATGGTACCGAAAATAATACTGAGCAACGATGCCAAGTAATCATTGAATAGCCAGAGCAACAGGTAGATAACTACTTGTGCGAGAAAGATTTCAAAAGGTCGAATTTTTTCCATGTTTATAAAATGCTTGCCTCCAAAGATAACATATTTCAAGCGTTTCTATTCATTAAAAAGTACAATCTATGAGGTGTGTAGGAATTTTCACTTTTTAGTTGTTTGAATTTACTGTAATAAAGATATATTTGCCCCGCAATTTTCGCAATTGCAAGCATCTACTGTTTAGATCATAGATTTTAGACCTTAGATTTTAGACGATAGATGCCCCTATTCTATTTTTTTCCTTTTTTGCTATGTCTATTGTCTAAAATCTAAGGTCTAAGGTCTTCAATAATAAATCATGCAACCAGCTCATCATCGGGTAAGCACGACAGGTTTGTTAGTCACACTTGGGATTGTTTACGGTGATATTGGTACTTCACCCCTCTATGTTTTAAAAGCCATCATTGGCACGGAGGTCATTAGTACCGACCTCGTGGTAGGCGGTTTATCTTGTATATTTTGGACGCTTACTTTACAAGCTACCTTCAAATATATTCTTATTACGCTTCAAGCGGACAATAACGGCGAAGGCGGTATTTTTTCGCTTTACGCCCTCATTCGCCGCAAAGCACCGGATTGGATTATTTACATCGCCATGATTGGTTGTGCCGCACTGCTGGCAGATGGCATTATTACACCTGCTATTTCGCTGACCTCTTCCATAGAAGGGTTAAAAACTTCCTTTCCTACGCTTACCAGTGATTATGTCGTATGGATTGTAATTGGCATTTTGGCAGGGTTATTCACTTTTCAACAATTTGGTACGGATACAATCGGAAAATCTTTTGGTCCGATTATGCTGGTGTGGTTTTCTATGCTTACCGTATTTGGTTTGCTACAAATCGGGGAGAATCCAGTTGTGCTGAATGCATTCAACCCGATGTATGCTTACAATCTGCTTACGCATAGTCCCAATAGTTGGCTCATTGTAGGAGCGGTTTTTCTGTGTGTAACGGGCGCGGAAGCACTTTATTCCGACTTAGGACATGTAGGTAGAAAGAATATTCAATATTCGTGGATTCTTGTAAAGTCCTCTTTAGTCATCAATTATTTTGGACAAGGTGCTTGGGTTCTGACAATGCCGGGCAAGCAATTAGGTGGAGCCAATCCTTTTTTCTCCATTATGCCAGAGTGGTTTGTACCAGTGGGTGTGGGTATTGCTACTTTAGCATCCGTAGTGGCGAGTCAGGCTTTGATTAGCGGATCTTTTTCGATGATTAATGAGGCAATCAAATTAAAATCATGGATCCGCGTACGCATTACGTACCCTTCTCAACACAAACAGCAGCTTTTTATCCCTTCCATCAATACCGTTTTATTTGTTGGCAGTTGCGCTATTGTCTTGTATTTCAAAGAATCACAGCGTATGGAGGCAGCTTATGGCATTGCGATAACGATTGCGATGCTTTCGACTACTTTACTGTTGATTTGGTTTTTATTATATCGAAAAAAGTGGCCTATTCTACAAGTGGCAGCTATTACTTTACTATTTGTTACGGTAGAAGGTGTCTTTGCGGCTGCTAATTTGCAAAAAATTGCACATGGCGCAGGCGTGACGCTGTTGCTGGCAGGTATCTTTTTTGCTATTATGTTTGTACAAAACAAAGCAGAACAACTCTTATATCAAAAACGACATTTTGTATCCTTGGGTAAAAATTTGAAAATCATTGAGGCAGTAAGTCAGGATAAAGAAATTCCAAAATATGCCTCCAATATCGTATATCTTACCTATGCACGCCAGTCGGACCGGGTAGAAAAATACTTGCTCAAATCCATTTTTCAAAAACAACCCAAACGTGCCGATCATTATTGGCTCCTGCATTTGAATGAAGTAGACGAGCCGTTTACCAATAAATATCGGTTTACCGAGATTGTAGAAGACACGGTTTTTCGACTTGATTTCGATTTGGGCTACAAAGTGCAACCGAATATCAAGGACTCTTTCTGGCAGGCAATCAATGAGTTATGTCAAAAAGGAGTGATCTCTTCATTTAGTACGTATCCTTCGCTAAAACAATTCAATTTACCGGCGGACTATCTATTCATCGTCACGCGCTCTACTTTTAATATTTCCTCTAAATTGTCGCTTGGCGAGCAAGTGATCATTCGAGGCTACCATTTTTTGAAACGGTTCAGTGAGCCTGCCGAAGACCATTTTGGGTTAGATAAAAATATGTTGTTGATTGAATTTGTGGCGTTTAAATGACGCGTAGCATCAACCTTTGGCTGGTTAGGAATGATGCGTGAACCAACCAAAGGTTGGTGCTACCCGCTCCTCCTACTGCGAAGTGACCTCGGAAGTCTCCGTCGTACTCGCATTCGCCCTCGTAAACGAAAACCGAAACGCATACCCTCGCAACGTTGTAGTAAGCACCAAGTTAGCATCTTCGATAGACTCAATCTTATAATCGGCGCTCATGCTGATATTGCGTTGCAAAACCTGTTCGCCTTTCAATTCATACGTACCTTCTTCTGGTGTACCTGCCACATTTGTTCGTAATTTCCCATCTGCCGTAAATTCCATGTACATTTCTGCCAAGGATTCCGTGGGGCGGTCGTTGCGCAATGCCTCCCGAAGTTGCCAGCGTCCTATCAAGAGTCTTGCGGTATCTTCATTGGTTTTAGCACAAGAGAAAAGGGACACAGTCACAAATAGAAGCAATATAAGATTCAGATTTTTCATACGTTTCTTATTGATTTTTTTGGTGCAAAAGTACCAATTATTCGGTAATTCAAAAATTGGAAAATGATAATAGCGTATGCTTTTGTAACAAATAAAGATAGGAAATGTTAGTTGAATGAATTAGAAATCAACATTATATGTGGACAGCTATAACAAGAAGTACAAGTAAAAAGGGTGTTGAATGGGCTCATATTATTAATTAAACCCATTCAACGATTACTGTTTATCCAGCTTTTTTCACATCAAAATGGAACGTAACATTTTCCCAGAGGAACGTTACTTTACCTGTCTTTTCGTCTACTTTAAAGGTAAGCCGCTCGGTCAGTACAGGCGCTTTATCCGTTTTCACGGTTATACGCAGCGCATCTTTGTCTTGCTTGTAGTTGTAAGCACCCCATTGGTTGGCTTCTTTATTGAAAATCACCGTCCAATCCTTTTCAGTAGGAATGGTAAAAAGCGAATACTTACCGGCTGCCAACTTCTCCCCATTGATGACTACATCTTTGTTGACCTCAAAAGTCGTAGCCTCATTGGCACCCGTGCGCCACACTTCGCCGTATGGCTCTAAGCTGCCCCATATTTTTCTGCCTTTCACAGCCGGACTACCATAGTCAATATCAATCGTCAAGTCATCCACCGAAGCCTTGGCTTCCATTAGTGGACTGGGACGTTTCGATTTTTCATCTTGCGCGTTCAAGTTGGTAAACATACCCACTGTGAGCAGCGCTAATAATACGAAGAAGCGATTTCTGAAATTCATAGGTTAGGAATTTTGATTGGAAAATAAATAATCCAAATAATAAAACTACTACAAATGACCGAAGTTTTTTAGAAACTGTTAAACTCAATCCGTTAATTAACAAATCTTTAAATCAAAAGCGGTTATTAGTGATTTGTGATTGGGCAATCTGTCACGTCACGCTTTAATCTCCAAGTCTCTTGATCTCTTAGTCACCGATGCTCGGCGCAAGCGGTCATTAATCGCCCTTCCCAAATCTTCTTCCGGTAACAATTCTGCTACCATTACATCCAAATCCAAGCTATCCAGATAACGCATGCCAGCGAAGAGATTGCGGGCAGCTTCCGCGAAATTTCCAGTGGGTGATAGGGTGATGAGGTGATAGGGTGATGTTTGAGGAAATATTTTTTGAAAAGAAAGAATGCCTATTTTTTTGCCTTTATGCAGCTCCAATAATTTTTCAATATCTCCCAAAATAAGCGGCACGCGCGGTGCGTAATGACTTTGCAGCATCCCCGGTGCTTGTGGATTGGAGGTAGAATGTGGTTTCAATTCCACTTTGCCAACCAAACTTTCAATAGCTTCCATCGGAATGCCGCCTTTTCTATAAATAATTACTTTCTCTTGTTCAAAACCAACAATCGTACTTTCCAGACCGATGTCACAAGCGCCGCCATCTAAAATGTACGGAATTTTTTGACCTAATTGTTGCACCACGTGTTGAGCAGTAGTCGGACTGATGTAGCCAAACGGATTCGCGCTGGGAGCAGCCAATGGAAAATCTAATTGTTGTAAAAGTGCCAAAGTCAACGGATGCTGGGGAATGCGCAATGCAACAAGCGGCGAACCCGCAGTAACCAAATCAGGAATCAACTCTTTTTTCGGCAAAAGCAGCGTCAACGGTCCCGGCATGAAAGCTTCAGCGAGCAACAACGCGTTTTTTGGAAAGTCGGTTACAAACGTTTGTAACCGTTCCAGACTGCTGGTGTGCACAATGAGCGGGTCAAAGGACGGACGATTTTTCACCGCAAAAATTTGCGAAACTGCCTCCACATTTAGCGCATTGCCTGCTAATCCATAAACGGTTTCGGTCGGAATCGCTACTAATTGGTCAGCTTTCAATAATTCAATGGCGTACTGTAAATCCCTTCCAATCACTTTTTTGAATGCAAGTTAATTAGAATATACGTTATACGAATTTTGATTAAGACCTATACAGTATGCAGGTCAAACGCATTAAATTACATTTGTAAAAAGTTAGGTGCAGCGCACCGTGATATTGGTAGAAAAGAATTAGAAAATACGTTCAAGGTGCAGCGCAGCGCAATATTTTTTTTACACATTTAACTCGATACAGCATGATGGTTTTGTAAATTAAACCAAAAAGCTTTTTATTTTTGACCCAACTCCTTAATAATCAATTACTTTATGAAATATAATTTTCGGATTCAAATCGTATTCTTTTCTCTTATTTTACTGGGATCTTTCTCTTCGTATGGTCAGACTACCTACGAAGCGGATATTAAAAACTGGCATACGCAGCGCGAGACTTCGCTGAAAAGTGAAAATGGCTGGCTCAATCTCGCCGGTTTATTTTGGTTGCAAGCAGGTAAAAATACATTTGGCTCGGATAAATCGAACGCCGTGAAATTTCCGAAAGGAGATGCTTTTATCGGCAGTTTTATTTTAAAAAATGGACAAGTAAATATTGAAATATTACAAAATTCGAAAGTTTACAGCGGCGATAACATTATAAAAAAGGCGGTAATTTTTTCGGAAGGCGCGAAACCCGTCACTTTACAACATCAATCTTTACGCTGGTTTGTCATCAAGCGAGGCAATTTATACGGCATTCGATTACGAGATTTGGAGCATCCAGCGGTCACTACTTTTCAAGCAGTTGAAATGTTTCCGATAGATAGTCAGTGGCGGGTAGAAGCTCGGTTAGAATTAGCGGACAGCAATCATAAAATTCCGATTACCGATGTATTGGGCATGACTTCACTTCAAAATTCTCCCGGCGCATTGGTATTTGATTTGCAAGGAAAAACATACCGGCTTGATGTGGTTTGGGAAGGTGAACAACTTTTTATTCTTTTTGGAGATGACACTAATGGCGACGCTACGTATGCCTCTGGCCGCTTTTTATATGCCGCCAAACCCGATGCCAACGGCAAAACAATCTTGGATTTTAATAGAGCGACTAATCCGCCTTGTGCATTCACGACGTATGCTACTTGTCCGCTACCGCCTAAGCAGAATGTATTGCCGATTGCCATTATTGCAGGAGAGAAAAAATATGGCATGCATTGAAGTTGAAGATAAAGGCAAATCTATTTTTAACTTTAATAAGTGCGGCATATTTTAGAAATCTGCCACACTGCGACTCGTACCTGTTTTCATTTTGTTAAAAAAGAAAGGGTCATCGAACTTTTACACCGATATTGCAGTCTAATGGATAGTAAAGTTGCAAAAAAACGTTTATTTTCGCAAAAAAAGAAGCGCTATTATGCCGAAATTAGTAGGATTTTATACGATACTCTTGTTGTTTGTGAGCCATTTTGCACAAGCGCAGACGGAGACCAATACGAATTTAGTACAGTTCTCCGGCATGGTGCTGGATGGTGCGACCGAGCAGCTATACCCCGTGCCGTACACCAATATTATCGTAAAAAGCAAAGGACGCGGTACGTATTCCGATTTGAAAGGTTTCTTTTCGATTGTAGCTGAAAAAGGCGACGTAATTGTCTTTTCCTCTGTAGGTTATAAAACGGTAGAATATAAAATCCCGACCAATCTGCAAGACGACCGTTACTCAATGGTGCAACTGATGACGCAAGATGATATCAATCTGCCGGAAGTTGTCATTTTTCCTTGGCCCAACCGCGACCATTTCAAATTAGAATTTTTAGCGATGGATGTAACGCCGGAGCTGCAACGCCGCGCCACTGAAAACTTGGCACAGGAAACACTCGCCCGCGCAAAAGCAGGTGTCGTAGTTGATGGTAGAGAAAACGCCAATTATTACTTGCGCCAGCAAGCCCGCGATTATTATTACATCGGACAGCAGCCGCCTATGAATATTTTTAATCCTATCGCTTGGGGCAAATTCTTTAATGCTTGGAAGAATGGAGATTATAAAAAGAAACAATAAAGGAGGATGGGAAGATGGGAAGCACACGTCATCCTCCCATCTTCCCATCCTCCCATCCTCCTCTTTTCCCAAACACTTTTCTCCCCCACAGCAATACCTGAAAACCATAAATACCCAACCAAAATAACAATGCCGCAAAAGATAGCACGCCTAACGCCGCAAAGGGTTTCACGGTGCGCAGGTTGATACCAAATAGTTCAAATGTAATAAAATCAGTCAGCACAAACACGGTGTGAATGCAAAAAAGGATAAATAGAATTTGAATCAGCGTGCGCAGATAGAATAACTGCTTGATTTCCAAGCGGTCGCGTAGTTGTCGCCGCTTTTGCCGGATGTAACGCCAAGCAAAATACGTATAAGCAAAAAAAGTAGTGAGGTATAATAATTGCTCAAAAGCACCAAAAAAAGGATTGAAAAAATGACGTTCTAAATGACTTTTGTAAGATACCGCCGTAAAGAAAATACTCATAAAAAATAAAAACTGACCAGCCGGTAAAATAAAATGTTTAATATCTGACCAATGAAACTCATATTTTGGGTATAAATTTAATTTTACATAATAAAATAATAGCGGTGGAAACGCCAGTGTGAAATAAATAGGCAGAAAGTGTAAAGTTGGATACCGTTCAAAAAATCCCGTCATTACAAAAATATGATGCAACATCGTTAGCGCAAAACTAATCAACAACAGCCCGTAGAAAATATTAGCGCGTTTTTCGCCAGAGCGTTTGAAAAAAAATAACCCACCAATCGTCATGCCTTGCAACACGCCAATGCTCAGTACTGCTACCAGTAAATAAAATAAAAATTGATTTACATTCATTTTATAAAATACTAATCAAGGAGCGTTCGCCATTTTTGTCAAAATTAAAAAACCGCTGACATCTATTTCAGTTTTCTGCTTTAATTCTACGTAAAGGTTTATTTTTGTAGGATAAACTAAAAACCCTACTTCATGCTTAACCGTTCCATTTTTCTAATTTTATTGGTATCCACAGTTTGGCTTTCTGGTTGTGACGAAAACGACGACACATCCACCACCGATATCCAATTAACACCCGAAACGACCACGTTCTTAGAGCCAAATGACACGCTGCAATTTCAAGCAGACCGAAAATTAACTTGGACAGTAAGCGGCGGAAATATTACCGATAATGGACTTTATATCGCGCCCAACGGAGCAGGTATATTTGAAATAAGTGCTTTTAATAACAAGGATACTGCTACTCGAACCGTAATCGTCACGCCGCACGCTGAGTTATTTAAATCTATGAAAAAAGGTGGCTATGTACTTTATTTTCGGCACATGACTGCCACTAGCGGCTCCGATAAATTCAATTCTTCCGCCGATTGGTGGGAAAGTTGTGATTCAACCGTCGCCCGCCAACTGTCGCCTCCAGGCTATACGCAAGCGGCAGAAACGGGAAAAGCCTTTAAAAATTTAGATTTGTCGGTTGGAAAAGTAATTTCCAGCGAATTTTGCCGAAGTATCAAAAGTGTGGAAACGATGGATTTAAAATTGCCCATCGAAACCTCGCAGGCGCTCACGTATTACGTGTACGTAGAAGCAGATCGTTTTAAAAACACCATTCAATTAGCGGAATCACAAGCGATTAGCGATAAAAATATCGTCTTGATGGCGCACTCTTTTACAACCGGCGAAGCGGACGCTCCTAACTTACAAATGGGCGATGCCGCCATTCATAAACAATTGACTGGCAATAAAGTAGAATTTGCGAAGATGATAACCACAGCGGATTGGACGGCGCTAAAAGGCAGGTGAAAAAATGATGTCATCACTGCGAGTGATGACATCATTTTTTACTGAATTGTGTTTCCAACTGCAACAGAAGGCACTGAAACCACTGTTGAATCCACTTTCACGCGAGTACTCGCGCCGCGCACACATATCATCGTTTCCTGTACTGCTTCTGAAGGCGTCGGGAATGTTGCAGTGAAAATATTTTCATAATTTTTATCCCCTTGTAATTGCTTCATAAACAAGGCGTACACAGGCAAAGCCATATTCGCACCTTGCCCCAGACTTAAATCTCGAAAACGCACCGAAGGCGACTCACCACCCACCCAAGTTCCCGCCACCAAAGTCGGTGTGTATCCAATAAACCAACCATCGGAGTGATTCTGACTCGTACCCGTTTTGCCGGCTATTTCGTTGGTAAAATTATACCGAAAACGCAAGCGTCTGCCCGTGCCTTTGTCTACCGCCGAGCGCAACATGTGCGTCATCATGTCAGCTTCATCCACCGTGAGCGGCTGTTTCCAATCGCTCGTATCCTGCCAATGTTGGTAAATCACACGCCCACGCGCCGTTTCAATTCGTTTGATATAAAATGGCTCTGGTCGCTTGCCGCGATTCGCAAACGTGCCATACACCTGCACCATATCCAGCAGCGACGCTTCATGCGCACCCAATGCAATAGCGGGTCGTCTTGGTACTTCGCCATCTATTCCCAAATCTTCTGCCATTTGAGCCACTTTTTTCGGACTCACGCGCATGGCAAGGCTCACTGTGACGGTATTGACCGAATGCACCAAGGCACCTTCCATATTGTACGAACCACCGTATTTTCCGTCTGAATTTTTCGGAGTCCAATATTGATACTGCGGATAACTGCGCAAATAATTGCCGATGCGAATACAAGGCGAAATCCCTTCATGAATAGCAGTGGCATATACAACAGGTTTAAACGTAGAACCCACCTGCCGACGAGACTTCACATGGTCGTATTTAAAATATTTATAATCCATGCCGCCGACCCAAGCTTTGACCGCGCCGGTAGCCGGTTCCATCGCCATAAAACCGGCATTCAGCAACGACAAGTAATATTTGATAGAATCCATTGGACTCATTGTGCGCTTCACTTCGCGTCCCTCCCAGCTAAACACGGTCATTTTCACAGGCTTGTTAAACACAGAATCAATTTGTTTTTTCGTAAAATTCATCGCTTTCATCTGGCGGTAGCGGTACGAATGCTGCTTTGCCAAAATCAAAATCGTGTCGTTTTCCCAAGCCGGTGCGCCGTTCAAGTGGTTTATAAAATCCTTTTGCAATTTCGCCATGTGTTCTTTCACTGCATTTTCGGCGTAGCTTTGCATGGTCTCATCAATCGTGGTGTAAATTTTCAACCCGTCCGTATAAATATTATACGCCATACCATTCGGTTTATGATAATCTTCCAGAATCTGTTTCAATTCTAAACGCAAGTGTTCGCGGAAGTACGTCGCCATTCCAGCGTTATGATTGAATGGGCTATAATTTAAATTTAAGGGCTGTTTTTGTAAGGTATCGGCTTCTTTGGAAGTCAAATAATTATATTTCTCCATTTGTTGCAATACCAAATTTCTCCGCTCCAGCGACTTTTCAGGATTGGCGACTGGATTATACGTAGAAGTTGCCTTTAACATCGCTACCAAAACTGCCGATTGATTCGCATTCAAACTATCAGGCGTTTCCCCAAAAAAGCGTTGCGCAGCGACCTTGATGCCATACGTGTTCTCGCTGAACGAGACAGTATTCAAATACATTTCCATAATCTCTTGCTTGGTATACAGACTTTCCAAGCGAACGGCGATAAACACTTCTTTCAACTTATTGATAACCAAGGAGTACTTACCATGATTCGCACGACGCGGATACAAGTTTTTCACTAATTGTTGTGTAATGGTACTACCGCCACCAGATGATTCATCTTTTCGCAAAACGGTTTTGAAAAATACGCGCAACCACGCCCGCATATCAACACCATTATGCTCAAAATAACGCGCATCTTCAGTCGCTACGAGCGCGTGTACAAAATGTTGCGAAATATCTTTGTACTTTACATTACTTCGATGTTCAAAATAATAACGTCCTAACAAAGTGCCATTCACATCATACACTTCAGAAGCCAACTGATTGGAAATACCGGCAAGGTCTTGCTTAGTAGGCAGCGGACCAAACGCGCCATAGCGAATACTCATCAGAAAACCCATAGTGGCAAGCGCGCCTGTAAGTACTATCAATCCTAATGCCTTCAACAGCCAGACAAAAATGGGATACTGGCTCAGGAAGTCCTCCCATCGTTTTTTCGTGGTAAGGAATGACCGCTGCATCAGGTCGAATAATTGCAGCAGTCGTTTGAGATCTAAAGTTGCGATGATGTGGTTCATGGTTACAAACCGTTTATACTTGTTTTACTGATTTGGACGAGAAACGGTTCGGAAAGTCACGATCTTAACTAAACTTTAAGATGGGATTTTAAAGATGATTAAGCGGAAAGAAATAAAATATATTTTTGCTTGATAATGAGTATTTTATAAATATTAATTTGCCCTTCCATGAAAAATAGCTAGCAGTTTAAATACTGCAAATAGCACTTGCTTCAGGTGTTTGAATCAGCCATTAATTTGCAAAATTTTAGATTCGTCCAATTGAATTTTATAAATAGAATTTTATGAAAAAGCACTTATCAAACCGCATACCAACAATAAAATAATAAGCAATAGATTTTTCACAAAATTTTCAACATTCGTTTTCATATTCCGGTGATTTTTGTAATAACCAAACTTGGTTGGTTACATAATGAAATTGTTTTGCAGCTTAAAAGACGAGAAGAAGTAAAAAGAGGTTTGCAAAAAATAGCCCTTACTCTACCAAAATCCTGTATTTGCCGACGAGCAAAATGAATCCATAGACTTTGGAACACCATTGCTGACGGCTTGTGCAATTTTTATTCTATATTTGTCAACAAAGCACAAATCACAAATCCCTTTTCACAAATCACAATTCACCATCCCTATGCTCGACCAACGCATCATTGACCTCTTCGACCAATTTACGCACGGCGTTATCACCCGCCAAGAATTCATGCGCCGACTCACCGTTTTTGCAGGAAGTACGGTAGCTGCGATGGCAATCTTACCAAAATTAGAATTAGATTTTGCTGATGCCAATACGACCGCCGAAGCCGCTAATGAAATCGAAACCCGCTACGTAGAATATGAAAGCAATGGCAAAAAAATAAAAGGCTATCTGGCAACTCCAAAAAAGAAGAAAAAACGTGCAGGTGTGGTCGTCATTCACGAAAATCGAGGACTCAATCCGCACATCGAAGACGTAGCCAGACGCGCTGCGCTGGCGGGTTTTACGGCACTTGCACCGGATGGATTGTCCCCGCTGGGTGGCACTCCTGCGGACTCGGATGCGGCACGTGACCTCATTGGAAAACTCGAACAACCCGTTGCTATTCAACTCTTTAAAGATGGTTTAGAATATTTGCGCAAACTTCCCAAGGCGACCGGAAAAACGGGCTGCGTCGGTTTCTGCTGGGGCGGCGCGATGGCAAATTCGTTGGCTGTAAATGACCCAAATTTACAAGCGGCGGTCGCATTTTATGGACGACAAGCAGCAGCGGAAGACGTTCCGAAAATTAAAGCCGCCTTAATGCTGCACTACGGCGCACTCGACGAGCGCGTCAACGCTGGTATTCCAGCTTATGAAGAGGCTTTGAAAAAATATAATAAAGCATATCAAGTTTTTATTTACGAGAGTGCAAATCATGCTTTTCATAATGATACGGCGGGTCCGCGTTATGATGAAAAAGCGGCAAAGTTGGCGTGGTCGCGGACAATTGTGTTTTTTGAGGAGAAATTGAAATAACGTTATATCGAGATTTAGCAAATCTTGAAGATTTACTAAATCTTTTCACCCCGATATCTTACGCATGAGCGTTTCTAACGGTCCATTTTTAAATTTTCTACTCCATTGGAAACTAAAAAATAAACTAAGTAAGTAAAATGTTATTGCAAAACCCAGCACTACAATCGGCGGTGTTGGCGAGCCTTGATTCATAGAATTAATATCCGTTTTTCCAGTTAAAAGACTAAATAGAATCATTCCTAAAGTTAAATGTACGACGTAATGTGTCAGCGTCATTTGCCCGGTTTTAGCGAGCGCAAGTAAAATTTTATTATTTGAAAATCGCTCCCCAATTGTGATACAAATCACCAACAATATTAAAGCAAAACCCGACGTAGATAGCATAAATGGCAAAAACGGGGGTAAATAATCTGCGGTTATATAAAATGCAGGGTCTTCGTCAAAATAGCCAGCCGTCATTTGCAATAAGGAAACTCCAAGAAAAAGTAGAACGCCCGTCAATAGTAGATTTTGTTTGATTTTTTGATTTTGCCAATCCAATCGCCCGAGCCACATTCCCAGTAAAAAATAAGCGACCCAAGGAAAAATAGGATTCCAGCCATTATAAAAAGTGTTACGTAAAAAGCCCGATAATGTCCAGAAGTCAGTATATTCTAAAGCATCAAAATTCCAGCCATTTTCATAAGGAATGATGAGTAGCAGTAAATGAAAAATTACAATTGCTAAAGCTGCTGCCCACAAGTAATATTTCTTGGGTGTAAATAATAATAATGCTGCCAAGTGCATATACCCACCGTAAAAATGTAAAATATCTGCCGACCACCAATTGTATAATAAAAGCCCGGTGAAAAATAAAAACCACGAGCGTTTCATTACCATAGCCTGCAATTGTTGCTTTTCTTCAAGGCTGTAAACGGCACGATTCGTCATCAACGCAACGCCCATTCCAGCCAAAATGACGAAAGTAGTGCTGGAATTGCCATTAAATAGATTCAAAAATCGCCCTAAAATGGAGGTGTCCTCATGCGAACCAAAAACGATATTAAAATTCACGATAAACATTCCAAAAATAGCGTAGGCGCGCGCTAAGTCGAAGCCGATGATTCTGTTTTTCATATACAGTAAGTGGTTTTTGCTGCAAAGTTGTAGTCGTGAAGTGTAATAGTATTTGACTTAGGTCAAATAAAACCAGCATCAACACGCTTGCGAGAGATTTAGCAAATCTTGAAGATTTACTAAATCAGATTTTAGCGCGAATGCGGCTGAGGGTTTCCAAAGAAATGCCAAGGTAAGAAGCGATGTGAGTCAATTGTACACTTTGTAAAATGTGCGGATGTTCATTTAGCAACTTCAAATAGCGTTGCGTAGCGTCGAGGGAATGAAATTCAAATAAGCGTTCTTCCAGCCACATCGTGTAATATTCCGTCATCATTAAATCCAATGTTACTAATTTTGGAAACGCATTTTTTGCTTTTTGAAACGCAGTATAATCAGTGACCGTGACGGTGATATTTTCTAACGCCTGTATAAATTCGTGGCTCGGGTTCTGCAACGTATAACTCCGAAACGAAACCGCGAGGTCTTCTGTAAAAAATAATTCGGTGGTTATTTCTTTTCCGTTCTGTAAATAAAATTTTCGTGCAACGCCCTTGATAATCAGGAAACTATAACGACAAATTTCATCTTGTTGCAATAAATAATCCCCTTTACGGAATTGCTTTTCTACCGTCACGTTTTCCAACGCCGCCAACGTGGCAGTGTCCAAATGGGCAATGAAGGCATTGATTTTTTCAAGATAGGCTTTCATTAAAAGATAGTGGTGTGGATTTCTTTTCGTTGCTAAAAATCTTGCGGAAGGCAATATCGTTTTTTATAGCTACAAATTGCATAAGCTGCACTTTACAATCAAAATTACTGCTTTTACTGGACTTGAAAGGTACCGTTTGTTTTTAAAAAATATATCTAACATAAGCATAAGTATGGACGACGTGGAAGATATGTTGGTTCTGCGGGTTGGCTGGTCGGCGGCGTGGACAGCAAGTCGTTGTTCATGAATTTTATTTATGCTTCCGCAGTATCTTTATTTCTTCCATTTTCAAATCGGTTGCTTGTGCAATCTGCTCGTCCGTGAAGTTCATCTTTATTAGTTTTTTAGCTATTTCTTGCGCTGTTTTCAGCCTTTCATCCTCTCGAAACTCATCCTCCACTTTTTTAGTCGCTTTTGCACCCGCTTCTTCCGCTTCTATTTTCATTGTCTCGGCATAACTTGCTTCATCATGCAGACTTTCCAAAAATTTATTATATTTTTTACGTTCATCGTCGGGCAAATTCATCACATTCAGTTTTTCCCGGACTTCTTGCATACCTTTCGCTCTGAATTCATCCAAGACCTCGCTATTCTTGAAAAAGTAAATCCACTCATCCAACGTGTCATTCACGATGTCGTTAAATTTTGTGGTGCGAATGAGATAATATTCAGGGTAGGCTTGGTGTATAGTGGGCTTGCCAAGCAACTTTCTCTGTGCTGTGGTGAGTTGCAATTCGGTCTTGGTATGCAATCCTTTGAACTTAGTTTGCCCAACGTAAATGTAATCTTCCCCTTTTCCCAAGTCGAAGTACACGATACTGACGGCGATTACTTTTTTAATTTCTCCATATTTCGCACCGACTGGCAAGTATTCCGTAATAGCTTTTGAAGTGGCAAAAAGTATCCGCATTAGATAGTCTAATTCCCTTGTGTTCTGGATTTCAATGATAATGTGTTCGCCTTTCGAGTTCTCGGCGAACAGGTCCACTCGGTTGAATTTGTCGTCTTCCTCCTCTTGGTTACTCTCACTTTCCAACAATCCTTCGATTTTTATAGCTTCGCCCAACAGTTCAGAAAGGAAGCCTTCCAGAATACCGAAGTTCTTCTTATCCCGCAGCATTTTCTTGGTTGCCCAGTCGAAACGAATATGCTTTTTTGCCATTTCATCAAAATTTATTGCAAAAATACGAAAGCCGCTGCAAACCGCAACGGCTTTTGTAGCTCTATTTTGAGGCACTTTAAAGGACGCTGTCAATCATTACAGTCACAATGTAGCAGCATACGTTACCACTTTTAATTAATCTGATGGATTACCCCTTGGGCGTTTTCCAGTTTTTTCTATATACGCTTGTATATGTTGCTTTTCAAGTCTCCTTGCTTCTCTTTTCCCAGGTATATCACGAATCAGAATCCGGGCAAAAAAACGTACCCATTTGTCTATTCGATTCAACGCATTTACTTGCACGCGCATCCGGCTTGAGGTTCCGTCATCATCAATGGGTTTGCAACATATTCCGTATTTAAAAACATCATCGTCTTTCCCACGGTCAATTATCTCGTAAAGATGATGCGGTTCTTCGTTCTCATAAGAATTTCTGTGTGCCATACACCTGATTTAGTTCCACTTGGCTATATTACTTTTAGTCTCATAGTTATAGAGTGGCGAATACTCAAATGCTCGCCCTGTTTTTCTATTGTATGCTTCCGCAGCAATTGACAATATATGCTCAAAGTCAATGTCTGCCTGCAATGCGGATGGATTTTCCGCTATATTTTCATAATACGACTTGCCCTCAGCTACAACTGCGCATCTTACATATAAAAAGTCATCTACTGAAAAATAATCATCTGTCTGCTGCTTCATGTATGCTGCTGCGTGCTGTTTAGTATCTATGTTGAATAACTTTTCTGATAGAGAATCTTCAAATAGGTAAATGGCAGAAACTGGCATTTTGGATAAGGCATCTACCGCTGGCTGGATAATAGCTGCACGCTTTTTCTGTTTCCAGTCGAACAGGTCAATCAGTTGCCAAAATTGTTCTTCCGAAAACAAGCCTTCCCCATGTCTGCTGCTTTCTACTTTTATCTCTACTTGAGCAGAAGCCCCTGCTTTTTCTTCCAAATCTTGGAAGAATTGCTGGTTTATATCTTTAATATTTACTCTGAATACGGTCGTTGGCATGGATGAATCTATTTATTTTTTGTCTAGCTTACCACAGATAAACCATTATAAAGTTAGTACAAATTGGCTAATTATCCTATTTTTTTGCCCCCAATAGCTTGGTGTACTCCTTATTTGATGATAATCAATGTTGTATGTCGAATTTATTCATGTTTGATTGTAGGGAACGGCTGGCTTGCCGCCGTGCGTTGGCTTTGCGGGCTGGCTGTTCGGCAGCATGGACAGCAAGCCTTTGTTCGTGGCATTTTATATTTCAGCTATTTCATCAAGTGTCAAGCCCGTTGCCTCTGAAATGATATTCTTATCAACGCCTTTATTTTTCATCACGCTGGCTATTTCTATTTCTCTATCTCTTTTTGCATCACTTTTTGCTTTTTCAAGCCGTAATCTATCTTCGGTTTCTCTCAACCCAGCATAGTCGTATGCCTCCAATTCTTCCTGCGACCAGGTCTGAATATTCGCTTCTTCAAATGCGGCTCTCAATCCAGGGTCATCAATCCCTTCAGGAATAACTTCAAGGTTTTCAGCCTCTTTGATGAAAAATACCCACTTCTCAACGAGGGTTTTCAAATCCTTTCTTTTAATGTTGAATTTCGGAAGTTCGATGAAGTTGAACTCCATGTCTTCCATAATCCGCTCGCCAGTCTCGACATCCAAAATCCGGTGCCTGCTGATGTACTTTGGATTCTTGGATATTGCAAAATCCAAAATCCCAACGAAAATAGTCGGGTTCAATTTATCGTAAAACTCTCCCCGGTCAATCTGACTGACGTACCCCTGTGAGGTATAATAAAGCACCCGCTTGCTGAACCCCAAAGCGTCGGCAACCTGCATCTCGACGATGAACTCCCTGCCGCTTTGGTCTTTCGCTTTCACGTCAATAATCGTTGCCTTACCGTCCCGGAACTTGGGCAACTGATAAGGGTTCAGGATGTTTACCTCTATGATTTTATGCTTCTCCTCGAAGTCAAGGATGGCGTTTAGAAAGGAAATCAGCACTTCCTTCTTTTTCTCGTTGCCGAATATCTTGCGAAAAGCGATGTCATTCTTTACGTCTGCGAATTTCATATCAAACAATTTACTACAAAAATACAAAAGCCGCTGCAAACCGCAACGGCTTTTGTAGCTCCATTTGGAGGCACTTTAAAGCACTATGTCAATTGTTGCAGTTACAAGGTAATGTAGCAGCCAACGGCTTGGCTAAACGCAGTATGGACTATGCGCCCATACTGCGTTTAGCCTTTGTTGCACACCGTTTTTCATTTTTATTACTCTCGATACTCATCAGATATACACAATTGAACTAAGCCAATTGCAGTTCCAACTCTATTGGGAACATATTGTCTGGAATCTCCCGTTTTATTTATTAACTGAGCATCAATAAAGTAGCCAAAATTTCTAAAATCGAATACTAAATTTTCCTTAGTTACTTCGTTAACTTGAAAATTTGAACTAGCGAGAAAGGAATCAGAATCTAATGTTAAAAGTGTTTCAATTCTTTCAGAACTCTGCGGAGAATTTAAACTATACCTATTTAGGTTTATTTTCACACGTTCTCTATCTTTTTTTTCGACTTTATATCTTGACCTTAACTGAATATTCCATTTGTTAACTTCTACTGGTCTTGTGTTTACTATAAACAGGAATTGTTGATTTATTGGATATCTGATGTGATAAACACCTTTTCCTGACATTAATAAATATGCTGCCCCACCATAAGTATTTACACTAGTTAAATCATGCTGTGCATGCTGTGCGCCTTCAGCCGCAAACACATCGATATCGAGTTTTTGACCTAAATTTATGACGTCCCTTGATTTTTTATCAACTATTCCTGTAGCACCAACTGTTGTCCAACAATTGTCAAAAAGAACCCTTTCTTTAATTTCAGGAACAATAGCATCTATTAGTTTTTGTTTTTCTGCTTCAGAGTCAATTCCTGTGGCACATCCAGAAAATAGAAACATGAAAATTAAGCCGCAGGATAATAGTTTTGAGGTCTTGATGTTTAAAAAAATTAAATTTTCCATTTTTAATGATTTTTGATGAAGGAATATTTTTTTGTTTTAATGGTGTGCAACGTTTACGTATGGACGCCGGGAAGCCCGTTCTGGGCGAAATGGGCGACCATACCTTGTTAGCGGCATTATAATGTATAATAAAAGCTTTCATTGCCGCTAACTCTTGTACTAACGCAATAGCGACTAACCAAAACACGCAATGTGCACTTCATATAGTCACTATTGCGCCTATATCCTCATTAAAAAAGTTGACTTTTGAAAAGCTAAGACATCAATTCCGCTTTTGAGAATCATTGATTATCTGATAAAAGAAGCAGTATCTGTTTGAATCGAAATAGTACAGGTAGGATGTGTCGTGTGTTACTGGGGTACGTTTTTTCAGTGATGATGCAGGAAGTAATATTCGTCGGTACGGTACTTTGTAGGTATGATGCAAATATAATCCATTGTTTTAGAACAGTCAACTTATTTGTTAATTTTTTAACTTATTTATTTTTATAAACTTAGCTTACCAAGAAAGCGTTATTTATTGCCGAAAGTTTAAGGGTAAAATCCAGTAAGCGTCATTTCAAAACGTTCTTCTATCTTGTTGGGCTGGTTAAGTTCCAGTAATTTTATAGTGGCTTCTCCTATTCGGGTACGTGGTATTAGAACACCTTTCTTGGCTTCAAAATGGTCAAACCAATCTTGGGTTCTTGGATTAAATAATGGAATCAAAGCACCCTCCAATTCAAGTAGCGTACTGATGTTAGAACCTTTTTTCCAATTGCAAGGCGCACAACTCAAAGCAAGATTATTAAGCGTGTCAAGTCCACCATGTTGAATACTGATAATGTGGTCAATATGATAGTCAAAACTTGATAAATATTCTAATATACGGCAATATTCACAGCGATGTCCTGCCCTTGCTATCACCAATTTTCGGATGGCACGAGAAAGGTAAACACTCATGCAGCATTGAGTTTTTGAAGTGCTTTGGCTTTCGCCAGCCTTACAATATGCTCTACCGTCATGTATCTTTCCATTTCTGCATTTTCTTCGGAGGTCAATCCCACGGTTTTATTTTTTTCTAATAGTTCATTCACCCGCGCTTGGGCTTTAGGCGAGGCTTTGTAGGCTACCACTCGACGGGGCGAAAGGCTAGCGAGAAAATAGGCGAGTTCATCATAAACCGAATTGTATGCTATGGTCATTGAGTATGTTTTTTACAAAAATGGCTTTTTTTAAGTTAAAATCCAAGAAATAGTCCGCTCCTTTATAAGAATGCGAACAAGTGTACCGGAGGACTTCATCCGCCGCCATATTACTACGGCGGGTAGAGCCCGCCGGTACACGCTTATAGCGGGCTTGTAGCCGCTTGGCATGGACGTATCAATTCCCAAAATCCGGCTGCTCTTGCTGCTGCCGCTCTGGTCTTTTCTTGAAAATCGAAGCATCGGGTTTGCCGAAAGGAATTTGTATTGAAATGCGGTAAAAACGAGTGTCGCGGCGGCGCATACTTTCCTGATAATATTGGGGTAATTCGAGGAAGGTGACTTCACGGCGCGTATTAAATACGTCGTTAATATTAAATGTAATATTAGCAATATTATTAAAGAATGATTTTTTAACTGCAAAATCGGCATAAGTAATACCTTTACGGTCGCCCTGCGGCTGCGGGCGATTGCCTTCGTAAGCGCCATTGATTTGCACCGAAAAACTCGCCGGTAAGCGATAGCTGAGACTCACTTTGCCATTGCCTGCCCAACCGGTATTGCTAAACGTATCTACATTCACACTAAAGTTAAACACGTTGGCATTCAGCATGATGTCCATATTTTTACCAAAAGCGAGCTTCAGCGTGTTATCCAAACCATACAGGGTTTCATTCTGCCCATTTACAAAGGTAGTGACCAAAACCGAAGGGTCGGTTTCGGATGGAAGTGACAGCGGTTTGATAGAATTCGTCTCGATACTGGTGTAAATCGTTGATAGCCAGTTGTGTTTGCCAAATATTTTATTGTAATTGATTTCTGCCAAGTTGATAAACTCCGGTTGCAAACTCGGATTGCCGATGCGGATGTTTTGGCGGTCGTTGTTTTGAATGCCCGGCATGATTTGCATGAAGTTCGGACGCTGGATTTTACGACTAAAATTCACCCCTAATTCACCATTATTCGGCAGTTTTTTAGCAATGTAAATAGACGGAAACAGCGTGTTCAAAATATCCTTGCCTTTGTTTGGATAATCGTAGCCAAAGTCGGGGCGGTCATCCAATTTCGAGTCGCCTGTCAGGTTCGATTGCTCAAAGCGCAAACCAATTTGATAACTGATTTGATATTTCAAACGGCTGCTAAAATTGATGTACGCGGCGTTAATCATTTCGGTGATGCGATTATTTTGGGAAAATTCGCTGTCCTGCACATACGCATTTTTTTCATAATCAAACGGACTGAACAAGTATTCCTGGTCGCGACCGCTCCAAAAGGTACGCACGCCTACTTCCAACTTGGTCGAATCGTTGAGCGGATTCACATAATCCATTTGAAAAACCGCCTGCTGATTCTGATTATCACCAGCAATATTTACCAATTCCGGGTAGTTGAGGAGTGCATGGTCATTCGCGTCGAAGCCAGTGGTCGTCCATTGCGCGGCGTTGGAGCCCGTTCCCCAGCCGTAGTTGAACAAGGTGGTGAGTGACCTATCTTTTTTAGCAAATGTCTTTACCCATTGCCCTTCGAGGGTCGTGTTGTTGAACGTATTGCGCGGCTTGGTGAGGCGGTTGCCGTATTCCAAGGTGTCTTTGGCAGCATTTAAAAACTCGTAGTCTTGGTCAGAATTAATGTTGAACTTGCCACCCACTTTCGTACCGCTCAGCGTCAGCGTGTTGCGATTGTTGATAGAATAATCTACGCCGATGCGCCCAATCTGAAAATTGGTGTTGAACTTGGTGTCGGTATATTGATTGAAATAATTGGCAATCGAGCCATCAGGATTCAAATTCGTACGGTAAGCATAGCCCGGCGCTGGATTATTACTGGCATTTATATTATAAAAACTGGTAAAGTTAAAGCGTCCTTCGCGCAAGTTTAAACTGAACATCCCGTTGTAACGCCCTTGCGTACCTGCGCCCGCGCTCACGATGCCATTGTAGCCCGGTTTGCGATTTTTCTTTAATACGATATTCAAAATACCGCCACTGGTAGCCGCTTCGTATTTGGCAGAAGGATTAGAAATCACTTCCACGCTTTCAATTTGGTCGGCGGGAATTTGCGTCAGCGACATCACGGTGGGTTTGCCATCCACGTAAATGGTCGTCCCTCGGTCACGCAGCTTGGCGCTCCCGTCCATATCTACCGTTACCGAAGGTACATTTTTCAACACATCTTCCGCCGTGCCGCCAGTGCTGGTAATGTTTTTATCTACATTGAAAACGCGCTTTTCCAAACTCAACTGCGTACCGGCTTTTTCGGCAGTCACTTCCACCGTACCTAATACTTTTGAATCGCCGGCAAGTGCCAAATCGCCTAAATCCTGTTCGACATTACTCGGTGGTACGACGCGCGCCATTTTCATAAAATCTTTATATCCGACAAACATTACTTTAACTTTATACGCACCAAAAGGCAAGCCAGTGATATTAAATTCGCCGTTATCTTCCGTCAGCATTCCGCCCATGAGCGAGTCGCGCGTGCCAATGACCGCCCAAGCCGTCACCGAGGCGTATGCAAGTGGTTCTTTGGTGTTGGCATCTACAATTTTACCATATAAACGACCGATGTTCATTTTCGAACCGCCACCGCCGCCCATTGTCGAGGGCATTCCACCTTGCGGGGGTTGAGCAGCAGCCGTGAAAACAAATAGCATAAAAGTCAGGTGAATAAGAATTTTTTTCATGATTGAATTAAAATTTGAAAGCAAAAAATAGTTGGTGTAAAAATTACACGATGCAAAAGTAGCAGTACTTTTTTGCAAAGTCCAGTGAAACCAACAAACACCGAAAATGAATAGAAGTTTAAGCTGATTTTAATGACCAGGAGGCAGTGGGCAGTAAGCAGTGAGCGGTAGGCAGTGAGCAGTGAGCAGTGAGCGGTAGGCGGTAGGCAGTAAGCAGTGGGCAGTTGAGAGTTGGCAGTTTGTAATTGTGTAAAATTGAAAACTTAATTAAAATTAAATAGGCTACCCGAATTGAATCGAATAGCCTATTTTCTCCTTTTGCTTCTCTGTATGGTATCTAAATTACATCACAATAAAACTAACATGACGTATTATAATATTTTAAAATTGTTTATCAAGTGATTAGCGGCTGCCTACTGCTTACTGCCCACTGCCAACTGGTATTAATTCTTCTTCTCCAAATCCGGCAACATAAAATCATCCAGCGCACTTGGCATTGCCATCAATTTTTCAATATCTTCTACGGTGCGCGGCGCACGAGCAGAGAGGTTTTCCCAACCTTTTTCAGTGATTAAAATATCATCCTCAATACGGACCGCAATGCCCCACCATTTCTTATCGCACGGGCTACCTTCTGGAATGTAAATGCCCGGCTCGACGGTGATGACGGTGTTGGGTTTGAATTTGCCGCCCGTGCCGCGGTCGTGTACATCCAAGCCCAAATAATGCGAGGTGCCGTGTGGAAAGTAATTATGCTGCTGTCCGGCTTTAATAATACCCAATTCTGCTAATCGTTTATCTACAATTTCCCTTGCTGCTTGATGCGTGGACCGAAAATCATTGCCTACTTTACACGCTTCAAAACCAGCCGTTTGCGCTTCCAAAACAATATTATAAATCGCTTTTTGTTCCACCGAAAAAGTGCCGTCCGCAGGAACCGTGCGCGTTACATCCGCTGTGTAACCATGATATTCCGCACCCAAATCCATTAACACCATTTCATCGCCCAACTGCGTTTTACTATTTTCAATGTAATGTAAAATACAACCATTTTGTCCCGCACCCACAATAGACGGATAACCTTGATATTCCGAGCCATACATTTTATACACAAACTCATGCAATCCCTGAATACCTGACTCCGACATCTTCGGCTTCAAGGCTTTCATCACTTCTACCTGCCCGACACAACTTACTTCAATGGCTTTGCGCAATAATTTCAATTCTTCGGGTGACTTGGTTTCGCGCAGTTGGTCCATATATTGCTCTAAAGAAGCTACATCCAGATTATCATTGGGCATCTTAGCCATGACTTTCATTGCCATTTCGTTGTCTTTGGCACTCATAAACTCTTCTACCAAGGGATCTTTCAGCATGCTGGGGTCTCGGCGGCTCCGATTGTACAACGCTTCTTTTTTCTCTGCTAAAGTCCGATTCGTATCCTTTATAAGGGCATATAATTGCCGCGATGCACCATCAAAATTTTTAGGAATTTTAGCTTTCGTTTTAAAACCTTCCATTAAATCATACAAATCCGCATCGCCATTTTCATCCCGCGCATCATTTTTGAAATTAAAGAACATCACTTTATCAAAACTGCTATAATTCAAGCCGTATTCTTTAAATTGTTCATGGTCAATGACGGTCGCAAACCCTAATTTCTCGCGCACGCCATCGGGTCCAAGTCGCCGCCCGTTCCACATTTCACTTTGCGGGTCGCGTGATTGTGCAAACACGATTTCATTATATTTTGCACCAGAATTGGCTTGCTGGTCATCCGAAAATATCATCAAAACCGTGTGCGGTTCTGTATATCCGGTGAGGTAATAAAAATCTGGGTCTTGATGGTACTGGAAATCCACGTCATTGGCGCGATTGCGCACGGGATTGGCAAAGAAGACCGCGACGGAGTTTTTCGGCATCATTTTACGCAAAGCTTCGCGGCGGGATTTGTGGAATTCACTCGTCAAATAGTCAGTCGGTACGTCTTTTTGGGCATAAGCAGCAACGAGAACGCAGGTAAATAGAAATGAGAAGATTGTACGCATCGTTTTATATTTTTGGAATGGTAGTTTACTAAATTAATTTTTGACTTTTACAGTTCATCTATTTCTTCCTCCGTCAAGCCCGTATATTTTATAATTTTTTCCTTTGGCTCACCTTCTATTTTCATTTCTCTCGCAATTTGCAATTTACTATTCTTTTCTCCTTTCTCTTCAGCGCGCCGTTCCGCAAGTTCTACTATTCCTCGTTCGTCCTGTGCTCGCATACCCGCATAAATATAGGCATCATACGCTTCTTTTGTCCAATTATGCTGGGCTGCTTCTGTGTAAGCGGCTGCAAGTCCTTCATCTTCTACGTTTTCTGGTATTACTTCCAACTCGTCTGCGTTTTTAATAAAAAAAGTCCATTGATCTATAATGCTGTCTAAACCATCCGCATTTTTATTAAACTTATGTAATTCAATAAAGCGAAATTGCATATCTTTAAACACACATTCACCCGTTTCTTCATCTATAATCAAATGTTTGGAGAGATAATTTTTACCGGCGAAAAAATTAAAATCTAAAATACCAATGAAATAAACCGGACGTAATGCCGGATAATCATCGCCCACCTTAATTTGACCTGCATAATCTTTACAAGTATAATACAAAACCCGCTTATCAAATCCTGCCCGTTCTGCCACTTGCATTTCTACAATGAAAGTTACACCGCGCTTATCTGTTGCTCGCACATCAATAATGGAAGCTTTTTCGCCGATAATTCGCGGCAATTGAAAAGGATTAAGCAAAGTTACTTCCTTCACTCGGTCTTGACCTTCCAAGCCCAATACAGCATTGAGAAAAGAAATCAAAATGATTTTTTTGTTCTCATTGCCAAATATCTTGCGAAATGCAACGTCGTTTTTTACATCTACGAATTTCATAGCTACAAAAATACGAAAAAGAGCGGCGGAAAGCAAGGGATGGAAGCTACTCATACTGGCAGCAATACCTTACTGACGATTTTATAATTTGTCGATTTCGTCCTCACTTAATCCTGTATATAGTTTTATTTTGTCTCTTGGTTCACCTGCTTTTTTCATCTCCTTGGCAACTTTCTTTCTTCCATCCATTTCCGCCGTTTCTATTTGATTTTTCAGTGCCGTTATTTCAAAATATGCTAATCTGCTCTGTTCATATTCATCCCTTTGTTCGGGTGTCAAACTGGCTACTTCGGCTGTTTTGAATGCCTTTTCAAAGATAGGTTCTTGTAGAATGGCGGGTATGTCGTCAAAGGTTTCCAACTTCTTCAAAAAGTAAATCCACTTGTCGAAATGGGTCTCCAATTCATTTTCTTCTTTAGTAAACAGCGGCATCTGAATAAACTTAAAGTGTAGTTTATCAAAAAAAATATCACAATCCTGGTCTTTTAGTTGGACGTGCCGCAAGAATTTGCGCCTTTCTTCTGCTTCGTCATACTCGAAATCTAAAATAGCAATCAGGTAAATAGGAGTCAACTTAAAATCCCATTCGCCCCGTTTGGCTTGTTCTCGGATGGGAAAGGTAAGATAGAATAAAGAGCGGTCTTTAAAGAAATTTATCTTCGCTTTTTGCATTTCCACTACAAAATGGTCGCCGCTTATTGCTTTGCAATGAATGTCAAATATCGCTTTGCGTTCCGTCGGCAAATCCGGCAACTGCTCCACATTTTTAAAAGATAAGTCTACAATCTGGTGATGCGGTGGGAGCAACTGATTCAAAAAGTCCATTAACCTGTCTCTTATACACATCTCCGAGCCCACGAGACTAAGGCGAATCTCGTATGCCGTCTTCTGCTTGAAAA
>ENA-ORBV01001157-ORBV01001157.1-microbial-mat-metagenome-genome-assembly--contig:-NODE-1157-length-59640-cov-55.277656_pt1 | contig 59640 bp, 67 predicted proteins | sample MGYA00237777_ERZ505514 | MGnify/ENA primary metagenome ERZ505514 (study PRJEB26160, sample SAMN06269048) | microbial mat metagenome | isolation source: Oligotrophic lake microbial mat | place...
CCGGCCGTTGAATCTGGGAAGCGCTTTGACTGCTGTCGATGCTGTGGACGGCTCTCCACCCCAGCCGGTGGCGTAAGGAATTGATCGAGCCTAGCGAGTTCGAGGCTATGCTCCAACGTTAGCAACCGCGCGAGCCCTCTTGCTCCGTGTTCGACCGCCGCCCGAGGAGGGCGAGTTCGAATTTGGCAAGGGACACCGCGCTCCGCGTCCCGACGCCCTCCGCTCGGCCATCGCGCGCAGCGCGGGTAAAGCGGTTGCCTTTGAGGCGCGCGAGCGCGATGGCATGGCGCTTCAAGCGTCAGCGATCGACGCCTGGAGGGTCGAGACGCGCGATCCGCGCGGCTCGATGCGGGACGCACGAGAGCGCGGCCCGCGTGAGCGGGCGACGCCCCATATCGTTGCCGATCCGCCAGCGCGATGTCGCCCTCGATCAACGCCAGCAGTGCGCGGCGATGCTGGGCCGGCATGGCGTCGAAATCCGCCTGCGGCAGCTCCCCGCCAGCGCGCCCGGTAACATTGTCATATGCGGCAATAGGGGGGTGCACTTTCGACCCCGATTGACAGCTTTAGGCGAGTTCTGCGTGGGCGCAGGACGAGAACCTCCGACGAGCGGCAACGAGATCGAAGCCGATTGCCATTTCCTCCGGACGGGCGTTCATGCCCTGAAGTGTCGAGAGCAGGCGTAAAGTGCGCCCACTTCGTGAGGTGCGCCGAATGGCATGGAGGCGCTAGGCTTCAGTCGGCGTCCAGCGCCTTGGAATGAGCCATGACCGCTAGTGATACTCAGACAAAGCAAAGAACCCGGGTTTTCATTTCCTATTCGCGCAAGGACGGCGCGTTCGCCCTGCGTTTGCGCGCCGCACTCCTTGACCGTGGGTATGAAGCCTATCTCGATCGCGAAGATATCGCGCCCGGTGAGCCGTGGCAGGCGCGCCTGGAGGTCCTGATCCACACCGCCGATGCGGTCGTCTACGTGATGTCGCCTGACTCACTCTGCTCAACCCATTGCGCGTGGGAGGTCGAGCGGTCGCTCGAACTGAGCAAGGCCTTGAGCCCGCTGCTTTGGCGCGACGTTGGCGACGCTCGGATTCCGGCCGGACTCGCTGAACGCAACTACATATTCTTCGACGCCTACGAACGCTCCGGCATGACCGATAATGCGGCGTTCGAGATTGCGCTGCAGAAGCTTGAGACAGCTCTTTCCATTGCTGGCGTGTTTTGGGTGCGAGAGCATACCAAGTGGCTGACGCGCGCGATCGAATGGGATCAGGTCGAGCCGCCCCGCTCCGAGGGGAGACTTCTTCCGGACGGGGAGATTGCAGCAATGGAGGCGTGGGTCCGCGCCAAGCCCGCGGACGGACCCGAAATACCGCCGATCCTTTCGGAATACCTTGCCGCGAGTGTCGCAAAGCAAGCACGAGATCGCGCAGAAAAAGCTTCTCGCGAACAAAAGGTCTCGCAGCAAACCGAGTTGGCGGTCGCCGCCATTGCACAAAGGGCGCGGGAGGCGCGCCGGTTCGACAGCGGCATTCGCCTCGCTCTTGCTGGAGAACCTGGCGACGCCGCTTCTGATCCAGAGCCGGCGCGGCGCGCTCAGCTGGCTGCTTGCGCGCACGCGAGCGCCTGCCTCGCGCGTCTAAGCGGACACGGCGAGGCTTTGTTCGACGCCGCCTTCAGCGTTGATGGCGCGAAAGTCGTCACCGCGTCGCAAGATAATTCCGCGCGAATCTGGGACGCAAACACTGGCGCAGATTTGGCCGCTCTCGCTCATGATGACTGGGTCAATTGCGCTGTGTTCAGTCCCGACGGGGCGGCGGTCTTGACTGTGTCCCAAGACAAAACTGGGCGGCTGTGGCGCAGCGCCGACGGTACATTGCTCGCGACGTTGACCGGCCACGCCGATGCGGTGAAGAGCGGCGCCTTTCATCCAAACGGATTGACGGTGGTCACCGCGTCGGGCGATCACACTGCGCGAGTGTGGGACGCCGCAACCGGGAACGAGATTGCTCAACTCAAAGGCCACACGAACGTCGTGCAGAGCGCTGAATTCAGCCCCAACGGGGAGCGCATTCTGACGGGATCGGACGACAACACAGCGCGAATTTGGAAAACGGCCGGCGGCGGCGAGGTAGCTTGCCTGAGAGGCCACGAAGGAAGGATTTGGAAGGCGGCGTTCAGCCCAGACGGAAAGCGCGTCGTCACGGGGTCAAGCGATCAAAGCGCGCGGGTATGGGATGCATCAAGCGGAGAAGAGCTGGCCCGGATGAGTGGCCATGCCAGCCCCGTCGTCGATGTTGAGTTCGATTCACGCGGAGAACGGGTGGTCACGGCATCCAGGGACAAAACCGCGCGCGTTTGGGACGCTCACACGGGTGATGAGTTAGCGCGCTTCGTTGGCCACAGCGGCTGGGTTCAGAGCGTCGCTTTCAGTCCCGAGGGCGCCCGGGTCATCAGCGCCTCTACGGATGAGACAGCTCGGGTCTGGGATTCGATGACCGGCGTCGAAATCATGACGCTTGCCGGGCATGGCGGCCCGGTCGCCAACGCGGCGATGAGTTTGGACGGCGCAAAGATCGTCACCGCATCGGAAGATCACACCGCGCGGGTTTGGGACCCTAGTGTCGGCGCCGAGCTCGCCATCATTGGCGAACTGAAACGCAACAAGTGGCACGGGCTCGCTTTCAGTCCAGACGGGATGCAAGTGGTCACTGGCGCCAAGGATGGGATCGCCCGAATTTGGTCCGCCACAACGTATTCCGAAATTGGCCAATTGGCCGGGACCGGCGGCGCGGTTTGGAGCGTCGCGTTCAATCACGATGGCGCACGTTTGCTAACCGGCTCGGCTGATGGCGCTGTTCGAATGTGGGATGTCTCGACCCGCGCGGAGACCGGCCAATTCGTCGGCCACGAGGGCGCTGTCTATTGCGCGAATTTCAGTCCCGACGGTGCGCGAATTGTTTCAGCGTCCGCGGATGGGCGCGCTCTTGTTTGGGATGTGGCCGGCGGGCGCATTCTGGCGCGCTCGGAAGGGCATACGGCGGCCGTATCGCGAGCGAGCTTCAGCCCCGATGGCGCACAGATTTTGACGGCGTCGGGAGACGGCACGGCGCGCTTGTGGGACCCCGACAGCGGTGCCGAACGGCTTCAACTCAAAGGACATGATGATTGGGTCTCGACGGCCGCCTTCAGCGTTGACGGGCGCCGCATCGTGACTGCGTCCAGCGACAAAACCGTGCGCGTATGGGATGCATCTACAGGTGTTGAACTCGCTCGTTTTGGCGACGAGGCGCCCATCAATACCGCAATCTTCTCACCGGACGGCACACGGATCGTCGCTGTAACCGCTGGCGGCGCGCTCCGCGTCTGGGATCTGGCGAGTGAACTCGAGATCGCGCGCTTCGAACGATATCAGGCGCCCATGGCGGAGGTGGCGCTGAGCCCGGACTGCGCACAGATCGTCACCACCTCAGACGACGGTCTCATGCGATTCTGGGACGCGACTTGGCTTGTGCGCTTGACCGGCGCGGCCCTGGTGCGCGCGAGTGCGCACACCCGGCTGCCCGGCATGAGCATGCTTACCGCTTCGGAGTTAGAACTCCTGCGTCCCGTTCTGGGCGAGGTTGCGCCCGATGTGGCCGCGCGCTCGGTGGCGACATCTGGCAGCGACGGCGAGATTGAAAGGGCTGTCTCTCAATGGCGCGATCAAAGGCGCTTGGCGTTGCTCACGGCGCACCGCTTCTTCACAGCGCGCGCCGACGAGATTCAAACGCTGCTTAGCCAACGTGTGGCGCAGGCGCGCCCGGCAGAGCCAGCCCGGTCTGTCGACAAGGCTGAAGAACGTGCTCCCGATGGGGTTACCCCGCGCAGCGGCTCGAAGTCGACGAATGTGTTCTCGAGAGTGCTCATCGTGGTGATCGTCGGTGCAATAGCCACCGCGCTGTTCTTATTTCTTCAACGGTGAATTCCCACCCCCGCGTCCTAAATCCGTCGAGCAGCTGTCGCATGCCGAGCGATGGTATGGCTTTGGAATGCGGCCCGCGGGCCACGCCACGGTTAATGCCGCGGCGAGCGACGCGACAATATTACCAACCCCACTTCTTGGCTGGCGTTTTGCGTTGCGACAGCGCTCTGGGGCAATTCAGATCGTTTTTTCTGCGAGATCGAAACGTGAGCGAAGAGCGATCCGCCAATGCCGTGGATAGACGTCTGGGCCAACGCCTGCGCACGCGCCGGCTTGAAATCGGCATGAGCCAAGAGCGCCTCGCCGAAATCCTCGGCATCACCTTCCAGCAGGTGCAGAAATACGAGAAGGGCATCAACCGCATCGCATCGAGCCGCCTCTTCGACATCTCCGCAGCACTTGACATGTCGGTGGCGCGCTTCTTTGAACGTATTGGCGCCGCGAAAAGCAAGAGCGCCACCGATGGCGAAAGCTCGATCCACGACGCGTTGGCGACCCCTGAAGGAATGCAGCTCGTGTCGCTGTTTGCCTCGATCAAGAGCCAGAAGGTCCGCCGTCGGGTGGTCGACCTGGTGCGGTCGCTCGCCGGCGAATGATGCCAGTCCGAACCCGGTTAAGCGATCGACTTCAGACCCTTAACCTTGACGAGGTTGAGCAATTTCAGGGATGGCCCGTCCGGCTTCTTTTCGCCTCGCTCCCATTTGCTCACGGCGTCCTTACGAACATTGAGATAGTGCGCAAAGACCGGCTGAGACACCTGCTCGCGTTCGCGGAGCGCGCGAATCTCCTTGGGCTTCATCGCCTCAACTGGCGTGAGGCACAGGGCGTCGAACTCGCGCATGGTCGCCTTGTCCATGACGCCGGCTGCATGGAGATCCTTGGCCGTCTTGTGAACGGCCGCGAGGATTCTGCTGGGCTTACGGTTCGTCTTCTTCGTTGTCATCTTCATCCACCAATTCGATCAATGCGCCGGTCTGCTGGACCTCGGCGATCTGAGCTGCGGAATAGCCCAACAACTCGTTCGCCAATTTCTTCAGCGCCTTCAACTCCGCAGGCGAGATGTTGGCGCGCTCGCTCTTGGCAAAACCATAGGCGAGAAAAGTGTGCCGTCCGGCTTTGAAGAAGAGGATGGTTCGAAATCCTCCTGATTTACCGGCGCCGGGACGCGCCGCCCGCTGCTTAAACACGCCGCCGCCCAGATCGGCGTCGAAGACACCGCTGGCGACGTCCGCCGCAGCCTCAAGCAGCGGCTTGGCGGCGAGCCTCTCCTTGCGGGCAAACCGAGCGAATGCCTTGGTCTGGTAGACGCTCATGGGGCAGCTTGAGGCAGATGCATAAATATAGTCCTTAGAGCTACATGTCAAGTGGGCGGGCGCTGCCCGGAGGGCTGTGTCGAGACGCGCTCAGGCCGCATCCCGCTTGATTGCATGTTTGGCGAGAAGGCCCCGCACGAAGGCGTCCCAGGTCTCCATCGCCGCACGCTTCTCAGGCATGTAGCCCCAGCGGTCGTAGCTCTTGGAACTGACGTCTTGCAGCGTGTGGTTCTGAATGCGGTCACGGATTTCTTTCGAGATGCCGGCTTGGCCCGCGAGCGTCTTCCAGGTGCGCCGCAGATCACGGTTGGTCACGAACGGAATGACGCCAGTCTCGCGCTGTCGCCACATGAACGCATAGAGCGTCCCGTGCGTGACCGGTTTGGCCGGGTCCTTGGCCGACGGGAAAAACCAACCGTGGCTGTTGGGCACGATCGCCTCCAGCAATTCCACGGCGAGCTCGGGCAGGGGAATCGTGTGCTGCTTCCGGTTCTTGGTCATTGACCAATCCAGCAGGCGCTCGCCGTGGTCGTATTGGTCCTTGTGCAGCGAGGCGATCTCCTCAACGCGCTGCCCGGTCAGCATGAGGATGCGCACCGCGCGGGCATACGGGGGATGAATTGGGATGCTCGGATTTTCGAGCCAACGGTAAAGATGCACGAATTCGTGGTCACGAAGCCAGCGCGTGCCGACGACTTTTGGCTCGGTCGGAATGCCAGCCGCCGGATTCGTGACGATGCCGAAACGGCGAGGCGAGGTGCTCCGATAATCGTGCTCGGACTTCATCGCCCATGAATAGGCGGACCGAACGTAGCTGCGGACATGATCGGCCATCGATCGCTTCCCGCGCTGATAGATCGGACGAAGGATGTCGGTGATCTCATCGGGCTCGACCTCCCGCGCCAGCCTATTCCGCCCCAGCGTGTCGGCGATGCTCGCGAGGCCCTTCTTGGCCTCCTTCCAGGAGCTCTTGTTCGAGATGCGCAGGTATTCGGCGTAGCCGTCGAAAAGGTCTCCCACCGTGCCCTTCCGAAGGTCCTGGGCGGTCTTGATGCTGCGGCCCTTCTGGATCAGGTCGGCATAGTCCCGGTCGAAGATTTCGCGCGCCTGGGCGAGGCTCATGGACGGGTAGTCCCCGAGCTTCGACTTGGTCGGTTTGCCTTCCCGATATTGGACCGCCATCCACGCCGTTGTGATCCGCTTCGGCATGGGCCGGATGACGAGCGCAAGGCGCCCGACGCCGTGCCCTTCGCCGTCCCGCAGGGTCTCTTCGCGACCCGTGAAATGCACACGCTTGATGGCTTGCTTGATCGCGCCGTCGCTTAAAATCGTCACGTCCCTGGTCTCCGTAACAGGGTGCGGTTTGCATTTTTGTTCGCGTTTTTTACCGCACCCAGTGACACGCTTTGTTCTCAAGCACGCGACGGTCAAGAACGAAAAAATTCTCGATGTTTCAGCGGGATGGAGCGTTACTCACAGTGATCGAAAATCAGTGAGTAGGATGATTGGCGACCTCGACATGGAGAATGCGGCGTCTGCCATGGGCGAGCACGACGAAGGCGTGGAGACACTCGAACCGGGCGCTGCGCACGGTGAGCATGTCGATCGCCGCGATGTCGCCGGCATGGTTGCGCACAAAGGTCTCCCAGGTTTGGGCCGGCCGCCCGCGCTGGGGGAGCATGTATTTGGACACCGTCGATTGCGAGAGCCGGAAGCCGAGCTTGAGGAGCTCGCCATGAATGCGCAGCGCTCCCCAAAGCGGATTTTCCGCGCTGATCTGGCGGATGAGCGCGATCAGCTCGCCGCTGATGCGCGGGCGCCCGCCGCGATGGCTTGAACGCCATCGCCACCAAAGGCGCAGCGCCCGGCCGTGCAGGCATAGCAGCGCGCCGGGCAGACGCCCGCGAATCCACCAGCCGCAAACCAGCCCGACGAGACCGAAAAGGATCTCCCAGCCCATCCTTATGAAGTCGGCGGAGTCGGGCGGGTGTTTAGCGGCTGGATAGGGTGACCACGCTCGTCCATGCAGATTGAACTGTGCCGAAGCGTCGCTTGCGGCGATCTGCTGCCGAATGCCTCGAGCCTGATGGGCTTGGAAGCGCTCGGTGGTGGACTTCCCTTACTGCAGCCTATGCGAACTGAACGTTGGTGCTGGCTGCTTCCAAGACTCGCCTTGTGGGCGCTCTAGTCGTCGTTTTCTGGCGGCAGGCCCCGGCGTATCGCAGACCGGTCGCGTCCAGCGGATATTAGGGCAGAAACACGCCTTCGGTCGCTTCATCCCATTCTGATTGAATCGCTGTTGAAGCTCACTGGCTCAGCGGCGCGATTCTCGGGGGGCGCAGCTTGGAGCGGATGTGGCGCGATGGCCTCGTGGCGTCGGGCGCGGCGCTGAATGTTGTCCGCCCGGTCTTTAGGGGAACACATGCTGGGTCTTGACGCCGTGGACTGCCAGATACTGGAGGAACTCCAAATAAACGCGCGCATCAAAAACAAAGACCTCGCCGCGCGCGTTGGCCTCTCAGCATCCGCCTGCTTCGAGCGCGTCAAACGTCTCGAGAAGGCGGGGATTATTCGCGGCTACCGGGCGGTTGTCGATACAGGCGCGCTTGGCGCCCGTTTCGATGCCTGGGTTGAAGTGGTTTTGGAGAAGGACGCAGCGGCGACGACCGAGCGGTTCTTAGCCTATCTTCACCACGCGCCCGTGATCTTGTCGGCTCATCAATTGGCGCGGCCTCACGCATTCCTGTTGCACGTACTAGCGACATCCGGCGCGGCTTGGAGTGAGTTTTTGGCGCGAGCCAATGAGGCAAGCTTTGCGTTCGAAGTTACGCACGTGTCTGTGGTGATTGATTGCGTAAAGGCGCCCGCCGCCTCCCTGCCGCCGCCGCGAGCTCGGCGTTCGATCTGAGCCGATCTGAAACATCGACCATCTCTCCTGGTGGCGCTGGGACACTCCACCGAACGATCTTCGGGCGGACCGAAGAACCTTCGACGAACGCCGAAGATTCTTCGGCGAGGAGCGGCGCGCGTGTTGCTCGAACCCAACCATCGAGAATGGATGGTGGGCATGGGCAATCGGAGGCCAGTTGCAACGGTTTTGACGGCGGCGATCATCGCCGTTCTCGGCCTTGTGACCGCCACCCAATTCATCGCCGGCGTCTTTGCGAACCAATCCGCGCTTGGTCACCCGTTGCTGAGCATTGCTGGCGGCGCGCTCTATCCGCCTTGGTCGGTTTTCATCTGGTCGCGTGACTGGGCTGATGCGTTTCCAAAGCCATTCGCGGTCGCGCACCTCATTCTCGTTGGCGGCTTCGTTGGCGCGGCGCTTGTCGCCGCGGCTGGCTTCCATCAACGTCTAAAACTCAAACCCTTTGGCGAAACTGAGTGGGGCGGTTTCGCCGACGCGGAAGCCGCGGAACTCTTCGCCAAGAGCGGCACGGTGCTCGGTAAGCTCGATGGCGAGATCCTCTGTTACGATGGTCCCGAGCACCAATTGCTGATCGGTGCGTCGCGATCGGGCAAGGGGCGCGGGCACGTCGTGCCGACGCTGCTGAGTTGGGGCGGCTCTGCGATCGTGCTGGACGTCAAGGGCGAGCTCGCCTTCGGCGATGAACGCCATGGCTTTCCGGGCACCGCGGGTTTTCGGGACGCGTTGGGGCACGTCATCGTATTCGCGCCGACGCGGGCGGATTCGGCGTGCTTCAATCCAATGTTCGAAGTGCGCCGCGGCGCCAATGAAGTCCGCGACGTTCAGAACCTCGTCGAAGCCATCGTCAACCCGTCAGGCGAGAGTCACGGCGCCGAAGCCTTCTGGAATAACTCCGGCAAAAACGTCCTGACCGGCGTCGTGCTGCACGTCCTCTACACGGAACCGCTGGACCGGAAAAATCTGGCGATCGTTCGCGAGAAACTGCGCGACCTCGACCGCACCGCCGAGGAGATGCGCACGACTTTGCATCGGCGCAATTCAGAAACCAACCAACCGGAAGTACATCGAGAAGTGCTGCACGCGGCGGAAAGTTATCTCGCCGGCGAGGAGCGGTTGCGCTCGGGTATCAAAGCGACGGCGGAAAGCTTTTTCGGCCTGTTCGCTGACCCCATCGTCGCGGAGAAGACCGCCACGTCGGATTTTCGCGTCGCCGATCTCATGTGTTCGGAGCGTCCGGTCACGCTCTATCTGCAACCGCCGCCGTCCGACGTTGAGCGGTTGATGCCGTTGATGCGGCTCATTCTCAATCAGGTCGCGCGCGGGCTCATGGAAAGCCAAACCCATGCATGAGGCATTCTCCCTCGATGTTCCGCGCATGCGCAAGAAGCGCCATCGGCTGTTGCTGGTGCTCGATGAATTCCCGCTGTTTGGGCGCATGCCGCATTTCGAGAAAAACATGGGCGCGATGGCCGGCTACGGGCTGAAGGCCTACATCGTTTGCCAAAGTCCCAATCACATTTCCCGCGCCTATGGGCGTGACAATGTCATCGTCGACAATTGCCATGTGATCACGGCGTTCGCCGCAGCTGACGCAGATAGCGCAAAGCGCATCTCCGACATGGCCGGCGAGGTCTGGGAAGTGCGCCCGCAGGAGAGCGAGCAGCGTCCGCGCGCATTGTTGGGTCCGCGCAAGGGCGCCATCACCTATCGCGAGGAACGCCGCCCGCTGATCGGGCCAGGTGATGTGCGGAAACTGCCGCGCGATGAGCAATTGGTTTTCGTCTCCGGATCGAAACCGATCCGCGCAAAAAAACTTAAATTCGATCGCGAGAAAGTGTTCGCCAAGCGCCTCCTGCCGGCGCCGCGCGTAAGCGCGGTGCTGACGACCGCGCATGATTGGATCGAGGTCGCACCACTGGGGCGGCTGGTCAAAGACAAGGGGTCGAACGCGATCCGCGTCGAACCCGTCGCACCAGCCCCGCAAGGCGATCTCTTCGCTAAGCCGCTGTCCATCTCCGAACAAGCGCTCGCAGGCTTGCGTCCCTCTGCAGCGCCGTCCTCCGCGCAGAGCGCCACTCCGTCAAACGAGCCGTCACCAACGCAACCGCCCCCAAAACGCAAACGCACGCCCCGCCAGGTGAGAGTCTAGCCCCATGCGCACCACAGCGATCAAGACCTATCTCGAGCCTGATCTCGCCCGCGAGGTTTCGCGTCTGGCGCGCGCGTTCGGGCGATCTGAATCTTCGATCATCGCTGAATCCGTGCGCACGCGCGTGACCGGCAATGCGGATGTGGCCAACGGCGCGGCGCGAGAGACCCAGCGCCGTCAGCTCAATCGCATCGAGCTCAGGCTGGAGAAAACCCTAAACGACCAAGCCGTGATGAAAGAGTGCGTGCTGCTCTTCGTGCGGATTTGGCTCGAACACAATCCGGCCATCGAGGACGACGCGGCCGAGAGCATCGCCGCAAGTGCGGAGGCGCGTTTCGACCGTTTCCTCGATCTCTTGATGAAGGGCCTGACGCCAGGCCAATCGATTGCGGCGGGTGTCCTCACTGGCGCTGAAGAAACCAGCAATGGCGCGGCGTCCGAACAGGGGACGAGCCCGTGAGCACACAAACGGATCTTCGCGCGCTGCCAAGAGCGCGCCGTCGCTCGGCGCTTGAACGCGCGCTCGGACCGGCGATCGCCGATGCGTTGGCGCAAGCCGATGTGGTTGAGGCGCTGGTCAATGCTGACGGCGCGGTTTGGCTCGACCGCGTTGGTGTCGGTCTCCAGGATACGGGCGCCAGATTGTCGGCTTCCGATTGCGAAGCAGCCATTCGTCTCCTCGCGCATGAGGCCGGTGAAACTGTCGGCGCCGATCGTCCCATGTTGGCGACGATTTTGCCCGACAGCGCCGCACGCGTGCAAGCTGTGCTGCCGCCCTTGAGCGCCGCGCCGATACTGGCGGTTCGCAAACGCCCGACGTCGATCTTTACGCTCGACGATTATCTGCGCCAGGGCGTGGCGAATGCGGAGCAAGTCCGCGTCCTGCGCCAAGCCGTGATTGAGCGGCGCAACATTGTCGTCGCTGGTGGTACTGGCTCGGGCAAGACGACGTTGCTCAACGCGCTCCTCGCCGAGCCTGCGTTTGCCGCTTCTCGCGTCATCATTCTGGAAGACACTGCCGAGTTGCAGATCGCCAGCGCCAATTCCGTGCAGCTTCTAACCAAGCGCACTACGCCGGTCGTCACGATGCGCGATCTTGTGCAAATGACGCTCCGATTGCGCCCTGACCGTATCGTCGTCGGCGAAGTGCGCGATGGCGCAGCGCTCGAAGTGCTGAAGGCTTGGAACACCGGCCATCCCGGTGGGCTGCTTACACTCCACGCCAATTCCGCCGCCGATGCGCTGACACGGCTTGAAGATCTTTGCATGGAAGCAACGCCATCGCCGCCAGCACGCCTGATCGCGTCGGCCATCGATCTCATCGTTTTCATCGCGCGCCGAGAGGGACGGGGCGGGCGCGCGATCACTGAAATCGTCAGTCCCAAAGGAGAGAGCACATGAAGAAGACCGACATCCGGCCGGCTAAGTTCGCCGCCATCGCACTGGCGGCACTGGCATTCGCAGCGCCGGCTTATGCGGCGGGCTCAGGCATGCCGTGGGAAGGACCGCTGGAACAGATCGTCGATTCGATCACCGGACCGGTTGCACGCGCGGCGGCCGTGATCGCCATCGTCATTGCTGGCGTCACCATCATCTTCTCGGAAGGCGGCGGCGGCGTGCGAAAGCTCGCGTTCGTGGGCTTGGGTATCGCTGTGATGTTCGCGGCGGTTTCGTTCTTTCTCGACTTCTTCGGCTTTGCCGGCGGCGCGGTCATCTGAAGCGCAAACCGAGAGAGGAGCCACGTCCATGAGCGAAGAACCAGACTTCTATAGAATGCCGCTGCGCACGTCGCTGACGCGCCCGATCCTGATGGGCGGTGTGCCGCGCGCCTTCGCCATCCTCAACGCCACGATTGGCGCGGCAGTGGGCTTGGGCCTGCAGCAACCCTTCATTGGGTTTCCGCTGTGGGCGGCGTTGCAGGGTGCTGCAGCTTGGGCTGCAGCACGCGATCCCTGGTTCCTCGAAACCTGGCCACGGCATTTGGCCAAGCCTGTCTATTTCGCGGTCTGACGGAGAACAATTATGCTTGACCTTCGTCCTTACAAACAAGCTGGCGCGCGGCTCGCGGATTATTTGCCTTGGGCGGGCCTCATCGCGCCCGGCATCGTCCTCAACAAGGACGGCGCCTTCCAGCGCACGCTTTCGTTTCGCGGACCTGATCTGGATTCCGCCACGCCATCGGAATTGATGGGAGCGGCCGCGCGGCTCAACAACGCGCTGAGGCGTTTTGGGTCGGGGTGGTGTCTGCACGTGGAAGCGCGCCGTGCGCCCGCGCCCGGCTATCCCGACAGTTGCTGGCCCGATGCGCTTTCGTGGCTGATCGACGAAGAACGCCGGCAAGTATTCGAGACCGCGGGTGCGCGGTTCGAGAGCCGTTGTTTTCTGACGCTTGCTTGGCTTCCGCCGGCCGAGCGCCAAGGCAAGCTCGAAAGCGTGCTGTTCGAAGGCGGCGATGCCAAGACCGCAGGCGGCATCGACTACCTCCAACATTTGGAGCGTTTCGCGCAAGAGAGCGATCAGCTGCTGGCTCTGTTCGAGACCTTGATGCCGGAAGCGAATTGGCTCTCGGACGAAGAGACGCTCACTTATCTGCACGATTGCATCTCGGATCGTTCGCACCGCGTGGCGGTCCCAGCGACGCCGTTTCACTTCGATGCGCTCTTGCCGGACGCGCCTCTGGTTGGAGGGCTCGCGCCCAAGCTTGGCGCCAAGCACCTTAAGATCATCTCGATCCGCAGTTTCGTCACCGAGACCGAGCCTGGTCTCTTGGACGCGCTCAATCGGCTCGCGATCTCGTATCGCTGGGTGACGCGGTTTCTGCCGCTCGACCGCGAGGAAGCGCGCCGTGAATTGGAGAAGACCAGGAAGCGTTGGTTTTCGAAGCGCAAGGGTCTGGCCACCATGCTGCGCGAGGCGCTCTTCAAAGAGGAATCATCACTCCAGGACAATGACGCGACCAATCAGACTGCGGATGCGGACACAGCGTTGCAGGAATTGGGCGCCGATGCGGTGAGCGCGGGGTATGCAACGCTCACCATCACAATTGCGGAGGAAAGCGAGGACGCAGCGAACGAGGCTGTCAGGCAGGTTCAACAAGTCGCTGATGGCTTAGGCTTCGTCACCCAAGTCGAGAGCGTTAACGCCGTCGAAGCTTGGCTGGGCTCACTGCCCGGCAGCGCCTATGCCGACGTGCGCCGGCCGATCCTGCTGACGCCTTCGCTCTCGCATCTTCTGCCAACCAGCGCAGTATGGGCGGGGCAAGCTGGCAATTCGCATCTGAACGGCCCGCCGCTGATGTTGACGGCGACCGATGGCGCAACACCGTTCCGGCTCAATCTCCATGTCGGCGATGTCGGTCACACCATGATCGTGGGCCCGACTGGCGCCGGCAAATCAGTGTTGTTGGCGACGCTCGCAGCGCAATGGCTGCGTTATTCCGACGCGCAAGTTTACCTCTTCGACAAGGGGCGCTCAGCCCGCGCGACTATTCTTGGTCTCGGCGGCGATTTCTTCGATCTCGGTGAAGACGGCGCGCTTGGTCTGCAACCACTTGAACGCGTGCACGAAGGCGATGAACGCGCTTGGGCGCTTGACTGGATTGCCGGTCTTATTGCTAGCGCCAATGTCGTGGTGACCCCAGAGATGCGCGCTGAACTCTGGCGCGCGCTCGAAATCCTCGGCCAGCGCCCGCTGGAGGACCGCACGCTCACTCTTTATATGGCGCTGGTCCAAAACGCTTCGGTCCGTGCGGCATTGGAACCGTTCACGCACGCTGGTCCGCACGGACGGCTGATTGATCTTGAATGCTCTTCGCTTGGCTATGGCCGCGTGCAGGCGTTCGAGATGGATGATCTGATGCGCAGGCCCGCCGCCGCCGGCGCGGTGCTGGCAGCACTCTTTCACGTGTTGGAGCGCCGCTTTGACGGCAAGCCGACTTTGCTGGTGCTCGACGAAGCTTGGCTCTTCTTGAAAGACGCCTTCTTCGCCGCACAAATTCAAGATTGGCTGAAGACGCTTCGAAAAAAGAACGTCTCCGTGATCTTCGCAAGCCAGGAATTGGCGGATGTCGAAGCGTCTCCAATCGCGTCCACCATCATCGAGGCGTGTCTGACGCGCATCTTCTTGCCCAACGACCGCGCCCGCGAACCGCGGTCGCGCGCCTTTTACGAAAAGCTCGGCCTCAATGCGCGCCAGATCGATCTCATCGGCAACGCAACGCCAAAGCGGGATTATTACTTTGTCTCACGCGACGGCTGCCGGCTGTTTGAGCTTGGACTTGGAGCAGCCGCACTCGCCTTCGTCGGCGCATCGCGCCCGGAAGATCACCAAGCGATCGATGTCGTACTGGAGCAAGCCGGCGCTGGCGGCTTCGCGGCTGCCTGGCTAGAGGCGCGCGGCCTTCATGACGCGGCGCACGCTGTGCGGCGCTTCTCGGCCGCGTCCGATCCGCAAATGGCAGCCGCGCCAAGGTCCGCGCTCGTGGCGGCAGAATAGGGGGATACAATGTACAAACGCCTGATCTCTTTGCTGACGAGTGCTGCGCTCGCCGCAGCGCTCGCGGCCTCGCCGGCGCACGCGCAGCGGATTGTCTACGATCCAACAAATTACGCGCAGAACTTGCTGCAGGCCGCGCGTGCGCTGGAACAGATCCGCAATCAAGTGCGCCAGATCGAACAGGCGACGGCGATGCTAAGCCAAAACCCGCTGCAACTCTCGCCAGAGCTTTCCCAATCGATCCAAGAGGCGCGGTCGTTGTTTGAAAGCGCCCAGGGCATAGCCTTCGACATCGACACCCTCGGCAATGACCTTCGCACGCTCTACCCCGACACTTGGGAAGAGTTCGATCTCGAAGGTGTGCTCGGCCAATCCGACGCCTGGATGCGTGAAAGCCGCGCCAGCCTGACGCGCGCCATGGAAGCCGAAGCGCGCGCTGCACGCTCGATCGAGCAATCCCGCGGCCGCATCGACCGGGCGCTGCAATCATCTTCCGGCGCGGAAGGCCAGACCGGCGCCATCCAAGCCGGCAATCAACTCCTCGGCATTCAAGCCTCTCAACTCGCCGAAATTCATGCGCTCCTGATCGCTCAAGGCCGCGCGCTCGAAACAGAGCGCATGGAGCGCCTCGCCCGCGAAGAGCGCGCGCGTGAAATCCAGCGCCGCGCCTTCCCGACAGAATCAAATGCGGCGCCTGATCCCGCGCGCTCGGCCTTCGAGCACTGAGGCCGACATGGACCCGACCGCCGTCAATTCCTTCCTGGATCAATTCCTGGCCGTCGCCAATTCTGGCTTCGGCTTGATCCAGGGCGACGTGAACTACGTCTTGAACGCGCTGATCGTTATTTCGATCACGCTGGCCGGCGCGCAATGGGCGCTCGCCGGTGAAGCGCCAATGGCGCCGTTCTTCCGCAAGGTCTTGTTCGTTGGGTTCTTCGCCTTCCTCGTCAACAATTGGAACATGATCGCCACAGCGATCGTGCAATCGGGTGCGCAACTCGGGCTCCAAGCTGGCGGCGGCGGCATGAGCATGGCCGACCTGCACAATCCTGGGCGCGTCGGCCAAATCGGCACCGAGCTCTTCGGACGCACCATCGCGCTCGCCGAAGGCATGAACATCTTCACCGACGCCATTCCGATGGCGACAATCTTTCTGGCCGCCATCTGCGTTGCGCTCGGCTTCTTTGTTCTGGCGCTGCAGCTCTTCGTCTCTCTCATCGCGTTTAAGCTGGGCAGTCTTGCGGCCTTCGTGGCGCTGCCTTGGGGCGTCTTCAACGGCACGGCCTGGGTGGCTGAACGTCCGCTTGGCTGGGTTGCTGGCTGCGCCATCCGGCTCTTCGTGCTGGCGCTGATCGCGTCAGTCTCAATCACTTTCGTCAACACACTGCCGGCGACGCTGACACTCGATGCAGGCGGCGCGCTCAACGTGTTGCTGTTCGGTCTGACCGTGCTCGCATTGGCTTGGTTTGGACCACAGCTCGCCAGCGAAGTCGTGTCGGGTCAGCCGCATCTCTCAGGCGCCGACGCCTATCGTGCCGGCGTCGGCGGCGCTGTCACCGCCGTCGGCGCGGGCGCGGTCGCATACTATGCCGCCAAGACGACGATCGGCGCGGGCCGCGCGCTTGCAGGCGGTGTCGCACGCGGGATCGGCGGCTCGCGCCCAGCATCAAAGGGCGGTGGAGGCGGCGCGTCAGCGTCGCCAACGGGCGCCAAGGGCGGCGTCAATTACGCAGCGATGCAACCCAAACCTTCCAATCCAAACTCCAACGGGGGACGCCCATGAACTTTCCTTTCCGATCGCCGGCGAAGAACTTTGCTGGCCCACCGGCAGACACGCCCTATCGGCGCGCCCAACAGGAATGGGACGCGCGCATGGGATCGGCTGTGCTGTCTGCACGCAGCTGGCGCGCCATCGCCTTCGGCTGCCTAGGGCTTGCCGCCGCACTTGGCGTCTCACTCACCGCAGTTGCGTTGCAGAAGCGCACGTTTGTGCATGTCGTCGAGGTGAGCCCCGAAGGCCAGGTGATGAATGTGCGCGCCGCCGATGGCCGCTGGTCGCCAAGCGAAGCGCAGATCGCCTATCATCTGGGTCGCTTTGTGCGGCTGGTGCGGTCGCTGCCTACCGACGGCATCGTGCTCCGCGAAAATTGGCTCGATGCTTACAAGTTCTTGACGCCGCAGGCGGCCGCGCAATTGACCGAGATCGCGCGCCAGGACGATCCGTTCCTGTCGCTGGGGCGTGTCGGGCGTGTCGTTCACATCCGCTCGATCATCGCGCGCTCGGACCACGCTTGGGAGGTGAGCTGGGTCGAACGCGCCACCAATGCCACCGGCACGAGCGACGGTGAGCTTTACACCGGCGTGTTCACGGTCACGACGCAGCCGCCGCGCAACGCCGACGAAATCGCCAACAATCCCCTCGGTCTTTTGATCTCGGACTTTTCTTGGAGCCGTGAGCGATGAAACGCCTTGTCATCATGTTGGCAACGACCAGCGCACTTGCCGGTTGCGCTTCCATACCGATCGAGCCGGTCGCCGAAGGCGACGGCATCGACACTGCGCTCGAACTACGCGGTGCGCTCGTCGAGATTGCTGATCCGCCGCCGCCACCGGCTATTGCGCAGCGTCGCCCAGCGAGGCGCGGTCGTGAAGTCACGCCCTTGCAGGCGCTTGCAGCGGCCAATGTGGCCGCGCGCCAGCGTCCCACGCCAGACGGCTTCAATGAAGCACGTCATGTCTATCGCTATGAGCCCGGCGCGCTCTTCGAACTCTACACCAACCCAAACTACGTCTCGACCATCCTACTCGAACCCGGCGAGACCCTGAACAACATCGCCGCCGGCGACACCTCACGCTGGATGGTGACAGAAGCAGAAGGCGAGACTGAAAACGAACCGCGCACAATCGTGCTGGTGAAGCCGCAAGCCACGGGCCTGCGCACCAACATCGTTCTGATCACCGATCGGCGGACGTATTTGATCGAAGCGATCTCGCAAGCGGGTGCGACGTATTCGGCGCAAGTGGCGTGGTCTTATCCGCAGGACGCGGCGGCGAGTGGCGGCCTGCCGCCGATCGACCGGCTCAATTTCGGCTACCGCGTCCGCACTGTGCGTGGGCGAACGCCAATCTGGACGCCGGCGCGTGTGTTCGACGATGGGCGTCGCACTTGGATCGAATTTGCGCCAGGCGTGGCCGCCGCCGAGATGCCTCCGGTCTTTGTCGTTACTGGCGAAGGCGCCGAGCTCGTGAACTACCGCGTGCAGGGCCAGCGCTACTTGATCGACCGCGTGTTCGACCGCGCCGAACTGCGGCTCGGCACGCGCTCGCCGATCATTGTCCGCATCGACAGACAAGCGGGAGCGAGCCGATGAACGCGAGCACACAAGAGCCGCCACCGGACGTCTCCATCCGTGCACGGCCACCATCCCCCAAACGCCTCTCCCGCAAAGTCCTGCTCGCTGGGGTGGCGGCGGCGGGGTTGGTGATCGCGTTCGCCTTGGTCAGTGGTCTCTCGGAGCGGCCCGACCGCCGCGGCGATGCCCAAAACGCGATCGCTGCGGCGGGCGGGCCGCCGGAATCAATTGAGGGGGCCGCGTCCGATTATGCCGCCGGCGATCTGCCGCGTGGGCTGTTCGAGGACATGGCCGCAAGCGACGCCGAACCCACCGGCCTGACGCCGCCCGAGGATCCCGCCTGGGGGAATGCGTCCACTGCGCCGGTGCGCGAGCGTGCTGTCGCGAACGCAACACCGCCCGACCCGCAACACGTTGCGCGCGTGTCGCCCATTCTGTTTGGTGAGAGCCGCGCAGAGGGGCGCACCGAGACAGATGCGGATCATCTCGATGCGCGGCTGACGCCGCCGCGCTCGCGCTACGAAGTGCAGGCCGGTCATGTCATCCCGGCAGCGTTGGTGACGGCGTTGAATTCCGATTTGCCCGGCCGTGTCATCGCGCAGGTCACCCAACCGGTCTATGACAGTGTAAGCGGTGATCACCTTCTGATTCCGCAAGGCTCGCGCCTGATCGGCACGTACGCCAACAATGCGCGCTACGGCGATCATCGCATCCTGTTGGTGTGGAATAGACTGATCCTTCCGAACGGTTGGTCGATCAATCTGCAAGGCATGGAAGCGGGTGATCCCTCTGGCGCCTCGGGCCTCAGCGACCGCACCGACAATCACCTGGACCGTCTCGCTGCAGCGGTGGGGCTCTCGGCCATCATCAGCGTCATCGCCAACGAGGCCGAGGGCGATCAACAGACCGGTTCACTAGCGCAAAGCGTAGGCGACGCCGCTGCGCAGCAGGCGGCGCAAACCGGCGGGCGAATCGTGGATCGTGAACTGAACGTGCGCCCGACGCTACGCATCCGCGAAGGCTCGCCCGTTCGCGTGTTGGTTGCGCGCGATATTCAGCTGAGGCCGTACTCAAGCGGACGTTCGCCATGACTGCTAGAGAACACATCGCCGCTCTCGAGCGTAGGAAGGCGAGGGTGAAACCTGCGGACGCGGCGCAATTGGGTTTGTTTGACGCGCCCGCGGCGACGGCACCGAACGAAGGCCTAGCACCGAGATCAGCGAATCGCGACCACGAGGCACACGTGGCGCCTACGCCGTCTCAACGCCGAGCCGGTCGCGCAGGAAGGCCTGATCCACATCGAACGGTTGCAGTGGAGGATATGCCCCACTATCCGGCTGAGCTTCACGAAGCCGTGGATCGGATGCTGGCCGATCTGCGCGCTGACCGCGTGTTGCTGACCTATCGCGCGATCAAGGAGTGCTTCGGAATTTCGCGCGCGACGGTGGCGCGGCGCGTGAAGGAGGGACTAGTGCCCGGCGTGCGGATGGCCGGCGGACGCGTCCTTGACGACGGACCTGTCCGCCGCTTCGATCGCATGCAATTGCGTTGGCTTTTGCTGGCGGTCCGGTTTGCGCGCAGGCAAGAGTAGGTCCTCTCCGAAAGACAGGGTCACGAGCGCGACCCCAAGGATCTGCCGCGAGTTCTCCTACGTTAGAGGGCGGAGCAAACGTGCTCATTTCGCCTTTACTGCCTTCGTCGGTTTGATCGCAGGCCCGATGATCGTTTTTTCCCAGAGCCTCAGCGCCGCACGCCTCTCCTCGAGAAACTTGTGCTTCATATAGATGCCGCGCACGCCCCTGATCTTATGGCCCAGAAGCGTCTCAACGACTTCTTCGCTGACACCCAAGCCAGTCAAATGGGTCGAACCGGATCGCCTGAAATCGTGTGGCGTGAAGTGCGGTAGGGTCCGTCCCAACTCAGAGGCAGCGTGTTCACGCAGCTTGTTCGCATAATTGTCGGCAAAGCTGTAAATGGCTTTCTCGCCATCCGTCGTCGAGAAGAGGTAAGGGCCTGCCTTTCCTTTTGGGCGTTGATCTAGAATTTCGAAGGTGAGATCGGTCAGCGGCACCGTCTTAGGAATTTTGTTTTTGTGCCCCATGCCTGGCACTTCGAGATTGCGCCCTGCAGCATCGAACCACCCGCGCTCGGCTTGTGAAAACTCACCAAGACGGGCAAGCGACAGCAGGAGCACGCGCACAAGTTCGCCCCACGGCGCGGCCATCTTGAATGTCGCTCGATAGACGGCGCGCGCTTCCTCGATGGTGAGAACACGCTCGCGGGGACGTAGATCGCCTGGCGTCTGGCGGAGCCCCTCTTTGCCGATAAGGCCAACCGCAGGGTTATGGGCGGCGATCTCCTCGCGGATGGCCCAGCCATAGAGGCTCATGATCCAGCGCCGCGCATCCATGGCCGCGCCCGGCCCATGATCTTCGGAGGCGGCGATTTGTTTCAGGCGTTCGTTCAATTCGGACCGTTTGAGTGATGAAAACGCGCGCCCCCCAAACGTCGGCGTCCAATGCCGCTTCAGCACCCAAGAGCCGGTCTTTGAATTGACCAGCGATTTGTTCGCGTATTTTTCCAGATACTCATCGACAAGCCATGTGAGGGTCTTGCCGCGCGCCGCGCGGACCGGTGACGCAGCCTGACGGGGGTCTTCGCCGGCTTGTGCGACCCGCAAAGTGGTGATGGCTTTTTCGCGCGCTGCGGCCAGGCCAATGGTGGGATAGTCGCCGAGGTGCATGCGCGTCATCGCGCCCTTGACCTTGTGGCCTGCAATGCTGTCGCCACCATGGCCGGTGACGCGATAGAGCAGCGACCATGTCGCGCCACGTTTGCCGACCCGGAGATATAGCCCATGCGTCGCGCCATCGAGGTGATCGCCGGGCGTGCCCTTGTGCGCCAGCGTTCTTATGCGCGCGTCCGTTAGGGGTACTGCTTCGGAGGTGCTTTTTCTGGGCATCAGCCGCGTGATGAGCTGTTTGGAAAAGTGAGAACAATCATAAGCCTACAAATACTACAGAGTGGTCGATTTTGGTAGCGGTTTGGTAGCGAACCTAGTGATTTGGGCTGACACAGTCTGACATGTGTCAATCTGGATAGATCAGGTAGTCACATGAAAAACTACGGGAAAGTGCCCATTTTGAGCCAGTTTGAGATGGCCTGAAACAGTCAAAAATGAGCCCTAACGCGTTTCACACGGGAGGGGTCACAGGTTCAATCCCTGTCGCGCCCACCATTCCTGGAAGACGTTCCGGGAACTGGTCTTTGACGACCCTCAATATCGACAACCCGAAATGAAAGCGTCGACGTCGTTCAACGACCCGCGCCCGCAAACTCGAGCCGTCCGGTGTCGTACCCGAGCGCGCGCATGCGCGAGAGAGCTGCGTCGCGTGACCCCGCCGGCAGCGTCGCGCGACGTGACATGAGCCAGAGGTAGCGACCGGACGGGTCGCCGACCAGCGCCCAGTCCGTGGCGTGGTCGATGATCCAGTACTCCTGAGACCAGAAGCCCGCAAAGGTGAGTCGCGTGCGTGCGTTGACGCCGGGATCGAGAATGCGCCCGCTGGAGCGATAGACCTTGGTCCGTCCGCTCGCGGCGGAACACCGCTGCACCGCGCGAACACGGTTGGCGTCGAGGCTGTAATCAACGGTCGGCGCCAGACAGTCCCGCTGCAGCTTGTTGGGTATGCGCGCAATCTCGTACCAGCGCCCAGAATAGCTGCCCAGATCGACGGCCTTCGCGGGCTGCGGCGCCGCTGCAGAAGCCGGATCCGCGAGAAGACAAAGCGCTGCCAGGGCGGCGATGACGGGTCTTGCGGTCCACATGATGAACGCTCCAGCCCATACGAAAACGGCGGCGCATCATGCGCCGCCGCCTTCGATGCCTCGTCTGTACGGGCGCTGATCAGGTCCGGTTCACCGCTGCGCGAATGGTGTTCGCTTGCTCAAGGTGCGCGCGAAGCTTCGGAAGCGTGGAGGTCGCCCACGTGCGGAGCGCGGAGTCCTGACCGTCGCGCGCATAAGCCTCGAACTTGGAGATGGCCGCTTCGTGTCCGTCGATCACGGTGTCGAGGTACTTGTCATCGAAGCCCGTCGCGTCGGCGTTGCGGATGTTGTCGATCAGTAGCTTGGTGCCGTCATCGGCCACCGCAGGGAGCGCGACGCCGCTGGTGGTCGCCCAGGTCTTCAGTTCCGCGCTGGTGGCGGTGTGATCACGCACCAGCATTGCCGCGAAGGCCTTCACGTCGGCATTGCGCGATTTGGTCTGAGCCACCTTGCTGGTTTCGATCTCAAGCATGTCGCTGTTGGCGACCGCTACGGAGAAGGTATTCGTCTGTTCGGCCGCCTGTGCCGGCGTCAGCATCGGCGTGGTCGTCGCGCTGGGTTCGGTTATGGTCGTCGTGTCGGTGGTGGTGGTCTGTTCGGCAGGCGGCGAGCAGGCCGCTACGCCCACAAAGGCTGCCGCCGCGAGCAGGGTGATCTTGTTCATTGGTCAAACTCCGTCAGCAGGGACCGCTTCCCGACCCGATCGTAAAACGCGAGTCATGCGAGGGTGTTCCGTTCCTGCTGCGTCGGAAAGCGTCCGTTCGCGTGGCTGTTCAGCTCACGATGTCGCCGCCTTGCGGGTTTCCGTTTCCGGCTGCGGCGGCTCGAACCGCGCAAGGAGCCGCGCGCCAGGGCCGATCACAGGATCGGCGCCGGCCTGACGTGCGATTTGGCGCACGAGATCGGAATCGGGGTGCGCGTCCACGGGCTGGCCGTCGACATCCATGGATATCGCGAGTTCCGATGCGCCGCCTTCCAGCTCGCTCCATCGGATATGGATGGAAATGTCGTTGGCGTCAGTCGCGGCGCCGGCGATCAGGATTTCGGTGAGCATGAGACCGGCCGTGGACGCGCGGGTAACCGGGGAGACCGCCGGATCGATCTCCATCAATAGGCGGGCGCGACGACCGTTGTTGAAGAGGGTGGCGTGCGCCTGACGCGCCAGTTCCGCTAGATAGGCGTCCAGATCGATGACGCCGAGATGCTCCGGCGGGTCGATGAAACGGTGGACAAGCGCAATCGCGAGCGTGCGACAGCGGCTTTCAGCGACGGCACGGCGTGCAAGATCGTTCGCCGCGCGCTTCTGCTGGCGGCTCAGCAAGCTGATGAGCACCTGCAGGTTGTTTTTGACGTGATGGTGCAGATCGCGCGTGAGCGCCTTGTTGTCCTCCGCCGCTTGCTGGAGATCGGCCTGTCGTTCTCGGGCGGACTGCATGGCGCGATCGAAGGCGTCGCCGAGCGCGCGGAACTCCTGCGGCGCGCCTTCCAGCGTCGTCGCAGGGGACCGCGCATCGGATTCGACGCGTGCGTGCAGGCGCTGGAACCAGTTCAAAACCCACACTTGCAGCGCCCCCCACACGACGAGTGCGGTGAGAGCGACGGCCAGCAAGGGTGCAGCAACCGTAAGCAATGCCCGCAGGCCGAGAATGACGCGACCCTGAATGGGAAGCACAACGACGCGCAGCGCGCCGCCGCCGACCCAGGATTCAATGGCGTCTTCCGGGGGGCCGCCGTTGAGATTGGCCAGGAGGTCAGGCCCATCTGCGGAAACGGATGCGATCAGCGCGCCTTTTTGGTCGAAGACGGCGACGCCGCGGACGGTGGACCCGATCTCCTGCCGCAGCGCGGTCGCGAGCCAGTCGCGGCGCAAGGAGAGATAGACCGCGCCTCCGAAGTCGGAGCCATTGCGGATAGGGGCGCCGATGAGAAGGACACTTTCGCCTTCGCGCGGCTCGCGTTGCAGTGCAGAGACCGACACAGTCGCGCCGCGGGAAAGGTCTTCGAACCAGCGCGCGCCCGCAAACGTCGTCGCGCCTTCCACGCCTGACGCGCAAACGAGACGGCCGTCAGATGCTGCGCGACCGGCCGTCGCGTAGCGCTCAGCGCCGTCCACAGCCGCTTGCATGATCGCGGCGCATTGCGGCCCGCCCACGCTCACCGGCGTGAGCCGCGCAAGCGTCGACAGGACCTGCGCGCCGCCCGCGATGACTTCGTCGAGCCGGCTGGACAAGCGATCGCCGACCGCTTCCGCAGCCGCCGTTCGCTGCTCGACGGCCGCGCTGAAAGAGCGATTGGCTTCCATGGCGCCGAACACGACGCCCGGCGCCCCCGCCGCAATCATCACTGCCAGAATACGCCCCCGGAACCCGACTGTCCGGAATGCGTCACCGATCCGTCGCAACACGCTTTGCATCGGCCACCAAAGTCGCCAGCGCATGGTCAGCCGGCAGATCGCGCGCGGGCATGCCGGTGCTTTCAAGCTTCGCCAGAAGGGCCTTTCGACCCCGGTTCACGCGACTCTTGATGGTGCCTACCGCACAACCGCAGACTGTCGCGGCTTCCTCGTAGGAAAGACCGCCGGCCGACACAAGGATCAACGCTTCGCGCTGGTCATCCGGCAACGTCGCCAGCGCGCGGCGCACGTCGTCGAGATCCATCTGGTCGCCCTGGACGGCTTCCGTCTTAAGGGTCCGCTCGGCCGCCGTCTCGTCATAGGCGACGGACCGCCAGGCGCGGCGCCGCTCGGAATAGAAGAGGTTCCGCGTGATGACGAAAATCCAGGCGCGCATCTGGGTGCCGGGCGTAAAGCTTGCCCGCGCCTGCCAGGCGCGCAGGAGACCCTCCTGCGCCAGATCATCCGCGCGGGCGCGGTCGCTCTGGCAGAGGAAGCGTGCGAACGCCCGGATCTGGGGAATGAGGGCCTCGAGCTCCTTCTTGAAATCGGCGTCCGAGAGGCGCGGCTTTTCAGGCGCGTCGGCGGCAATGTGGGGAGCGATGCTCATCGCGCACCTGCCGTTCCGTCGTCGTCCGGAGCCATGTCGTTGAGGAGGCTCAGGAAATCGTCCGGCAGCGGCTCCTTAGTCACATCATCCCAGAGCGGCTTGAGCTGCCTGCCCAGCGCCCGCTGACGCACCAGTGCTTCCTCGCGCTCCGCCGGCGTCATCGAGGTGGGGGATCGACGGCCTTCCTCCGGCGCGCTCGCGCCACTCGCTGGCGCTCCGGGCTCGACCGGGCCATCCTTGCTGTTTGCCATGCGTGGTTCCGGCGATGTGGTCACACGTCCACCCCTTTGATGTCTAGAAACGTGGGGATGGACGCGCAAATCTGAAAAAGGTTCCCGGAGATTGGAACCCATTATTTCTTCCCGCGTTTGAGTTCCGCTAGGGTTCCTAGGACAGCGTAGTGAGGGAAAATGGCCGACCGGTCGACGATTGCAGCCCATCTGCCGTATCTGCGCCGATATTCGCGCGCCCTGACCGGGTCACAGGCGAAGGGGGATGCTTATGTCCGGACCGCCCTGGAGGCGCTGGTCAGCGGCGGCTCGCAGATTGATCCTGAGCTTGGGCCCCGGGTCGGTCTCTACCGTCTCTATCAACAGGTGACTGGCGCTGCGATCGGTCTGGATCGTGGCGAAGGGTCGGCCATGGCGGAAACGCCCGAGGAACGCCTGCGCGGCCTCAGTCCCGTGCCGCGTCAGGCGCTGCTGCTCTCGGTCGTCGAGGGCTTCACGTTTCCGCAGGTCGGACAGATACTCGGTGTGAGCGGCGCGGAAGCCGAGAGGTACGCCGAAGAGGCGCAGGCCGAGATTGAACGTGATCTCGCCACTGACGTTCTCGTCATAGAGGACGAGGCGATCATCGCCATGGACATCGCCGATCTCACCGAAGAACTCGGCCACCGCGTTCTCGCCATCGCCCGCACGCGCGAGGAGGCGCTGGTGGAAGCCAAGCGTCGTCGTCCGGGTCTCGTACTCGCCGATATCCAGCTCGCCGACGACAGTCTGGGCACCGATGCGGTCAGCGACATTCTGAAACTTTTCGACGTGCCCGTCGTTTTCGTGACAGCCTTTCCGGAACGTCTGCTGACAGGCGAAAGCCTTGAGCCGACATACCTCGTCACCAAGCCGTTTGATCGCGTCGCCCTCAAGGCCACCATCGCGCAGGCGCTCTTCTTTCATCGTCCGCGTGCGGCGGCGTGAACCTGTCGCACCGATCCAGTGAAGCAAATGGCGGAGGCGGAAACGTCTCCGCCATTTTCCATTGGGTCGCAGACGAATTGGGGAACCCGACAATAGGCGTCACGTTGTTCGCGGGTACGCACGGCGCTTGATCCGATGCGGGATTTTCTGGAGGAGTTCGAACTCATGAGCATGACCGACCGCAACAACGAAGTCGCTAACGGCGCCCGCAAGACGACTGACGCCATCAAGGCCACGATCGACGACGTCGTCGCCAGCGGCGGCGAAAAGGCGCGCCATGTGTTTTCGCAGTCCAAGGATCGCCTGAACCATGCGCTCGACGCTGCGGGTGAAGGCGCTGACAAGGCGCAGGCCTTTGTGACCAAGCAGATGCATGAACGCCCGGTCACAACCGCCGCGACCGCGCTCGGCGCCGGCGTGCTCCTCGGCCTGTTGCTTTCGCGCCGCGGCTGATGCGCCGCACGACGTTCGCATTCGTCGCCGTCGCCGCTTTCGCGGCGGCGGCGGCGCTCGCGGTTTGGGCGGCGGGATTTGCTCTGTTTGCGTTCACCGAACCGCTCATCGGCGCGCCTGCTGCGGCGGGCGTGGTTTCAGCGATCGCGGCTGTGTCGGTGGCGCTGTTCGCTTGGCATTCGGCGGGGAAAGCAGAAGAAAAATCTGCCCAGGTCGAGGTCGTGCAAAGCGTTGATTCTCCCCTCACCGCAGTCGCACCGCTGGAACTTGTCGCCGCTGCGTTCCGGGAACGTCCCCTGGTGTCGCTGGGACTCACCGTGCTCGCCGGCGTTGTCGCCTCACGGCAGCCGCACCTTGTCCGTGAAGTGGCCGGCGCACTGACGGATCGCCGCTAGCAACGAAATTCGAGACGAAGAAACCCCGGCGCCGGATGCGTCGGGGTTTTTACTTGTGTTGGGCGAACTGCAAACAAAGAGAATGGGCCGGATCCTTGCGAATCCGGCCCATACAATCAGACCAGGTTGGGGGGGATGGGGGGACAGCGGCCCGGCCTGATTGAATGATACTACGCGGCACAACCCTGACTGGTTCCGGGTGGTGGATTGAAAATTTGTCATGCTGGACAGCCAGCTGCGTCGCGGGGCATGCAACGCCATGGGTCTGAAATGTCTTCTTGCCGCTGTCCTCCTCCTCTCCCTCGCGCCCGTTGCCGGCGCGCAGGACGCAGCCGGCGATCCCGAGGCCGTGATTGCCGAAGAACTTGTGGTGCAGGCGCGTGTGCCGGGCCCCGCGTGGTGGAAGGCGACCGACGCGGATTCTACTGTGTGGATCCTCGGCGCTCCCGCAGCGTTGCCGAAGGGTGTCGCGTGGGACACCCGGCCTTTGCAGCTCCGCCTGGAAGAGGCGAACACGTTGCTGACGCCCGTGACCGGCAAGATATCGACGATCCGCGCGGTCACGTTCTTTCTCGGTAACCAGAATGCGATGCGCGGCGAAGGTCCGCTGGAAGAACGTCTGTCGCCTGAGTTGCGTGCGCGCTTCGTGGCGGCACGCACGGCGGCGGGTAAGCCCGCAAGCCGCTACGAGCGTTGGCGACCGGGCATGGCGGCGATGCTGCTCTCGACGGACTTCTACGACGGCCTCGACATGCAGGCCGATGAACCGTTCGACACTCTCAAGCGTTCTGCGCGTCGTGCACGTGTGCGTGTGAAGGCGGGCTTGGAGTACGACATGAACCCGGTTCTGCGCGAGTTCGTGGCGCTGGACGAGGCGGCGCAGCTGGTCTGTCTCGAAGATGCGGTGCGCCTGGTGGAGGCTGGACAGGCAGGCGCACGTGGTGCGGCGCAGGGGTGGGCGCGCGGCGACATTGGTCGCGCGCTGGCCGCAGAGCGCGGCTTCGATCACTGCCTCGGCGCCATGCCTACAATGGTTTCAGCCACGCGACGCGCGCTCAATGACACCACAGCCATGATGACAGAAGCGCTGCGCCAGCCGGGCGTGTCGGTGATCGTGGTGGGCATGCGCAGCCTACTGGCGCGCGACGGGGTGGTGACCCGACTGCGCGCCGCAGGCGTCGAGGTGCGCACGCCGGAGGAATGACGGAACATGGGCTCCCGCGCCGCGTCCTTATCGGTTGTCTCATCCAAAGGAGTGCGCCATGCCCATCGAACTGCCGCCGTTGCCGTGGGCGCAGGATGCGCTTCAGCCCTTCATCTCCGCCGCCACCATCGCCAGGCACTACGGGGCTCATCACAAGGCGTATGTGGAAAAGGCCAACAAGCTGATCGAAGGCACGAAGTACGCCGATCTTGATCACGCGGAGATCATTCGTCAGTCCGCCGGTGATCCCGACGGCAAGCAGGTTTTCAACAACGCCGCGCAGGCGTTCAATCATGAGCGCTACTGGGAAAGTCTTGCGCCGGGCGCGACCAGGCCGGTCGGCGGACTCGCGGCGCGCATCACCGATGATTTCGGCGATCTCGCTTCGCTGAGCAAATTGCTTGCAGAGAAGGGTGAGAAACACTTCGCCAGCGGCTGGATTTCGCTCGTGTGGACGGGTGCGAAACTTGAAGTCGTGGATAACCATGACGCCGGCACACCGATCCTGGATGGGCACGTGCCGCTGATCACGCTGGATGTGTGGGAGCACGCTTATTATCTGGACGTGCAGAACGAGCGACCGAAGTACCTGAAGCAGGCGATCGAGAACCTGCTCGATTGGAAAGGCGCAAGCGCTCGGTTCGACGCGCTCGGCTAGGAGTGAATGTAGCGCACGCGATAGGTGATCGTCGTGCGGCTGTTGGGCGGGACCTTCACGACGAAAGTCGGCGCGCCGTCTTTCGTGATCCACGGGGCGGTGGCGTTTGACACGCGTTGAGATGCGCCGAGGACGCGTTGCACGAGTTCGACGGTCTGCTCGGTATTCGATGCATTCGAAAGTTCGACCGATACGTCCGACGTCACCTGCTCACGATCTCCGGACAACGACCGCACTGTCGTGCGGGTGATCGTTTGTTGCGCCGAGACATCGCTGCTTTCACCGGTTTCGAGTTCCCAGTCGAGGCCGACTGCGGTGTCGCGCGTGCTGCTTTCACCGGCGTAGAGCACGCCGAGATCGCCTTCCGGCGCGAAGACGCGCGCGGTCCCGCGCGGGAGCGGTTCGCCGAGGCCTTTGGCCTCCTCGTTCTTCGTGCGGAAGAGGATCCTCGTCGGCCCCGCTTCCGCGTCGCTCTCTTCAACCTGCCGGATTTCATGACGCAGGATGCGGTTCAGTTCGACGCCGTCGCGCGCCAGGAACATGACCTGCTTGGTCTGGTTCGCCGATACGCCGGTGCGCTCGGCGAGACGATAGAGCTGGTAGTCGCCGAGTTCCTCACGCGCCGGGATGCGTGAACCTGTAACGACGATATTGTCGTCCTTCGCCATCATTTCCATGACCGGCGCGGCCATCATCGGTGGTGGTGGCGGCGCTGGTGGCGGGGGGGAACCTGCAAACATGGCGCGGTTGTCGGGCGGAAAATCCGTGGTGGTGTCCATCGACCAGCAGGCGCGCTGGGCCATGCGGTCGAAATTCGCGCGCGCGACATCGGAGAAAGTGCGCGAAAGATCGCCCGCCACGACGCCGACGGTGGCGTCGGCAAAGCCTTCCTCGCCGCCGTTGGTGAGTGTGATCCAAGCGACGAGGTCCGCGCGGGTCGAGGCTTCGTTCACCGTGACCACGTAGTCGGTCTGCCACTCGAGCCCAGTTGCTAGGTACGAAACCGTGACCTCGCGCTTGCCGCTCGGCGCCTCGGTGAGCACCGTCGACAGCGCCGGCCGCGCGCGCAAGCCTTCGGGAATGCGCGCAAAGATCACCTGCTCCGGCACGCCCGAGCAGCCGAGCGCTTCCCAACGATCGCCGTAGCGCAGCGCGATGCCGTCGCCGGCCGCCTGGATCATCGCCGTTTCCTCGACCACCGCGCCCGAGCCCGGCTGCGTGCGCCGGATCGTGACGTTCTGGCCGATGGAGCGCAGCAACAGCGAGCGCCCGTTCAGGCCGTCGAAGTCGAAGTTGCGCTCCGCCTCCGCGCCCTCGAAACCGCGCACGATGGCCGACTGCGGGATGATGCGGTCCAGAACGCCGTCGAAGACGATCTTCACCGGCCCGCCGGGCAGATCGACGTCGCGCGTCTCGGTGATCAACGCGAGGTCGTCGCGATAGACTGTCACGGACACGGCCTTCGGCGCGCTCGCGTGCACCTCGCGCGGCGTTTCCTGCGCCCCGGCTTGTTGCATTGGGGCAGGCGAAGCGAACGCCAGAAGCGTCGCGAAGGAGGCGCCGAAGAAACGCATCAGCGCGGCGGCGGCGTTTCGCGGCGCTTGCCTTCACGGACGGTGAAGGTGAGGCGTGTTTCGCCCCGGGCGGGCACTGGCACCGCCCATGCGTAGGTCGTGGCGTCGACTTTGCGGGCTTCCAGGCTCGGCCGCTGCAGATCGTGATCGCCGTTGAGGCCGCCCTGTTCGAAGTTGATCGTCACCGCTTCGGCGCGCGCATTGCGGAAGACGTAGGCCATCTCCGTGACCGTGACGCCCTCGACCGGGTTTTCACGCTTCACGATGGTCGACTGTGAGGTCACGTCGAAAGCCGTGCCGACGTCGAGCTGGATGTCGGAACCTTCCGACGTGTGGCCGATACTGTCCTCGCCGATGAACTGCACGCGGCCGGTGGAGTCCTTCGTGTAGAGGCGCACGGTGCCTTCCGGGAGCGCCGCACCGAGGCCCACGTCCTGGGCGTTGCGCAAGTTCAGACGCACGGCCGCGCCGCCGGCGAAACGCTCGGTGCCGAAGCCGCTGCGCTCCACGTCATACACCTTCGAAGCGCGCGCGTTCGGCGCATCGAGGAAGCTGACCTGCTTGGTCTGGTTTTCGGCGATCGTCGTCGGCTCGGGCAGGGAATAGATGTGGTAGTCGGCGAACGAGGTCTGGTCGCTGGATGCGCCCCCCGTGCCGGCGCGACGCACGCCGCTGGAACGCCGGCCCGTCTCGCCCGGCGCGCCGGCGACGAGCTGCGTGTGCGCGTTAGCGAACGAGGCGCCTGTGCGGTTCGTAAGCGTCACCCAGCCCTGCATGGCGAGCGTGCCGGCGCGTTCGTCGAATACGCCTACATAATCGGCGCTCCAGCCGATGCCGCTCGTGAGATAGCGCAGCGAAGCGGGGCGGGCGCCGGCGCGTTCGCTGTCGACGGTGACGGAGAGCGTCGGCTTGGCGCGAAGATTTTCCGGGATGCGGTCGAACAGCACGCGGACCGGCAGGCCGTCGTCGCGCAGCACTTCGATGCGGTCGCCGATGCGCAGCACGACGCCCTGGTTCGCGGAGAGCACTTCCGCCGTCTCGATGACTTCGCGCCCGGTCGCCGGATTGGTGCGCACAATGCGCACGCGCGAGCCCACGGCCTTTTCCATCATCTTCACGGGCGTGAGCAGATCGAAATCGAAATTCTGCTCGACGATGGAGACGCCATCCGCCTTCAGCGACGCTGTCTCCGGCTGGATGCGGCCCGATACGTTCGGAAATTCAAGTCGCGTACGGCCCGACCCCACCTGCACGGTGCGGACGTCTTCAACCAGCGCGATGTCGTTGTTGTAGATCGTGATCGCCAGACGTGGCGTCGCCTGCTGCGCGGACGCGGCGGTCGCGACGAGAAGTGCTCCCAGGGCCGCGAAGGTTGCCAGTCTCATGAAATTTCCCCTGTGACGCCGCGACTTAGCCCGGATCATGCAGCGCCGTCATCTGTGCTTTTTTAGGGCCGGGTTTTCGCGCGGCAGGCGAAGGTCTCAGCGCGGCAGCGCCCGCAGCACGCGGGCGACCATGGCGTCGAGGTCGTGCCCCACGCCCTCGGCGTCGAGCACGAGGTCTGCGGCCGCGGCCTGCGCGGCGGCGTAACGGCGGTGCGCCGGGCGCACGGTGTTTTCGTACTGATTCAGGACCGACTCGATGGAACGGCCCCGTTCCGCAACGTCACGACGCACGCGGCGGAGGAGACGCAGGTCGCCCGGCGTGTCGAGCCACACCGCAACGTCGTAGGCCGCGCGCACTTCGGCGTCGGCGAGGGCGAGGATGCCTTCGACGATGACATGGCGCGCCGGCTCGATGGATTGCGTGTCCGCGCGTCGCGTGTGGGTCACGTAGTCGTAGAGTGGCTTCTCGATGGCGTTACCGGCCTTGATCGCGAGGAGGTCTGTTGCGAGGCGCGGCATGTCCTTGGCGTCGAGACCGTCAAAGTCGTGGGTCCTGGCGTCGAAGCCAGGCAAGGTCGTTGCGCAGCGGTAGTAGTCGTCCTCGGCGATGATGACGACGGAGGGCTCGAGCGCGTGCGCCAGTGCGCGCGCGAGCGTGGTCTTGCCGGAGCCTGAGCCGCCCGCAATGCCGATGACAAGAGGTTGCGCCATGAAGGGTCGAAGTGCGTCCCCGCGACCCGTCTGTCAATCTGGCGGCGCCCGACAAAGCAGGCTATCGCGAGCGCCCATGACTGACGCGCTCTCCATCAATGGCCTCGTGAAGTTCTACGGCGACAAGCGCGCCGTGGACGGCGTGTCGTTTTCTGCGCCGCAGGGCCAGATCACCGGCGTGCTCGGGCCCAATGGTGCGGGCAAATCCACCACCATCCGCACCGTCGTCGGCATCCTGACGCCGGACCAAGGGCAGGTCGAATTGTTCGGGGCGTCGATCTCGCGCGAGAGCCTGCGGCGCGTCGGCTATCTGCCGGAGGAGCGCGGCGTCTATCGCTCCATGACGCCGCGCGCGTTCATCACCTATCTCGCGCGGCTGAAGGGGATGAAGGCGTCCGATGCGCGCGCGCGCGCCGATGTGCTGCTCAAGGCGCAAGGTCTCTCAGCCTATGCGAACAAGCGGATCAAGACGCTGTCGAAGGGGATGGCGCAGAAGGTCCAGCTCGCCGCCGCCATCGCGCATCAGCCCGACCTCGTGGTGCTCGACGAACCGTTCTCCGGTCTCGATCCGGTGAACCAGCGCGGCGTGGAGACGCTGGTGCGCGATCTCGCATCGTCGGGGCGTACGGTGTTGTTTTCCACGCATGTGATGGAGCATGCGGAACGGTTGTGTGATCGCATTGTGCTCATCGCCAATGGCAAGAAGGCGTTCGAGGGCACGGTGAGCGAGGCGCTGGCGGTGGTGCCGCGCATGGCGACCATTGAAACCGAAGGCGCATTCGATCTCGCTGCAGCGCTCGCTTCGCACGGTTTCCGCACCGAGAACGACGGCGAGGCGCACGGCCATCGCAAGTGGCGCGTTGCGCTCGATGACGCCAGCGCGTCGCGGCGATTGCTGGCGGCGTGTGCGGCGGTGAATGCGCCGCTGGCGCTCTACGAACCGGCCCGCGCGACGCTGCACGATGCATTCGTGCGGATTGTCGGCGAGGGCGTCATCGGCGATATGGAATAGCTACCGGCGTAGATAAAGTCGATTGCGGTTTGAGCCTGCGCCGCGCACGTTGGCGTCCTCGTAGAAGCCCGCGCTGAAGAGCGGATGCTCGATGCGTTCCTCGACGTGCTTGAGGTTTTCGCCTTCCACTTCCACGATCACGCTTTTCACGCTCGGCAACGTCTTCACCGCGCCGCGCAGGATGACGCCTTCAATACCGTCCACGTCGAGCTTGAGATGCGTTGGCGGCGGCGCGCCGTAAAGCGTCTGGAATTCGTCGATCGAGATCGTCAGCGCCGACTGGATGAGCGCCGCACTGCCGGCGCCGAACTGGTTGGGCGTGTTGTCGAGTCCGTTCGAGGCGCCGCCGGGCTGGCGCGTGTCCACGCGGAACGAGGCGAGCTTGCGTTCATCCGACAGCGCGAGGCAATACGCGTCCACGCGCTCGCCCATGCCGTTCATCGACAGGTGATCCACGAGCAGCGCGTACGATGCCGCCTTCGGTTCGAACGCGACGACGCGCACCTTCGGATCGAGCGCGATATACATCGCCATCACGCCGATGGCGGCGCCGATGTCCCACACCACGTCGCCGGGCTTCACGTGGTCGTCGACCCACTTCAGCGTTTCCGGTTCGTCGTCCCAGGCCTTGGCCATCTTGTAGGCGCCGACGCTGCGGCGCGACGTGAAGGTCAACGGTCCGCGCCGCGTGTCCACCTGCATGCGCCCGGCGTCGTCGAGATATTCGAGCGTACGCGCGAGCGTCTTTTCCTTCTCGATGGGCGCGGCCGCGACGGCGGTGATGGACGAGAGAAGGCGGGCATAGGGTGCGGACATGGAGGGGGGATAGAGGCAGCGGCGCGCACGCTCAACCCTCCTGCTTCGCTCGCTGAGCACTTGGCGGCGAAAGCGTTTCTCACTACGCGGGGACGCATGCGGGAAATCTATCTGATCGCGCGCCGTGAGTACCTCGCCTACGTCGCGGCCTGGGGGTTCTGGCTGTCGCTTCTGACGGCGCCTTTGCTGCTGGCGCTGTTCGCAGTGGGACCCATGCTGGCGGGGCGCGCCGAACCGACGCGGGCGCTGGTTGTGATCGCCGAGGATGTCCGTGACGCTGAAGCTATCATCGCATCGTTCGCGGCGCGGTCCGCTGACGCGTTGCCGAGGTATGTCGTGGCGCCTGCGCCGGCGACGACGGCCAGGGACATCGGCCCGTGGCTGACGGGGCAGAAGACCCTCACCGTCGAAGGCGAGCAACGTCCGCTGTTCGCGGCGTTGTTCGTGAAGCGGTCGGGCGAGGCGGTCTCGATCGATTACTGGAGCACGAACCTCACCGATCGAAGCGCCGCCGATCGCGCGGTGCGGGCGGTGTCGGGGCGCATGCGGGCGGAAGCGCTGTCCGCGCGGGGACTCGACGCCGCCGAGACGACCCGCATCGAGGCGCTGGCGCCGACGCTGGAACAGTACGATCCGCGCGGCGCGCCGGGGGCGGCGGTCACTGACCGCGAAAGGGCGCCGTACCTTGTGGGCATGGTGCTGTCTTTCGTCCTGTGGAGCGCGGTGATGGGGGTGGCGAACATGCTGCTCACCGGCGTGATCGAGGAGAAGTCCAATAAGATCCTCGACTCGCTGCTGACCAGCGCCTCGCCGCTGCAGATCCTTGTCGGCAAGCTCCTCGGCGTGGCGGCGGTGAGCTTCACCCTGTTCAGCGTCTGGGGCCTGCTGGGGGGCGGTGCGCTCGGCATGGCGAGCACGGCGGGCGTGGGCGTCGACCTCGCGCAGGCGGCGCTGAATCCCTCGCTGATCGGCGCCTTCGTGATCTTTTTCCTTGGCGGCTACCTGATCTACGGGGCGCTGTTCCTGGCGCTCGGCTCGCTGTGCGACACGCTGCAGGAGTCGCAGTCGCTGCTGGGGCCGGTGTTCCTGGTGCTGACGCTGCCGATCCTGTTTCTCATGCCGGCCTTGCAGAACCCGAACGCGCCGCTGGTGGTGGGGGCCTCGTGGTTCCCACTGTTCACCCCCTTCATCATGATGATGCGGGCGCCGGCAGGGCTCGGTCCGGTCGAGTTCTTCGGGCCGGTGCTGTTGATGATCGCGACGGTCGGGCTCGTTCTGGTCGGCGCGTCGCGGGTGTTCCACGCGGGGGTGGTGAACCAGGCGAGCGCGGCGAGCATCCGGCGGCGCCTGTTCTCGAACAAGGCCGTCTAGAACGACGAAGCGCCCGGACTCCTTCCAGAGTCGGGCGCCAGACGTCCGCCGAAACGGAAATGCTACTTGCGGCCGCCCGGGCCGCCCGTCGTGCCCGGCGCACCCGGCACCTTGCGCGGCGTCGCCGGCAGGAGACCTTCGCGCTGGGCCCGCTTGCGGGCCAGCTTGCGCGCCCGGCGCACCGCTTCGGCGTCTTCACGCGCACGCTTTTCCGAGGGCTTCTCGTAGTGCGTCCGGCGCTTCATTTCGCGGAAAGTGCCTTCCCGCTGCATCTTTTTCTTCAGCGCCTTCAACGCCTGATCGACGTTGTTGTCGCGCACGAAAATCTGAACGATGACCCGTCCTCCAGCTTGTGTACCGGTCTGCAAAACAACGAAATCCCGTCGGGGGTCCTCCCCGCCGTGCTGTTCTGCCCGATTTTGAGGCGGGAGCCGTAGCAAAAGGCTCCCCTCCTGTCCACCGCGAGAGCGCGTGTCCCCGGAGAATTCCAGCGAGGAATTCGACGCATATACACTGGCGATGGGGAGGAGTAAGGCCGCGCCCATGACCGATATCGTCGCCATCCGTCCCGATCTGGCTCCCTCCGAGCGCCTGCGCGCCCGGCTGCTGGAAGCCCTTCTGCCCATCGCCGCCGAGAAGGGGTGGTCGGCGGGAACCCTGAAAGAAGCCGCCGAGGCCCTCGGCCTGATCGAGGGGGAACTGCTCCTCGCCGCGCCCCGTGGAACCCTCGACATGATCGACGCTTTCGCCGACTGGGCGGACGCCGGCATGGCCCAACGCCTTGAGAAGGTGAACCTTCTGTCCTTGAAGATCCGCGAGCGGGTCCGCGCGGCGGTGGTCGCCCGGCTCGATACCCTCGCCCCCCACAAGGCCGCCGAGGCCAAGGCTGTGCAGGCCATGATCCGCCCGTTCCGCGCCGGGGAAGGCGCCACCTTCGTCTGGCGCACCGCCGACCGCATCTGGCGCCTCCTGGGCGATCGCTCCACGGACGAGAACTATTACTCCAAGCGCGCCATTCTCGTGGGCGTCCTCGGCTCGACCATGGCCCGCTGGCTCGCCGAACCGGGCGACGACATGACCCGCACTCTCGATTTCCTCGACCGCCGCATCGAGAACGTGATGCAGATCGAGAAGCTGAAGGCTCAGGCAGCGCCGGCGGCGGCGATGGCGGTCGCGGCGGTGGGCGCTGCGGCGAAGGCGTTTGGGCGGCGGGTTTAGCGCCTTTCAGCTCCGTTATTCCGGACAACGCGAAGCGTTGATCCGGAACCCAGGGGACTGGGTTGAGCGGGTTCGCTTGAACGCCTGGGTTCCGGGTTCGACCTTCGGTCGCCCCGGAATGACGAAGAGTTGGTTTCATCCTGAACTCCCCTGGCGCCGCAACTTCGCCTCCGCCCGCCACTCCGCCTTGTGCTTCTCGTTCCACGCCAGGATCCGCGGCGTCCGCTTTTTGATGTCCTCGATCTCGTGGTCGTAGAGAAAGATCCGCTTCTGCCGCGGCGTTTTCGGCTTGCCCGTTCGATCGAGCATGACGAGGCGCCGCGCATAGTGCGCGTTGAAGAGCGGAACGACATTTCCGAAATCGTCTTGTGGTGAAGGCGGATCGGCGCCGGAACGCAGCACGCCGCTGACGAACATTTCCGGCCTCTGCCGAAAATGCGCGAGCAGCGCATTGCGCAGCTCCATGCATGGGCGTTTGCGCGCGAGCTGGCGCAGCACCTTGGGCGTGCGGTCGAAGCGATGCGCCATGCGCCGCGCCATGCGGCGTGCGTGATGCATCGGATCGGCGCAGACCGCGCGCAGCGCTGCAATCCGCTGATGCAGCGGCGCCGCATCGTAGTCGAGTGGCGCAGCGCGCCACTCATCCCAGCTCTGCGTGCGCCGGCGTGTTTCCACCAACGCATAGGGCGCAGGCGGGCCGCCGAACAACTGCAGCCGGAACAGCGGTTTCACTTCACGCGGCTTGTACTCGTAAGGACGCCACGCCGGCGGCGGCGGGCCGCTCGTGCGCTGCACGGGCTTGAACTTCAGCCCCACGGCCAGCGGAAGCAGCACGCGGCGCGCAAACGCCTCGATATCGCGCAGCCAGCGATCGGCCGCGCGATAGACGCTCCAGTCCAGCACCGCGTTGAACGCGATGGCTTGGCCCACCTGCGAGAGGATGGCCAGGATCAGGGACCAGTGATGCGCCGTGTTGGCGCGTAGTTGCGTGTCGTCGATACGTGGCTTCATCGCGCCAACCTCCTTTCGTGGGTAGGAGTATGGCGCGGGTCTGGACCCGGTCGGATTGCGGGGTGAAAGTCGGCGTATTGGGCGGTGGGAATCCCCCTAACGCGCTGTAATTTTCCCTTCTCCCCCGTGAGGGGGAGAGGGTGCCCCGGAGGGGCGGATGAGGGGGCGGGTCGCAGGATGAAACGCGGCGCCGAGACATCACTCTGTCCTGCCCAACACCCCCTCATCCGACCGCTTCGCGGCCACCTTCTCCCCCTCGCGGGGGAGAAGGGTTGTTCGAGCTATTTCGTCGTCCGCGTGAATTGTCGTCTCAAGAAATCCAGGCTTGTGAGAATGCGACCTCTCGCCATTTCCTGTTTTCTCTCCGCATCAGAACGAAGTGCCCGCCGCCGCAAAGCATGCCGCAGTAGGTTTCCACCAAGAACATCGCCTCTTGCCCATCTGGGGAAAATCCGACGGGCGAAAATGTCCAGACACTGGCCTTGTCGTCGGAATTTCGCTGGCTCGCTTCCGAGAGTGCGGCCTCAAAGTCTCCCCGCAATCCCGTGTGCTGGTCGCGACGCTTCTCAAAGCAGGAGTTCGTCGACAGCGTTAGGCTTTTTCGTAGGCTGTCGAACATCGCGCTGGTGTCCAGCTCGAACTCTTCGCTTGGCTTATGTGATCGGCGCCACATTCTGGGCGCTACTCGATCGTCATCAAATGCAAACCAGTGGTCTGTCAGATCGCGCAGGTAAACCTGGTCTGATCGACCCGGTGCATCCCAAAGGCTTGATAGACTTCGCAGCTCGCTGCAGTTGGGTTGTTCTGCTGCGCGCGCATGCAGGTGATGACCGTCAGGAGCAGAAGCAGCGCCAGTGAGAGATTGCGCAGCTGGACTTTGGACATCCGAGGCGCCCCCTAAATTGTTGCGCGAAACTACCTATCGCGCCAACCTTGTAAAATGCCCCATCTTCCGGCCGTCGCGGGTTTCGCGTTTGCCGTAGAGCGTGAGCCGCACGTCCGCGTCGGCGATCAGCGCGGGGACGTCGTCCATGTCGGCGCCGATGAGATTGTGCATCTCCGCGCGCGCCAGCATGTCCGTGGGGCCGAGCGGCCAGCCGGCGATGGCGCGGACATGCTGTTCGAACTGGCTGGTGAGGCAGGCGGCTTCGGTCCAGTGGCCGGAGTTGTGGACGCGCGGCGCCATTTCGTTCGCGAGCAAACGGCCGTCGCGCAGCACGAAGAATTCCACCGTCAGCACGCCCACATAATCGAGCGCATCGGCGACGCGGCGCGTGGCGGCGATGGCGTCGTCGAGGATCTGCGGCGGCAATGTCGAAGGCGCGCGGCTCACACGCAGTATGCCGCCGACATGCGTGTTGTCCGGCGGATCGAACGCGGCAAACGAACCATCTGCGCCGCGCGCCGCGATGACGGAGATCTCGCGCTCGAACGCGACCATCGCTTCGAGGATCGAGGCTTGCGCGCCGATGGTTTCCCAGGCGGGCGTCGCGTCGTCGGTGCTGGTGAGGCGCGCCTGGCCCTTGCCGTCATAGCCCATCCGGCGGGTCTTCAGGATGGCGGGCGGGGCGACGCCTTGCAGCGCGGCTTCGAGATCGCCGAGGGATTCGATCGCGGCGTAGGGGGTCGTCGCCACGCCGGCTTCGTTGAGGAAACGCTTTTCCAGCACGCGGTCCTGCGCGATGGCGAGCGCGTTGGCGCCCGGCCGCACGAGGGCGCCCGATGCGATCAGCGCTTCGGCGGAATGCGCGGGGACGTTCTCGAATTCGGTGGTGACGACATCGACGACCGCCGCGAAATTCGCGAGCGCGGCTTCATCGTCGAAACTCGCCACCGTCGTGCGCGCGGCGACGCGCGAGGCGGGCGCATCCGCTTCGTCGGTGTAGATGTGCGCGTCGAAGCCGAGGCGCGCGGCAGCGCTCGCGACCATGCGGCCGAGCTGGCCGCCGCCGAGAATGCCGATGGTTGCGCCTATGGGCAGCATCACGCGCCGGATGGATTTTCGCCGACATCGGCGGTCTGGCGTGCGCGATAGGCGTCGAGTTTCGCGGCGATGTCTGGATCGTTGAGTGCGAGGATCGCGCCCGCGAGCAGGCCTGCATTCGTGGCGCCTGCTGCGCCGATGGCGAGCGTGCCGACCGGAACGCCGGCGGGCATCTGGGCGATCGACAGCAGGCTGTCCATGCCGTTCAGCGCCTTCGACTGCACCGGCACGCCGAGCACCGGCAGCGGCGTCATCGACGCGACCATGCCCGGCAGGTGCGCCGCGCCGCCGGCCCCGGCGATGATGACGTGGAGGCCGCGCGCCTTGGCGGTGGTCGCATATTCGACGAGGCGTGCGGGCGTGCGGTGCGCGGAAATGACCTTCGCCTCATAAGCCACGCCCAGCGCGTCGAGCGCGGCGGCCGCCAGCGACATGGTCTCCCAGTCGGACTTCGACCCCATGATGAGGCCCACACGTGGAGAGGCGGCGGTCATGAGGGGCTCCGCGAAAGCGGCGGTTATAGGGGAGGGGGTGAGTCGCGCAAGCGGGAGGGTTTACGCGGCCTTGGCTATCAAACCGTGCAACGCCTCCGCCGCCAGTTCGAAGCTCCGCAGGCGCTTGGCGTGATCAAACACCTGGCTCGTCACCATCAGTTCGTCGGCGCCGGTGCGGGTTATGAAGGCGGCGGCCTGCGTGCGGACTTCGCTCACCGTGCCGATGGCGGCGCAACTCGTCAGCGCGCCGAGGATGCCGCGATCCATGGGCGAGAGCGTGGCGTCGTAGTCCTTCACCGGCGGCTGCAGCTTCGTCGGCGTTCCGCGCCGCAAGTTCACGAACGCCTGCATGATCGAGGTGGAGAGGAGATGCGCTTCCTCGCTCGTCTCGGCGGCGAAGATGTTGAAGCCGAGCATCACATAGGGTTTCGCGAGGCGCGCGGAGGGCTTGAAGCGCGTGCGGTATTCGTCGAGCGCCTGCAGCATCTGCTGCGGCGCGAAGTGCGACGCGAACGCGAACGGCAGGCCGAGGATCGCGGCGAGCTGCGCGCCGTAGAGGCTTGAGCCGAGGATCCAGATTGGAATGTCGGAGTTCTCGCCCGGGATCGCGACGACGCGCTGGCCCGGCTGTGCGGGTTCGAAATAGCGCATGAGTTCGACGACATCCTGAGGGAAGCGATCGAGGTCGCCCACAAGCGTGCGCCGCATCGCGTGCGCCGCAGCCTGATCTGTGCCCGGCGCGCGGCCCAAGCCTAGATCGATGCGACCGGGAAACAGCGCTTCCAGCGTGCCGAACTGTTCGGCGATGACGAGCGGCGCGTGGTTCGGCAGCATGATCCCGCCGGCGCCGACGCGGATGGTATTCGTGCCCGCCGCGATGTGCGCGATGAGCACCGAGGTCGCAGCACTCGCCACGCCGGGCATCGAATGGTGCTCGGCCACCCAGAAGCGATTGTAGCCCCAGCGCTCCGCATGCTGCGCGAGATCGCGCGACTGCATCAGCGCCTGCCGCGCGTCGCCGCCTTCGACGATGGGCGCGAGATCGAGGACGGAGAATTTGGTCATTTGAACTTCAATTCCAAAATGTCGATCTGATCCTTCTCCCCCGCGAGGGGGAGAAGGTGTCGACGAAGTCGACGGATGAGGGGGCGTCCACGCGATTGGCCGCACCACCAGACCTCATCCTGAACCTCGCCCCCTCATCCGCCCTTCGGACACCTTCTCCCCCTCGCGGGGGAGAAGGGAAAGCGGCCTCGTTCACAACGCCAAGATCGCCTTCCGCCCCAGCTCTTCCTCCACCGCCGCCGCGAATGCGATCGTCGTGCGATCATCCAGATAGCCGCCCATGGCCTGCGCTCCGAGCGGCAGGCCGCTTTTCGTGCGACCGATGGGAAACGCGGTGGACGGCAGGTGGGCGTGCGCGGCGATGGAGGGCCAGCCGAGCTGGTCGCCGTAGCGGGTGTCCTTGTCGCCCACGCGCATGGTGCGCTTTTCCCAGGCGGGATCGTCGTTGTGCGGGAACGCGGGCACGCCGAACGTCGGTGAAAGCACCACGTCGATATCCTTGAAGAACGCCGCCCACTGCTTGCGGAACGCCTCGTGTGCATCGAGTTCGTTCATCCACGCATGCGCGCTGATCGGCTTCGCGTTGGCGCCGAAGCGGGAAATGATCGTGAAGAGCATGGTGTTGTAGTTGTCGAACGCCTTGGCGAGATCGGGCAGCGCGGGCGATGCGCGCATGACCTTCGCGCCGGCCTTCGCGACATCGTCGGCGAGTGCATTCACGGCGGCGGCGACTTCCGAATCGGTCGGCGCGATCGGATGCGCATCGAGCACCAGAACGCGAAAATTCTTCAACCGCGTTGCACGCGGCGCAGCGAGCGCGACTTTGTAACCGTGCGCTTCGTCATCGTCTGGGCCGGCGAGCACCGACAGCGCGAGATCGAGATCGTTCGCCGTGCGCGCCATCGGCCCGCCGACGCCGAGCAGAACTTTCGCGCCCGCCACGCCGCCGGGCGTGTGCCCGCACATGGGCACGAGCTCCCAGCTCGGCTTGTGGCCGAACGTGCCGCACAGCGCCGACGGCACGCGAATGGAGCCGCCGATGTCGGAGCCGATTTCCAGCGGCACATAGCCCGCCGCGAGCGACGCCGCCGAACCGCCCGACGATCCGCCGGGCGTCTTCGTGAGGTCGTGCGGATTGTTCGTGCGACCGTAGATCGGATTGACCGACTGCCAGTCGCCGAGGCTCGGCGGGATGTTGGTCTTGCCGAGCACGATGGCGCCGGCGTTTTTCAGGCGCGTCACGGCGACGGCGTCTTCCGCGGCCAGCACGCCGCGCAGCGGCTCAAGGCCCCATGTCGTCGGCTGGCCCTTCGTCGCGTAGGCCTCTTTCACGGTCACCGGCACGCCGAGCAGGGGCAGGCGTTCGCCCGCCTTGCGCGCCTGGTCGGCGGCCTGCGCCTGCGAACGCGCTGCATCGAAATTGCGGATGATGACGGCGTTGATCGCCCCGTCGCGCGCCTCGATGCGTTTGATGGCGCCATCGACCAGTTCGACCGCCGAGACCTCCCCGTCATTCAGCGCCCGGACATGCTCTTCCACGGAAGCGGCGGCGAAGTCGGTCATGGCGTTCTCCCTTGGCGTGCGGGGAGTGTGGGAAGGCGAGCGGCGGGACGCAAGAAGGGGTTGCGCGCTGCCACCTTTCCGCCCCCGTCGATTCACGGCGCCTTAACCACGGCCCCGCATTGTCCCTTCCAGATTCTGGAGGATCCATGCGCGGCAAGCTTTTCGGCGCGACGGCGGACGGGATGGACCCGTTCGAGCGCCGATTCGGCATGAAGCGCTCGAAGCTGCCCGCCAATGTGCGGGCGGCGGTGGATACGCTCATGGCCGAAACCGCCATGCTGGCGCAGGAAAACGCCGATCTCGCCGAGGGCCTCGCCATCGCGCAGGGCCTCGCCGACCGCGACCCGCTGGTGCCTGTGTATAACCGTCGTGCGCTGGTGCGCGAGCTGCACCGCGTCATCTCCTATGTCGGCCGCTACAAGACGCAGGCCGCCGTGATCTTCATCGACATGGACGGCTTCAAGGCCATCAACGACCAGTTCGGCCACGCCGTGGGCGACGCTGCGCTCGCGCATGTGGCCAAGCTCCTGCTGGTGCAGGTGCGCGATTCCGACATCGTCGGGCGCATCGGCGGCGACGAATTCGCCGTCGTGCTCGCCAACGCCGCCCCGGACGAAGCCCGTCGCAAGGCCGAGTGGCTGGCCGCGATCATCCAGGCGACCCCCTTCACCTTCGAAGGCGTGACCCACCCGCTGGCGGCGTCCGTGGGCGTCCACCCCTTCGCCGCGGAGGCCCCGGAAGACGCCGAGACCCTGCTCGCCCGGGCCGACGAGGCCATGTACGCCGAAAAGCACGCCGCCAAGATGCGGCTGGCGGCGAACCAGGCTTAGCTTTCTCTTCGCCCCCTCCCGGGGGAGAAGGGTTGAGATTGGAATGCCCGCCGGGCTCGCCTTATGGGGCGCAAGGCGCTAGGACGCGCCCTCAACTCAGTTCCAACGATTTCCACCGGGGCGGCGCGGCTTGGCCGAAAGCATCGAATTCAGCGTGGTCGTGCCGGTCTACAACGAGGCCGGCAACGCCGCCGATCTGGCGCGCGAGATCGCGCGCGCCCTCGAGGGCCGCTCCCACGAAATCATCTTCGTCGATGACGCGAGCCGGGACGACACCCGCGCCGAACTCGCCGCCGCGCGGGCCCAAATCCCGCAGCTGCGCATCGTCGGGCACCGCAAGAACGCCGGGCAAAGCCGCGCGATCCGCTCCGGCGTGGCCGTGGCGCGGGCGCCGCTGGTCGGCACGCTCGACGGCGACGGCCAGAACGACCCGGCGGATTTGCCGAAGCTTCTCGGCCGGATCAGCCGCCAGGACGCGCCGGCAGGGCTTTCCATGGTCTCGGGCGTCCGCCTGAAGCGCCGGGACACCTCCGCCAAGCGCTGGGCCTCCAAGCTCGCCAACGGGGTCCGACAGTCGCTTCTGGGTGACGGCGCCGTGGATTCCGGCTGCGGGATCAAGGTGTTCAGGCGTGACGCCTTCCTTGTTCTCCCGTACTTTGACCATATGCACCGGTACATGCCGGCGCTGATGATGCGCGAAGGGTTCGGGGTGGAGTATTTCGAGGTCAATCACCGGCCGAGGGGGGCCGGGCGCTCGAAATACACCAATCTGGGGCGTCTTGCGGCTGCGGGCACCGATCTGTTCGGCGTCATGTGGCTCAGGAGCCGTCTCCGTGATCCAAAGGGGGCAGACGAGTTATGAGTCGCGACGGCATGACCATGCAGGAAGCGATGACGATACGCCGCGCTGCGAAGTCGCGCGCCGGCGGGGGAAATGAGGGGAGTGGTTCGATGGCCGCAGCGTTCAATGTCTTTCCGCTGATTTTGATCCCGGTGCTGATCTACAACATGATCGCGTTCGGCGGGATGGCGATGTCCGGCGACGCCTCGGCTGTCGTGCAGCAGCTGGCGAGCATCGCGTTCGCTGTGCCGATGGCCTCGAACGCCGTATGGAATGTGGCGTGGGGCGATATCCTCGTGCTGATCGCTCTGGTCCTGCTGTTCATCGAATTGCTGAAGTCCACATCGACCGGCACGTCGGCGATCTTCAACCACGCGCTCTCGATGCTGGTGTTCATCGTCTGCCTGGTGGAGTTCCTGCTGAACGCGGCTTTCGCCACCAGCGTCTTCTTCACGATCATGATCATGTCGCTGCTCGACGTGCTCGCGGGCGTGGTGGTGACCATCGTGTCGGCCCGCCGCGACGTGGAATTCGACCACTCGCGCGGGGCGTAGAGGGAACCATTTGCGCGCCAACGCCTTGATTCCTCCGCGTTTCGCCGGTCCAACGGCGACGTGGAGGAACCCTCATGCGCTCACTCGTACCCTACGCCGCCGCCCTCGCGATGGCTGCGTCCCCGATCACCCTCGCGCCTGCCATGGCGCAAGACACCGCGCCCGCCGCCGGGCATCATCAGATGATGATCGAAGGCACGACGCTCACCGTTTCCGCTGAATCCCGCACGTCCGAGCGGCCCGACATCGCCACCGTCACGGCGGGCGTGGTCACAGAGGCGCCGACGGCCGAAGCCGCGCTCGCTGAAAACGCGCGCCGCATGACGGCGGTGATCGCGGCGATCAAGCGCGCCGGCGTCGCCGACCGCGACATCCAGACGTCCCAGCTCTCGATCCAGCCGCAAACGGTCTATGCCGAAAACGTCCCGCCGCGCGTCACCGGCTACCAGGCGACCAACACGGTGAGCGTGAAGGTCCGCAATCTCGCGAACGTCGGCAAGACGGTCGATGCGCTGGTGCAGCAGGGCGGCAACCAGCTCAACGGCATCCAGTTCGGTCTCAATGAGCCCGACGCCGCGCTTGATCGCGCCCGCGCCGAGGCGCTGAAGAAGGCCCGTGCCCGCGCCGACGTCTATGCGCAGGCCGTCGGCATGCGCGTGCACAAGATCATTGCGATCCAGGAGGGCGGCTCCGTCGATCTGCCGCGCCCCATGCCGCAGATGGCCATGCGCATGGCCGCGAATGAATCGACGCCCGTGCAGGCCGGCGAAGTGGATCTCACGGCGAACGTGACGGTGATGTTCGAGTTGCGGTGAGGCGTGCGTCCGTCGCGCGCAGGGTGGAACTCTTGGGCGCGCTGGCGGTTGGTCGGGCGCAACAAGGGAGCATTGACATGGACAAGGAACACCTGAAGGGCGCGGCGGACAAGGCTTCTGGCGCCGCGAAAGATGCGCTCGGCAAGGCGACGGGCAACGACAAGTTGCGGGTCGAAGGCGCTGTCGACAAGGCCAAGGGCGAAGTCCACGAAGCGATGGGCGACGCGAAGGACGCGATCAAGAAGGCCGACGTGGACGCGCAGCGCAAGCGCGAAGCGGACCGTCCGTAACGCTTGATTGCAGGATGCGATGAAGGCGCGGGGCCGAAGGGCTCCGCGCTTTTTTTGTGTGTGCTACGCGTCGCGCGGTTTGCGCACGATGAGGCGCTTCACGCCGTACACCGCAAACCCCAGACCGAACACGAAGAGCGCGGCGGAGACGCCGTTGACGACATCGGGATGCAGATTGAAGCGTTCTGCAAAACCGAACACGTCGAGATCGCCGCCGAGATTGAAGGCGCGGAACATCGTCACATAGACGCCCGCCATGATCGCGAGCATCCCCAGCAGCTGCTTCACCGAGCCCGCCGTCACGCCCGCGAACCCGACGATCAGCGCATAGACGGGGAGAAGGCCGTACTTCTCGGCGATGAGGGTGAAGAGGTCGGTGAGGCCCATCAGGTCATGCCGTGATCGGCGGGAATGCCGGATGCGGGGCCGTCGGGACGGCGGATGAGTTCATCTTCCGTCGCGCCGCTTTCATACTGCGCCAGCAGGCGATCGGGATCGTAGCTGATGCCGATCGGATTGGCGGCGAACGCCTCGCTCTTCATGAATTCGACAGCGTCGGCGACCGCGCCGCAATCGACCTGGAATTCCATCCGGTTGCCGTCGGGGTCCTTGTAGTAGAGCGACAGGGTCGTGCCGTGATGCACGGGCCAGTAAGGCGTGATGCCTTCCGCCTTCAGGCGCTTGTAGGTCTGCAGCAGATCCTTCGCGTCGGCATAGGTATAGGCGACGTGATTGACGCCGATTTCGCCGCGCTCGCCGAGGCGTTCGCCTTCCGGTTTCAGCAGCGCGAGATTGGCGAAGGCGAAGCGATGGTGCTCGTCGTCATAGGTCATGAAGGCGAGCGCGGGATCCTGGTGGACGACGTCGGCCTCGAACACCTTCTGATACCAGGAGATCATCTCGTCGTAACGGCGCGTCTGATAGACGACGTGCGCGAATTTCACCGGCTTCACCATCTGGCCCTCCCTTGCTGCAGCGTACCGCAAGACAAGGCGCCGAGGCGAACAGCGTCAACTGTTTTCTGATCGCTCACCCCCGGAGCGTATCCGAGCAAGTGTCGCGCGAGCGGTGGTCCTGTCTGGCGCTATATCCAGCGCTCGCTGATAGCTCTGGATTGCCAGATCGTGTTCGCCGCGCTTCTCTAGTAAACTTCCTAAATTCTCATGCGGGAGCGGGTCTGCCGTGGCCAGGATGCAGGAGGCTTTTAAATCTCTCTCGGCTAGCGCCTCTTGACCAATTTCCAAGTGCATCAACCCGCGATTATTAAGTGCGACATGGTCATCGGGTGTTTGCACCAGCAAAGCGCTCAGCTCCGCAATGGCCCCCCCAATACTCTTCCAGATCATCGAAGTAGAAACCAGCGTAGCAACGGTGAGGAGTATAATTCAGCCCCATGGCGCAAAATGCTTCGACAACTTCAAGCCTTGCCCCTGATAGCTCGATCCGCTTTCGCCATAAAGCTTTTCACACGGCCCTGAGAGCGCTTCGAACACGAGCTTTCCGACAGGCTGTCCGTCTTCCAGAATGAACGGCACGTCGCGCGAGCGCACTTCGAGCACCGCCTTGCCTTCGTGCGGGGGTATGCCGAAGCCCGGATCGAAGAAGCCCGCATAGTGCGCGCGAAACTCGCCGAGCTCGGGCCGGATCGGCGCCATTTCCGCCGCTTCGTCGGGCGGGATCAGCACCGGCTCCTTTGACGCGAAGATGTAGAACTCGCCGGGATCGAGCACGAGGCGGCCGCGCCGCGCTTCCAGCGGCTCCCAGAAATCGCGCGGGTCGTGCTGCGCGAGACGCTCCACATCGATCACATGCGAATGGCGCTTCGCGCGGAAACCGACGGGACCGTCGAGCGAAAGATCGATGTTGAAATCGATCGAGCGCTTCGGATGCGGGGGGCCGCGACGCAGGCGCAGCTGCGACAGCCGCGAGCCCGTGCGCACAAGCACCGAGAAGGTGCACGGGCTGATCTCCGCATAGAGCGGGCCTTCATAGCCGGCGGGCACGTGATCGAACGCCGTGCCGTGATCGCAGATCAGGCGCGTGAAGACGTCGATGCGCCCCGTCGAGGATTTCGGATTGGCCGCGCCGTGCAGATGCGGCGGCAGCACCGCGCGTTCGAGCAGCGGCACGAGATAGACGCAGCCCGTCTCCAGCACTGCGCCGTTCGTGAGGTCGATGCGATGCATCACCACTTCGTCGTCGAGACGCTCGGCGACGGTGGCGGCGCCCGGCAGGAAGCTCGCGCGGATGCGGTAGGCGATGTCGCCGAGGCGCAGGTCGAGGCTCGCCGGCTGGATCTGGTCGCGGTGAAGCGGGGGGCCGGGCTCGATGAACCCGCGCTCGATCGCGCGGCGGATTTCGGCATCGGGCAGAACGCCGTGGCTGACCATGTCGTGCTCCTGTCGGGCGCTGCTTGGGCCATGACGGGGCCAGCTTGTCCAGACTCATGAGGCTTGACGGCGCGCGATCAGGCGCACTAGACGGACCTCGCGCCGATTTGAACTCTGCTTGCGGGCGCGTTAAAAATGCCGCTAAACGAGGGGTGCGAGAGCTTTGGGCTGTCGCGTGTCTCCTGACCCGCAAGCGATTCCGGCCGGCGCGCCGTTGTTGAGATGCTTGCGAGGCTCGTGCTGTGACCGCCCTTGATGTTCCCCTGAAACCGGCCGGGCTCGACCCGTGTCATGATCTGCTCGTCGCCGGGGCGGACGCCTGGATGATGCTCGCGGCGGTGGCCGATGCGTTCGCGGGCGCGCCCAATGGACCTTCGGCGCAATTGCTGTCGCTGTCGGGCTCCAAATTCACCGATGGCGACTGCACGCTCTCTTTGCGCGTTGGCGGCATCGATCCAAGCGAGGCGGGGCGTATCGCCGACACGCTTGCCCAGCACCCCGATGTGCGCCTCTCGCGCATCGAACACATCGTCTGGAAGGCCCGCACATGAGCAAGAAGAACACGCCCAAAAAGCCTTTGGGTCTGGCCACCCAGCTCGTGCGCGGCGGCATCAATCGCAGCCCGCACAAGGAAACGAGCGAAGCGATCTGGATGACCTCGGGCTTCGTCTATGACAGCGCCGAAGAAGCCGATGCGCGCTTCGCCGGCACGTCGCCGGGCTTTCTCTACGGACGTTATGCGAACCCGACGGTGCGCATCCTCGAAGAGAGGCTGATGCTGCTGGAAGGCGCAGAGGAATGCCTCTGCGTCGGTTCGGGGATGGCGGCGGTGACGGCGTCGGTGCTCGGCGTGGTGAAGGCGGGCGACCGCGTGATCGCGCCGCGCGCGCTGTTCTCGTCTTGCCTGTGGCTTCTGGAAAATTTCCTGCCGCGCTTCGGCGTGGAGGTTGAACTCGTCGATGGCGAAGATCTCGAACAGTGGAAAAAGGCCGCGCAAAAGCCCGTGCGGCTGGCGCTCATCGAAACACCCTCGAACCCCGTGCTCGGCGCCGTCGATCTGCAGGCCGTCGCCGACATCCTGAAGCCCACGGGCGCCATCATCGTCGTCGACAATGTGTTCGCGACGCCGCTGAACCAGAAGCCGCTCGAACTCGGCGCGCATGTGGTGGTGTATTCGACGACCAAGCACATGGACGGGCAGGGCCGCACGCTGGGCGGCGCGATCCTCACGTCGAAGGCGCTGATGGACGAGCACTACCGCGAATACTTGCGCCACACGGGCCCCGCGATCTCGCCGTTCAACGCGTGGGTGATCCTGAAGGGGCTGGAGACGATCCATCTGCGGGTGCCCGCGCAATGCGCCGCCGCCGCGAAGATCGCCGATGCGCTGGCGGAGCATCCGAATATCGCGCGCGTGCTCTATCCGGGACGCGCGGACCATCCCCACCGCGCGGTGCACGCCAAGCAGATGACCGGCGGCGGGCCGCTCATTGCGTTCGAGGTGAAGGGCGGGCAGGCCGGAGCTTTTGCCTTCCTCAACGGTCTGGAGATCATCGACATCTCCAACAATCTCGGTGACGCGAAATCGCTGGCGACGCATCCGGCCACCACCACGCACCGCCGGCTCACCGAGGAGGCGCGTGCGCACATCGGCGTTTCCCCTGGATCGGTGCGGTTGAGCGTCGGCCTTGAGGATGTGGACGATCTGATCGAGGATGTGATCCAGGCGCTCGACCGGATCTGAATTCATGTACGAGGAAATCACCGAAGGCGTGCGCATCCGCGTGACGCCGGCTTATGTGCCCGCCGAGAGCGCGCCGGCGGACAACCGGTATTTCTGGGCCTATACGATCGAGATCACCAATCTCTCCGCGCGCACGGTGAAGCTCATCAACCGCTATTGGCGCATCGTCGACGCCACCGGGAACGAGAACGAAGTGCGCGGCGATGGCGTCGTCGGCAAACAGCCCACGCTGGAGCCGGGCGAAGCGTTCACCTACACCAGCGGCTGCCCGCTTTCGGCGCCGTCGGGCATGATGGGCGGGCACTACGGCATGATCGACGTGAAGGGTCATCTGCCGTTCGTCGCCATCGTGCCGACCTTCGCGCTCGACAGCCCCTACACGAACCGCCGCGCGAACTAAGTCGCCGCCACTTCCGCAGGGTCGATGAGATAAAGCCGCGCGCAGAACTGGCAGCGTGCGTGCAGTTTGCCGTCGGGCTCGATGAGATCGGCGATTTCTTCCGCCGTGAAGCTCTGCAACAGCGCGGCGAGCCGTTCGCGGTTGCAGGTGCAGCGGTCTTCAAGCGGATAGGGCGCGGCCATCCGCACGCCGTCCTCATGGAAGAGGCGATAGAGCGCGACGTGCGTCGCGAGCGTCGGGTCGAGCATTTCGGCGTCGGTGAGCGACGCGAAGAGGATCTGCGCGCGGTTCCAGTCTTCCTCGGTGAAGCCCCGCGCCGCGTCGCCCGCGACACGCTGGATGAGACCGCCGCCCGCGCGCCAGAGCGTGCCGTGTGCGGTGATTTCCTCGCCGACCGCGAGCAGGATGCGCGTCGGCGTCTGCTCGGAGCGGTCGAAGTAGAGCTCCGCGCATTGCGCGAGCGTATCGCCTTCGAGCGGCACCACGCCCTGCATCTGTTCGGTGTCGGGACCTTGGTCGAGCGTGAGCGTCAGCGCGCCGGCGCCGATGAGATCGGCAGGTGAGCGCCGCTCTTCGCCAAGGTCGGCGTCGCGCACACGCGCATACCCACGCAGACCACCGTCGCTGCGATATTCCGCGACAAGCAACGGCGCGGGGCCGTCGCCTTGCGCCTGCACGGTGAGCTTGCCCTCCGCCTTCAGCAGTGAGCCGACAAGCGCGGCAAGCGTCAGCGCCTCCCCCAGCAGCAGCGCCACCGGGCGCGGATAGTCATGTCGCTTGATGATCGCATCGATCGTGCCGGCGCCCAGCCGCGCATAGCGCCCGCGCACCGGCGCGCCGTCGATGGTGAAGGCGGCGACGCAATCGTCGTGCGCGTGATCGCTCAAGGCGACAGACACCACAATAGCACGGCCTTTTGTGCGTGGATGCGGTTTTCCGCTTCGTCGAAGATCGCCGATTGCGGACCGTCGATCACGTCGGCGGTGACTTCCTCGCCCCGGTGCGCCGGCAGGCAGTGCAGGAACACCGCGTTCTTGGCGCCGCGCGCCATCAGTTGCGGCGTCACCTGGTAAGGCGGAAACGCCGCCATGCGCTCGTCCTTGTCGGTGTCGCCCATCGAGACCCAGCAATCGGTGACGATGACGTCGGCGCCGTCGGCGGCTGCCTCCGCCTTCTGGGTGACGCTGATGCGCGCGCCTTCGGCCTGCGCCGCCTGCACGTCCTGGGTGCGCGGCAGATAGCTCTGCGGCGATGCAATCGCGAGTTCGAAGCCGAGCTTGCCGGCCACATGGATGAAGCTCGAGCAGACATTGTTGCCGTCGCCCACCCAGGCGATCTTCTTGCCCTTCACGTCGCCGAGACGTTCCTCGATGGTCATGAGATCGGCGATGATCTGGCAGGGGTGGCTGAGATCGGTGAGGCCGTTGATCACCGGCACGCTCGAAGCCGCGGCGAAGTCGATCACGTCCTGATGCGCGTTGGCGCGGATCATCACCGCATCGACCATGCGCGAGAGAACACGCGCCGTGTCCTCGATGGTCTCGCCGCGGCCGAGCTGCGTGTCGCTGGCGTTGAGCACGATGGTGTCGCCGCCGAGCTGGCGCATGCCGACGTCGAACGACACCCGCGTGCGCGTGGAGTTCTTCTGGAAGATCATCGCCAGCGTGTGGCTGATCAGCGGCGCGTCTGCATCCTTGGCGCCTTTCGTGGCGCCGATGCGTGCGGCCTTGCGACGGTGCGCCTCGTCGAGCAGCGCGCGCAGCTGTGCGGGGTCGAAGGTCGCAAGATCGATGAAGTGGCGGATCCGCGAGGACGAAGCCGCGGTCACGCCGTAGCCCTTGCATCGCTGATCGCGGCGTCGAGGATCGCCACTGCTTCGGTGACATGGCTGCCGTCGATGATGAGCGGCGGCGCCAGACGCACGCAGTTCTCGCCGGCGATGCCGACAAGGAGCTGGCGCTCGCGCGCGGCGGCCTGCGTGGGCTTCGGATCGCTCGCGAGCTTCACGCCGCGCAGGAGGCCCTTGCCGCGGATTTCGAGCACGTAGCCGGCATGGCGATCCTTCAGGCCCTCGAGCGCCTGGCCAAGATGGTTGGACACGTCGCGGACGTGTTCGAGGAACGCCGGCTCGTGCAGCATGTCATAGGCGGTATTGCCGACGGCCATCGCCAGCGGGTTGCCGCCGAAGGTCGTGCCATGCGTGCCGCGCACCATGCCCTTGGCCGCTTCGCGGGTCGCCAGGAACGCGCCCATGGGAAAGCCGCCGCCGACGCCCTTTGCAATCGCCATGATGTCCGGCGTGACGCCTGACCACTCATGCGCCCACATCTTGCCGGTGCGCCCCGCGCCGGACTGCACTTCGTCGAAGATGATCAGCGCGCCATGCTGGTCGCACAGTTCGCGCAAGCCCCGCAGGCACTGGTCCGGCACTGCGCGGCAACCGCCTTCGCCTTGCACGGGTTCGAGGATCACCGCCGCCGTCGTCGGGCCGATCGCTTTCTTGAGCGCGTCGTGATCGCCGTAGGGGAGATTGATGTAGCCCGGCAGGCGCGGGCCGAAGCCGTCGACATAGCTCGGATTGCCCGCCGCGTTGATCGCCGCGTAGCTGCGCCCGTGGAACGAGCCGGAGAAGCCGATGATGTCGATCTTCTCGGGATTGCCGTTCGCAGAATGGTACTTCCGCGCCATTTTCAGGCAGCCTTCGATCGCCTCGGTGCCCGAGTTGGTGAAGAAGACGACGTCGGCGAACGTCGACGCGACGTATTTGGCCGCCAGCGTTTCCTGTCCCTCGACGCGGAACATGTTCGACAGGTGCCAGAGCTTGCCGGCCTGTTCGGTGAGCGTCGCGACCATGCGCGGATGGGCGTGACCGAAGGCGTTCACGGCGATGCCGGCGATGAAGTCGAGGTAGCGTTCGCCGGTCTTGGCATAGAGGTGCACGCCCTCGCCGCGCACGAACACCTGCTCCGGCGGGGAATAGACGGGCAGAAGCGGGCTTTCGACGGTGGTCATGGGGCGCTCCAGACGGGGGCGGGGGCTGGCAGGGCCGTGGGCCCGGAACCGGAAAGCGCGGGTTCTGACGGGGGTTGGGGCAAGCGTCAAGGATGGCTTGCGCCGCAAGGCGTGACGCGCTTTGCGTGGCGGCATGAAAGACGATGGCGAGAACGGTTGGGAGGCCTCCGCGCAGGCGTGGATCGCGTCGCTGGGCGATGAAGGCGATTTTGGGCGGCGCTACGTGCTCGACGCGCCGATGCTCGAACTGGCAGGGACGCCGTCCAACGCGCTCGACGTCGGCTGCGGCGAGGGCCGGTTCTGCCGGATGCTCAAGGCGCGCGGGGTGGCGACGACAGGCGTCGATCCCACGCGTGCGCTCATCGCAGAGGCGCGCCGGCGCGATCCCGAGGGCGTCTATCTGGAAGCGGGCGCGGAGGCTCTGCCGTTTGCCGACGGCGCCTTCGATCTCGTGGTCGGCTATCTCGCGCTGATTGACATCGTCGATGTGCCGGCGGCGATCGCGGAGATGGCGCGCGGGCTCGCGCCGGGCGGGCGGCTGCTTATCGCCAATCTCAACGGCTTCAACACGGCGGGACTCGAGACCGGCTGGGTGCAGGGCGAACGCGGCGACAGCCTCTACTTCGCGATGGATCGCTATCTGGAGGAACGCGCGGTCTGGACCGAGTGGCGCGGAATCCGGATCATCAATCACCACCGTCCTCTCAGCACATACCTAAAACTCTGCATCGACCAAGGTCTGGTGCTGATGCACTTTTCGGAACCGGCGCCGAACCCCGATGCGCCGCGCGAACGTGCGGCGCGCTTTCGACGCGCGCCGTGGTTCTGCGTGATGGCGTGGGTGAAGCCCGCTTAACAAAGCCTGCATTCGTCGCGTTGCGTGATGGACGGTCGCGAAAGCATCGTTGTTCGTCGATCAGGCGCACGCGCGCCGCATCTGCGCCTCACACCCGCTGCATCGCGTCGGTGTGACAGGAAGAGGAGGCGGTCATGAAGTGCATTGGAGTGTTGGTGATTGCGACGGCGGGTCTGGCGTTTGCGAGCGTCGCGCATGCCGGGGATGCAACGGTTCGGATGGCCGTGCGATATGACGATCTCGATCTTGCCGCCGCGAAGGACGCCACGATCCTCGTCGAGCGTCTCGACGGTGCGGTGCGGCGCGTCGCGTCTGCGGTTACCGCGAGATGATCTCTGCAGAGAATCGCGTAACGCGCACCTATGCGATGGGGCAATATCGGATGTGTCACGAGCGGGCGATGCAGACCGCGCTCGTCCGGATCGAGAGCATCGAAGTGCAGCGCGCCTACGCCGACTACCGGGACGGGCGCGAAGCCGGCGGCTGAGACGGCGCGCGAAAAATAGGCCGGAAATCGCGTCGATGTGGGTTGGCGGCGGCGCGACGCCCGCTATGTTGATCCCCAATCAAAGGGGAGTTCGCCTATGTCGTCGCGCGTTGCAGTGGTCACGGGGGGCACCCGTGGCATTGGTCTGGCCATCACCGAAGCGCTGAGCAAGGCGGGCTACAAGGTGGCCGCGAACTACGCCGGCAACGACAAGGCGGCGGCGAAGGCCGAAGCCGAGAACGAGGGCGTGAAGTGCTACAAGTGGGATGTGGGCGATCACGACGCGTGCGCGGCGGGCTTGCGCAAGGTCGAGTCCGACATCGGCCCGGTTGACGTACTCGTCAACAACGCCGGCATCACGCGGGACGGCTTCTTCCACAAGATGACCGCCGACCAGTGGCGCGAAGTCATCCGCGTCGACCTCGACAGCCTCTTCTACATGACGCGCCCCGTCATCGACGGCATGCGCGCGCGCGGCTTCGGGCGCATCATCAACATCTCCTCCATCAACGGCCAGAAGGGTCAGGCCGGGCAGGTGAACTACTCCGCCGCCAAGGCCGGCATGATCGGGTTCACCAAGGCGCTCGCACAGGAAGGCGCCTCCAAGGGCGTCACGGTGAACTGCATCTGCCCCGGCTACATCGACACCGAGATGGTGGCGGCGGTGCCGGAAGCCGCGCTTGCCAAGATCATCGCGACGATACCGGCGGGTCGTCTCGGCAAGGCTGCGGAAATCGCGCGCGCGGTCCAGTTCCTGGCTGCCGAGGACGCGGGGTTCATCACCGGCGCGACGCTTACGGTAAACGGCGCGCAGTACATCGCGGGCTGATGCGGCTGCGCTCCGGAAGAGCGTGACGTTTTCGCCACGCCTTTCGGGCGAATGCCACAACGCCGCCCCCACGCCACGAAAGCGCCGGTTTCGGAGGGCTTTCACTGGGCTCATGTCCGCTGACACGCCACCGCAGTTCGGATTCTCCCATTTCGGGGCGCGCGTCGCCGGCGCCTTTGCGGCCACCATTGCTCTGGCGATCGCGCCGAACGCTGTGGCGCAGAGCAAGGACAGCCCGCTCGCGCAGGGTCTGCTCGATCTCCCCGCCAACGACCGCCCGCCGGCGGAGCGCTACCAGACGCCGGACGGACGCGTGCGTTTTGTGCTGGACCGGTCCGGCGCGCGCGTCGCGTTGGTGCGGTTCGAAGGCTCCGACGAGGTGCATGTGCTGCGCTCAGTGCCGGGCCCGCGTGGCGACGAGTTCTTCAAGACCGACACCGGCGATGTGCTCCTGCGCGTGACCGCGCTGGGCAGCGTCATCGTCTACACGGACAGCGCCCGCACCGGCGCGCCGGCCTCGCTGGCTGGGCGCGCGGGTCCCATGCCGCCGCCGAGCGCGCCGCAGGGCGGCCTCGATGCGCGCATGGCGGCGTTGCAGCGCGAAAGCGCCCGTCGCGGCAGGCCCGTGACCTTCCATGCGCCACAGAATGTGCAAGGGCCCGCCTCGGGCGTCGTCGCCGACGCGGCCGCCCGAGCCGCCGAGGGCCTCGCGGCTGCGCCGTTGCAGGGCGTCGTCGTTCGCCGCGTGGTGATCCGCTACGGCGCGCAGCCCGGCGCTTATGTCGTCAACGAGTCCCTGACCGTCGTCGTCGATCCGCGCCTTGGCTATGCGGGCCGTCCCTCCGCGGCGGCCATCGAGCAGGCCCTGCGCAATCCGCGCCGGGCGACGCCCGAGAACGACGGCCGCGTCGAAGGCCCGCCGCAGTAGTCAGCGCGCAACGGGTCGCCAGTGCTTCGGCGCCCAGCCGGGCGGGGCCAGCTTGAATCCGGAGAAGCGGAAGCCGGGCGCGACGATGCAGCTCACGAGGCTCCAGTCGCCGAGCGCTTCTGCGGCTTGCCACGCGCCGGCAGGCACCACGGCTTGCGGCATGTGACCGGCGGCGAGATCGCCGCTGAGGCGCAGCGTATAGGCCATATCGCCGTCGGCGCTGACAGAGAGCGCGAGCGGGGCGCCCGCGTGCCACAGCCAGAACTCAACCGCATCGACGTGATGCCAGTGCGAGTTTTCGCCAGCGCGCAGCAGGAAATAGATCGCCGTCGAGCGCGCGCGATCGCCCACGGGCAGATCGCGGAAGGTTTCGACGTAGTGGCCGCCTTCGGGATGCGGCTTCATGCGCAGGTGCGTGATGATCTCGTCCGCCGACATCGCGGCGCGCGGCATCAGAAGTTGTCCTTCATCTCGCGCACCTTGCCGAACGCTTCCCAGTCGGCCGCGCCCGCCTTGCCGATGCGATCCTTCAGCAGCGGCGCGCGCAGGAAGGGATTGGTGGCTTTTTCCTGCGCGAGCTTCATCGGCACGGTGGGTTTGCCCGCATCGCGCAGCGTTTTCACTTCAATGGCGCGCGCTTGCAGCGCGGCGTTGTCGGGATCGACGCTGAGCGCAAAGCGCAGGTTCGATTCGGTGTATTCGTGCGCGCAGTAGAGCGTCGCGTCGTCCGGCAGTGCGGTCAGCTTGGAGAGCGAAGTCCACATCTGTTGCGGCGTGCCTTCGAACAGGCGTCCGCATCCCATGGCAAACAGCGCATCGCCGACGAAGGCGATTTTCTCGGCGTCAAACACGAACGCGATATGCCCGAGCGTGTGGCCGCCGACGTCCAGCACCCGCGCCTTGTGTGCGCCGAGTGAGACGACATCCCCTTCGTCCACCACGCGGTCCGGCGCCCGTCCGATGCGTTCCACTTCCGCCGGACCGATGACGACCGCGCCGGTCGCGGCCTTGATCGCGGCATTGCCGCCCGCGTGATCGGGATGCCAGTGCGTGTTCCAGATCTGCGTGATGCGCCAGCCGGCGGCTTTTGCGTCCGCGAGGTAGGCGTCGGCGTCCGGCGTATCGATCGCGGCGGTCTCGCCGCTCGCATCGTCGTGGACGAGGAAGCCGTAATTGTCTTTCAGACAGGGGAACTGGCGCACGTGGATCATGGGGCGGTCTTTCTGTTGCGCGCTACTCTACGGTGCGGCGGGCGATGCGTGAACATGGATGGTGCCGTCCCTTCTCCCTCGCGGGGGAGAAGGGTTTGCGATGCTTACTCGAACCTGATCACCGGCGCCGGCTTTGCCGCGCGCACGGCATTTTCCAGCGCGGCTTCGGCCATCGCCACGAAACCCTTCGATATCGGGTGGTCGGGCCGCGCGACAACGAACGGCGCGCCATTGTCGGCGCTTTCGCGTAGACCGATGTCGATGGGGATTTCGCCGAGGAAGGGCGCGCCGAGGGCTTCGGCCGTGCGCCGTGCGCCGCCTTCGCCGAAAATGTGCATCCGGCCCGAGGGCGTCTCCAGCCACGCCATGTTCTCGATCACGCCGATGACGGGCACGTGGGTTTTCTCGAACATCGCCATGCCGCGCCGGACGTCGGCGAGCGCGAGTTCCTGCGGCGTGGACACGATGATCGCGCCCGCCAGCGGCACGCGCTGTGCGATGGTGAGCTGCACGTCGCCGGTGCCGGGCGGCATGTCGAGGACGAGGATGTCGAGCGGATCGGCGTCGGTCCCCCAGGCGACGTCATCGAGGAGCTGGCGCACGGCGCTCGTCGCCATGGCGCCGCGCCAGATCATCGCCTGCTCGGGATCGACGATGAAGCCGATGGACATGAGCTTGAGGCCGCAGCGCTCGACGGGCTCGAGTTTCTTGTCGGGCCGCATCACCGGCCGGGTCGCGCCGACGCCGAACAGGGTCGGCAGGGAAGGTCCATAGACGTCCACGTCCAGCAGGCCGACCTTGCGGCCGCTCGCGGCCAGCGCACAGGCGAGATTGGCAGCGATCGTGGATTTGCCGACGCCGCCCTTGCCGCTGGCCACGGCGATTACAGCACGGACCCCGGCGACGCCTTCGGCGGTGCGGGCGGTGGGCGCTTTGGGTGCGAGATGGGCAGTCAGCACAGCGGTCACCTGGGTGACGCCCCGGACCGCGGCGGCGGCGGCCTCGGCGGCGTCGCGAACGGCCCCATAGGCGCGGGCGTCGCCCTCGGGCGCCTCCAGGGCGAAGCGGACCCGGCCCTCGGCGGTGACCGCCAGCCCCTGGATCCGGCCCGCATCGGCCAAGCCTTTGCCGGATAACGGATCTTTGATCGCATTCAGGGCACGCGAAATCCTTTCGCGCTGCGCCATCAAGGAGGTGTTCATGCTTGATCCGTAAGGCTTGGCCCCGGATATGTGGGGCCAAGCCCTGTCTCTTATACACATCTGACGCTGCCGACGAATAGAGAGGTGTAGATCTCGGTGGTCGCCGTATCAT